>Ga0105237_10000132_pt1 | contig 104708 bp, 83 predicted proteins | sample KBSC24metaG_FD_81520 | JGI IMG/M metagenome (GOLD analysis project Ga0105237, IMG submission 81520) | Corn rhizosphere microbial communities from Kellogg Biological Station, Michigan, USA - KBS C2-4 metaG | ecosystem: Host-associated > Plants > Roots > Rhizosphere > Soil | place: Michigan, USA...
AAAAAGACGCGGATCGGCAGGGTTTTCCATGTCCGTAAGTTCGACAGGACAATCCCAAATGACTCCTACCAAGCAAAATAAAGAACGATCACATTATTGATAGGCATAAATGCGATTGCCCTGATGAACTGATGCCAAAACCTTGACACAGTGAAAGAGTCAAGGTAACATAATTTTAGAATTTGCTAGTAAGTTGATAATAAATATCACCTTGCCGACTAGTTAACTAGAGGCCCGTGACGCAGAGCGTCACGGGCTTTCATTATTTTGAGAGAGCGCAGGATGCACATGAAAACAAAGAGTGGATTTACTTTAATTGAATTGCTCGTCGTTATAGCTATTATAGCGATTCTCGCAGCGATACTATTCCCCGTTTTTGCTCAGGTCCGAGAGAAGGCTCGCGCAACGTCGTGCGTGTCCAACGAGAAGCAGCTCGGGCTTGCTTTTACCCAGTACGTGCAGGACAACGACGAGCAGTTCCCGCCCGCCAACTATCCGGCCTACAATCAGCCCGTGCAGGCTAACGGCCTGTATCCAAACGGTTCCTGGAACTTCCTGATCGATCCTTATGTGAAGGGCGGGGTCACCGAAGTCCAAGCCAACAACGGAACGGCTCACAAGAGTGTCTACTACTGCCCGGACTTCAACGGTAACGCTCCGACAGGCGTAACGTCGACGCAGTTCACAGCGCCTCTTGCCGCGGGCCAACCCTTCAAGAGCTATGTCGTAAACCTGAACTATCTGGGGTCGCTTGCCCAAACAACTGATCCTTCCGATCCCTTCTTCAAACCGTCTGTTTCGCTTGCGGGACTGAAAGCTCCTGCACAGGTTGTCTTGCTGGCCGAGGGCCGCGGCAATGTTCTTTATACATCGGGGAATGACTCCTCGGTTGGCCGTCCCTATGCCGGTGGCGACATCGAGAAGTTCCATGACTGGGGCAATTATGTCGGTGTGCGCAACCGCCATGCGGGTGGATCGAACTACCTGCTATTCGATGGCCATGTGAAGTTCTTCCGCGCTCCAAGCCAGAACTACACGGATAGCACGAATACCACTCCCACCATCAGCACCAGCGGCGTTGTCTACAGCCAGGCGATCGCAAAGGCGAACAACTGGACCAACGCCGCCGCATGGTTCCTTGAGGATCCGAACGGTTCGTAGGCTTACCCGTTTAAATGGGACGCAGGCGTTCGCTCGTTAGGACCCCTCCTTGCGTCCTCCCCGAAGGGAAGGGGCGTTCTCGATATCGGAAAAGCTTGCAGTTCTTGACCATGCGCCAAGAAGAGAAACGCTATGCCGGCCGGGACGCGCCCTCCCATATAAAACCCACTGGTGGGCGGGAGGGGATGGGGTGAGGCTTAACGAGCAGGCGCGTGCATATTTATCGCAGCTGAATTGCTCTTAGACCTGCAAATTATGAAGAAGACAATCACCAAGATACGCATCGCTGCCCTGATCGCCGCCACAGGCGCGGCGCTAATCGGTTCCGGCTGCGGCACTAAACAGAGTGGGGCAAACGGATCTGCAAACACTGATAGCGGTGTCCTCCGTGTAGGCTTTATCAGCCCTAACGGCGCTCCGCCTGCGGGGCCGGAAGGTTGGCTGTACCGGAAGGAAAAGATTATTCCGGAACTGAGCGCCGCCGGGATCAAGTCCGTGAAGTTTACGGCATTTCCCAATGGCCCCGATCTCAACGAAGCGATGGCTGGCAAGGCGATCGATATCGGCATGGTCGGCGATACGCCGGGGATTGTCGCCCATGCTGCCGGCTTGACGACCCGCGTGATCAATCAGGGCAGCATCAAGACCAATGCATGGCTCATAGCGCGCGCGGATGGGCCGAACAGCATCGACGAACTCAAGGGGAAGACAGTCGCCACGGCCAAAGGGTCGTACATGGCGCGCTATCTCCTGGGGTTACTCGCCGAGAAGGGACTCAGCAAGGACGTCAAGTTCGTCCACCTGCTGCCTCCGGACTCGGAAGCCGCTCTCCGGCGCGGTGACATCGCCGCGTATGCGTCACCGCTCGGCCCGATCTTGAAATCGCACGGCTTCAAAGTCATCGACGAGGCCCGGTTCCATCCAGGATTGACCGGCAGCGGCGTGACGGTTGTAACGCAGGATTACCTTACGTCGCATCCCGGCTTTCCCGCAGTGTGGAACAAGATGCGCGCCGACGGTATCGCCGAGATCAAGTCGCACCAGGACGAATACTACCAGACGGAAGCGAAGGATTTGCGTATCCCGACATCCGTCTATAAAGAGATCTACTCCGTGGAGCACTATGATCCGGCTCCGTTGACTGCCGAAGGACTCGCTCTGCTCAGCGGCACGAAGGATTTCCTGGTACAGCAGCATCTTGCTAAGCAGGATTTCAAGGTCGCCGATTGGATCGTGCCGGATCAGGCTCCGGGCGCGAAAACCGCGGCTCTGCCCCAGGCAGCATCAAGCCCCAAATAGTCCTGATCGTGTATCGGACAAGATCTCTGGATGTATGTTATGAGTGAGCAATTAGATGGCCGGGGCGCACCGCGCGAACCGCTTGAGCGGGATGCCGATGTTCTGGTATTGGGCGGAGGCCCCGCGGGATGCTGGGCAGCGTGGAGCGCTGCCCGAGCCGGCGCGAAAGTCGTGCTGGCTGAGAAGGGCTATGTGGGGAGCAGCGGCGCAACGGCATCAACGGGTACGGGCTTCTGGCATCTGCCGCCAGATGAAAAGCTGCGCGAGGCGGCTGTCGCGGAGCGCGAAGCCCTTGGCGGCAATCTTACGGAACGGCGCTGGATGCATCGCGTACTCGACCAGGTATACGAGAACCTGCCGTTGCTCGATAAGTGGGGCTATCCATTCCCCATCGGCCCCGACGGCAACGTGAGCCGTGGCACTGTCCAGGGACCCGACTATATGAAGGCGATGCGCCGGGCCGTCCGCGAGGCGGGCGTCACGATCCTGGATCAGAGTCCTGCCCTTGAGCTTCTGGCCGATGCCCATGGTGTGGGCGGCGCTGCCGGCATTTCACGGCTGGATAATCGGTACTGGAAGGTGCGCGCCGGTTCCGTTGTCCTGTCTGCCGGCGGCTGTGCATTCCTCAGCAAAGCGCTTGGGTGCAATACGAACACCGGTGATGCAGGCCTGATGGCGGCGGAACTGGGTGTTGAGCTGTCCGGAATGGAGTTCTCATCGCACTACTCGTTTGCCTACGGCCCCACATCCGTTACCAAGGGCGGCTTCTTCTTCTTTGCCACCTTTACGCGTGAGGACGGCAGTGTGATCGGCGGGGTCGATCCGCGCCATTCTTATCCGGATATCGCAGCCGAGATGCTGAAAGGGCCGGTGTACGCCTGTCTCGATCAGGCAAAGCTAGAGTGGCGGGAGAATATGCGCGGTGTTATGCCGAACTTCTTCACGCCGTTCAAGCGTGTCGGGATCGATCCGTTCGTCGACCGTTTCCCGGTCACACTGCGCTGTGAAGGGACGGTGCGCGGCACGGGCGGCATTCGTATCGTCAGCGACGACTGCGGCACGACGGTCCCCGGATTATACGCTGCAGGCGATTCTGCAACGCGGGAACTGGTTACCGGCGCATTTTCGGGTGGGGGAAGCCACAACGCGGCCTGGGCCACGTCGAGCGGCACATGGGCCGGCAAGGCCGCCGCGGAGCATGCGCTCAGCCTGGGCGCTGCAATGCATAGCCGCAAGCTGCAGGGGGCAGGGCGCAATGGAATAAGGCCATCCGGAACCGCTCGCGGCAGTATTGATTATGCGTCGGTAGTGCAGGAAGTACAGAACGAAGTGCTGCCCTATGACAAGAACATATTTCGCACAGGAGAGCGTCTCAGCGCATCGCTTGCCCGCCTTGATGCCCTCTGGAATACGCTCGGCGGTGAGCCTCCGGATGATTTACGGGGCATCCTGCGTACCCGTGAGGCGGCTGCCATGGTTGCCACGGCGCGCTGGATGTATGAATCTGCGCTCGGTCGACGCGAATCCCGTGGGATGCATCGCCGCCTTGACTACCCCAATGCCGATCCGGCGCAGACACATCGGCTTATAACCGGCGGCCTGGATTGTGTACGGGTTCGCCCTGAACACAATGGGCGATCCATCCCGGCTGATGTCAGAGAGGCAGTCACGGCATGATCGAACTCATCAGCCAGACGCGATGCATTGAATGTAATCTTTGCGTGAAGGTATGCCCCACAAACGTGTTCGATATGGTCCCGGATTCTGCGCCGATTATTGCCCGGCAGGAAGACTGCCAGACCTGCTTCATGTGCGAGGCGTATTGTCCTGTCGATGCCATGTATGTCTCCCCATTTGCCGAGGCGCATACGGAAGTCAATGAGGATGAACTCATTGAGCAGGGTTTTCTGGGCGGCTACCGCGCCGATATCGGGTGGGGCAAGGGACGGTTATCAGCTGCCCGGAAGTCCATGACTCCCATCATGGGACTATTTCGGGAACGGATGGAGCGGTCGAAGGCGTCGCTTTCGGCCGGCGGTGAATAAGGAAGATTTGGAGATCGCAATGCATCGAATTAGAAGCGCGCAGGATAGCGCGCGAAGAGTTGGTTATTATGCCGGCATTCGGCGTACACGCCGTCAGTTCGTGCAGACTTCCGTCGCCGGTCTGGCCGCAACCTTTGCCGCTCCATCGCTTATTCACGCAGCGGTACAGAGTGTTGCTGCGCACGATCCATTGACGGAAGGCGTCGCGCCTCCGCGAACGATCGACTGGCACAATCACTGGTTTCCCGCTCGTGTGGTCGATATTCTGAAGAAACGCACAGCGCCACCGCGCATTCAAGAGGGCGCCACCGGCGAGCTGACGTTCATCTCAGGGCTTGACACGCTGCGGCAGCCATTGCCCCTGGCTCCTGCATTTACCGATGTCGAGGCTCGGCTGCGCCATCTCGATAAGGTAAAGGTAGATCATCAGGTTATCTCATGGCCGACAACTCTTGGAGCCGACGCTATATTGACGGCTGAAGAGGCAAAGCCGCTCTGGAGCGCTTATAACGAGGATCTAAGCAAGCTTGTAAAGTCGCATCCGGACCGCTTCTCGGGCTTTGCCGTGCTTCCAACTTCAGACATTCCCTGGGCCGTCGTCGAATTCGAACGCTCGCTGACCGAACTGGGTCTCATCGGCGCGACTCTTCCCGTTGGAGCGTTTCAGACCCTGGAAGGCGCGAAGCATCTCGCGCCGATCTTCGAAGTGGCGCAGAAGCATCGCAGCCATATCTATTTGCACACAGGCCCAGCAAGCCCTGGCATTCCTGGCCAGCGCCAGCTTGTATCCACTGCCGGAGACGCCCCCGGTATTCGCGCGAACATTGAAACTGCCAACACCTTTGCGCAGGCTGCCATCACCTTGACTCAAACCGGCTTCCTCGATCCCTATCCGGATGTCACGGTTCAAATTGCAATGATGGGCGGGTTGACGCCCTTCCTCGCAAGCTGGCTGCAACTGCGTCCCGCTGCCCCAGGCGAAGTCGATCCCATCAAGCTGCTGAGGCGCGTCTACCTTGACGCCTCCACAAGCCGCTCCCCCGGGGCCATCGACCTCGCCGTCCGCACAATCGGAGCCGATCGCATCCTGTTCGGCTCCGATTTTCCAATCGTCACAAGCGATAAGGTAATCTCCGCAATCAATGGATCGGCACTGACTGCCGAAGAGAAGAAGACCGTTTTCGTCGATAATGGACAAGCGCTGCTGGCGAAGCTGCGGGCGTAGGCGCTGCAGAGCGGCAATCGAATACCTGGTAGACTTGCAGGGGGGTTATGGGAACCCGGTACCATAGCGGCTATAACGCCAGTTCGACTTGTTTCCAGCGAGAGTAGCTTTGGCAGCATTGCGGACTTCGGGATCGATGTCGCGGCTTAACATCATCAGGGCTGATGTATTTTTAGCCTTGTCCGCAACCGTCAGGACTCGCAAATTCCTTGCGGCCTCCAAGCGGCTGTATTTGATACGCGATGTCGCAATATGCCGGTAGAAGTCCTGAGACGCTGATTTGTCGAACTCGGTTACATAGTCAACGATGAGCCTTGGTGAAAGCGGCTGAATGCTTTGAATAAATCGCGGCAGATCGATTGTGATTCCATAATCGCCTCCGCTGGTAGAATATCGTTCCTTAAGAGCATCACTATCGTCAAGGTCGACCCATAGACGTTGAACGTCGCTCAGGTTTCCGATTGCAATATCATGAGCGTCTGCCCATGCAAATCCAGGGCGGTCATTGAGCATCTCACTGCGCTCTTCATCGTCGTACAGGCGCTCCAGCATTGGCAGCATATGTTGGTCGCGTATTCCGACCAGGCCACGAAGGGCGGCTGCGTGAGTAAAGTCCCCTGGTGTGTTGAGCATTTCCTCTAAAATGCCCGATGCATTTCGCCCCATCACGGCGGCAAGGCAGATGGCTGCTCCGGAGCGCTTAGCCCTGTTGCTACCGGCGAATTCATGTATTAGGTTGGGGATGATCGCCGGCCCTACAAGCTTGCAAACTCTGGTTACAATGTCGTTGCCGTGTACCTCGCTACGCGTCGATAACATTGCATCTATCAATTCCGGTTGCGATTTTACGTCTGCCACAAGTTCGTCAAATACGCCCGGATCAGCCTCCTGCCCATCGATCATATTATCGGCATAACATAGCAACTTGATCGCGTCCGGCGAAGGATGTCGGACCAGGTATCGAGCGACTACTTTTGCCAGATCTGCATGCCCCCTCTCCAAACCATCCGCGCCAAACATGAGAAGTAATGGGAGTTGTTGATAAACCAGCACTTGCTTTATAGTTGTCAGATCTACCCTTTCGTCGCAGCGCATCAGCAGGGTATTGACGATAAGGCGTATTGATTCGTCTGGCGAGTTTTGCAGCGGCTTGAGTGATGTAGAGTATGGCATTACATCGGGCAAACGGCCAATACGCACAAGTGCGGTTTGCACGACGCGCGGTGATTTGTCTTGGAGCGCATGGCGCAAGATTACCGTGAATTGCTCTCCGTTAGATTTCGCATTTGCCTTGTCGCCCAGGTTTTCCGGTTGAACCTGCTTGATGGCCTCTGCCCTAATATATTCGCTCTCCGATGATAGAGCCTCCGTCCACGTTTGTGGCAGTTTCGCATTATTGGCGATCGCAATGTCTTCTGTAGCTTGAGTTGGCGCTCCCGGTGGGATCGCTATTTGAGCAATCGCAGCCTGAGTTTCAGTATTAGTAAGTGGAAGGTGGTCTGTAAAACTCGGTAATGGCGTCAACGCGAATTGCGCTGTGACTCCACCATACATCCCTGTTCGATCTTCAGAATCGGCCGATATGACAAGGCCATTCTGACCACCTATGTAATCCACTCCATTGTGATATTCTCCAATCGTTTGATCGCGGCCAACAAGGGCGCACGTGCCTTCGTGAGGATAGTCGAATCTAATGTCTTCGTAAGGGAGTATTGTAATCTTGCGAGTCACTGGATCGATTGAGACGGGAGGTGGGAACAGTCCTGGTGTGCCGCTGTTGGTTGTTCCGCGCTTCCATTCGGGATGTTTTCGCTCTTCAGCCTGGTCATCTGCTGATTCGACAGCAAAGTCAATGATGAAAACTCCGTTGTCTACTTTTAAATGCCTGGAATTGGATCGAGGCAACCCGTCTGCTGCACCCAGCGTTTTGATCGCGCCTGTTCGGATATCGATCAAGCATATGCCAGACATGAAATTCGAAATGACGCATATCTGGTTTCCGATGCGTGCTACGTCGCTTACATAATCAATGGATAACCCTGACGCTGCTGTAAATGTTCGCAGAACATGCCCGGTCTTCATGGAGATTTCCGACAAGCCAAGACATGTACATGCATAAATCACCTGCCGTTCATCGTCGAATCTGATCCGAGTTACTGAACTTGGAAGCCAGTCTTTAGGTAAGTGCTTGAGCGAAGGAGCGCGGAATGGTATATATCTTTCAAGCGGTAGTCCGAGGCTGTGCCGGGAGTGGTTATAGATTACTTGACTGAGTACATTCGCATCGTATCCTGATTGTTCAGTCGATGCTGATGAATTAAAAATATATCCCCATACATGTGTATCGGGCTCCGGATAAATGTAGATATCCGATACCTCTCCCGATGCAAATATAAAGCCGCCCTCGCGAGTTATGAACCTTATAGGGCGTTGCAATGCCCATTGATAACAATCTATCGAGCCAGAACTATCGGTATTTATTCGCGCTACTCCCCAATCAGTACCGTACCATCCATCGGGGCCAGCGTAGTTAAGCGATGTCGCGGAGGGGAAGAATAATATTCCAGGTGGCAGCCCGACTGTTTTTGTGATGCCGTTGGTTGCTTCTAGCATTGGAGAAGCTGTCATTTTTCTTTTAAGATCCTGAACTTCGTCAACAAGCTTCGCATTGCCGAATCGGGAAATATCGTCGCGCAGGCGCTGAAGATCGCCTTCCGCCTTTACATGATGGCTCAGGATGTGAAAACACTCGCCGTAGTTTTCATAGGCGTAGTTGACATAACCTCCTGTATCTTTGACTTCTCCGATCCTTCCATCGGCTGATGGGCAGGTGAATGGACTCTGCAATTCCATGACGCGGAAGCCCAGAGAACGCAATGCCGTCTCATTTCCGGTCATCTCATACAGGCGAAGCAAAGTGTATGCTGCTGAGAAGCGATCATTGTAGGAGGGGGCTAACCTGACGGGAGAATAGACCTCCGGAACATAATTGTTCGATTTCGTAGGATGTGGGATGACATTGCTCCCTGGAGCCAGCGCTGCTTCCATGGCTGGAATCGAGGCGGGGTTGTCGAAACGCGCCAGGGCAGTTATCAACTGAATCTGGACTCTAATATCTTTAGGATGGCTTGCCTGTATTGCAAGCAGCAGATCAGGCAGTAATTTGCTTTGCTCAGCCTTGAAGCGAACTTTCCACTGCTCAACTAAGGAGTCGTCCGGCTCGATCGGCATTGCTGCAACATCCGCGATGCAAGCCGGAATGTCTCCAAGTGTCCAGTGTGCTGCGGCCATCCTGGCAAGGTCGTGAGAAGTTATCGACTTCGATAAATATGCTCGAAACCGGTCCTGCTGGTCTTCGCCCTCGAAGATTCCTATGACATTAACGAGCAGATTGATATCCGTCTGGGCTTCAGGATGACTATCCAGGTAGGTCAGCAGCGTATCCAGAGCAGGCGCTGGTTTATCCGATTGAAGTTGAATCTGTACAAGTCTCCAGAGCACATCGGTCTGGGTTCCATGGAATCGGAATGCGTCCGCACTATCTATCTCCGGTACAAGACGATTCTCTGAGATATTGATCGCGTGCCAGGGAAATTGGAGAGCTTCAATATATTGCGTTACGGCTTCGTTGAGATCGCCATACTCTTCCGCGATAATTGATTTTGCAATGCATAGATCAAGAGCATCCTGATATTTGTGCTCGGCATACTCTATCTCATATTTTCGAGCAAGCTGCTGATTTCCCTGATGCGCTTCTATATAAGCAAGGGAAATACGTGCGGCGTTGTTTCCTGACTGTACATTTTTTCTTAGAAACGATTGAAGAGATCCCAGGGTCTGGCTGGAAATCGCTTCAGCTAAGACGATGCGCAGATAGGCGTTCGTCGTCATGGCTGATTTACTGACAGGGACGACTTCGCCAAGATCCAACTCCGCGAGCGGCTGAGTAAGAACCCGCCATGCGAGCTTTGTATTGCCGATATGCTTTAAAAACGCCGCATAGTGAATCGTAAATTGTAGGCATAATGGAGTGCCGAGGCTATTCGAATGATGATCGGATCGTTCGCTTTGCAAATATGCCGACCAGATCCTGCTGTATTCGCGGCCGGCATCATCCCATGCGCCAAGATATTGGAAACGGCGAATTAGCCAGTTATCTAGAAAGCTGCCATCACCAGACATATAGGGGATATACGGATAGTTTTTCTGGCCTTCGTACATTTTGTTTGGGGCAAAAAATCCGGGGTCGACTGGGTAATCACTGGTATGGCTTCCGCCGTGTCCTGTATGGTAGACTGCCTCCACTTTGCGGTATGCCGCCAGCGCATCCTTCTTTTTGCCGAGGCGTAACAATAAATCGCCGCGCAGAAGGTCGCGGCGATCTGGAGCGATATCGAGGTTATGCTTGTCCAGTTCGGCGAGGTAATCAGATGTATGATAGCGAGCTAGTTGCAGAGCGTAGTATTCGCCATATGGTCGAGATAAGAAATCGACGAAATCTTTAGGATTATATTCTTTGTCGGATTCTGTGTGGCGTATGAACGGTGGAGGGGAGGACGATGCTGCTGAGGCGGGGGGGCTTATTAAAAGAAGCACCGCCCCAATCGATACTGCAGATATAATCGATAGCCATCTTCGAGGAGCGTTCTTTGTCTTTGCTTCCAAATCGTGTTTCCAGCGCCTGAGAGACAGGGAGTTTCGCTCTGCTCTTGGTTCAGGAAATCACGACGGCATTCTGGCCCAGGAAACGTTGCGTTACTAATTTAGTTCCACTGTGGCAAGCATACTTCAAATTAATCTTACCGGCCTAATCATTCCCGTAAACTTTTGCCTTTACGGGAATGATTAGCTGGAGGGATTACTCCGTCCAAACTGCCCTCGGATCCCCAAGCAGGTGCTGGAGATACTTCACCATCTCGGTATCGGGATTGATGCGGAAGTTGGGCTGGACGCGGCAGCTGTGGCCGTTGTCCTGAACATGCAGAAGAACTTTCCGATCGCCCTGGCGGCTCCGCAGGGCATCGTGAAGCGCCTGGAAGCGGGGGCGCATGGTGCCGTCGAGACGGATGTGAACACAGTTGATCTCGACTTTCGGAACGCCGTTTTCTTTGTAGCTTCCGCTTTTGTTGCCGCCACCCAGGATCAAATCGGCATTGGCGACCGGTGTGATCTTGTCGCAGGAGATTTCGACGCTGGCGCCGCCTTCTTCGTCGGCCGATTTATTGATGCGGTCGCGGTGTGAGGTCTTGCCGATGATGATGACGACACTATCCTTCTCAGGCGCTTTCTCAAACTCGGCTGCAGCCCTTGGGAACACCGTCACGGCGATGCTGCCCGTGCGGTCTTCCAGGGTCAGGAAGTACATCAGCTTGCTTTCTGCCTTGGTGTAGTACGGGCGCACATTTGTGAGGATGCCGGCCATCACGATCTCTTCGCGGTCTCCAAGCCCACGGCACTCTTCGATCGTATGCGTTACGAGGTTCTGCAGCTTCTCCTGATACTGGTCCAGCGGATGCTCGCTGAGATAGAAGCCAAGAAGCTCCTTCTCCATCTGAATGGTCTCGTTGCTCGTCGGCATCGGAGCTTCCGGCAGCGGGGGAACGACGCGTTCCGAACCGGGTTCGTCGTCATCGCCGAACATGCTGACCTGGCCGCTTTTGCGATCACGGGCATTAAGAGCTGCCGTATTGAGCGCGCTTTCCACGCCCTCCAATAGACGATTTTTATTCGGCTCAAAGCAGCCCATTCCGCCTGCCTTGATTAATGTTTCGATGGCGCTCTTCGACGTCAGGCCGAAATCGTAGACGCGGTCGCAGAAGTCATAGAGATCTGTGAACGGACCGCCTTTTTTGCGTGACGCCATGATCGCTTCCACGGGCGCTTTGCCTAAACCGCGGATCGCAATCAGGCCGAACCGTACGGCGTTTCCCGCAACGCGGAAATCCGCGTTGCTTTCGTTGACATCGGGGGGAAGGATCTCGATCTTGTTGCGGCGTGAGTCCTCGACGAAGCTGACCAGCTTGTCGTTGTCGTCCGCCTGGGTCGCCATCAGGGCGGCGAAGTATTCGACAGGGTAGTTGGCCTTGAGATACGCCGTCTGGTAAGCCACCATGGCGTAGCAGAAGGCGTGCGCTTTGTTGAAGGCGTATCCGGCGAACGGTTCGATGAGGTCGAAGATCTCGGCCGCGCGTTCGGGCGTTACGAGCCCCTTCTTCTCTGCGCCGGCGAAGAAGTTCTCGCGTTGCTGCACCATTTCCTTAAGGCTCTTCTTACCCATAGCCTTACGGAGAATGTCCGCCTGGCCGAGCGAGAAGCCGGCAATGGCCTGTACGATTTTAAGAACCTGATCCTGATAGACGATGATTCCGTATGTCTCTTTGAGAATAGGTTCAAGCACCGCATGCGGATAGACGATCTCTTCCATGCCCAGCTTACATCGAATGTAGCTTGGGATCTGCGCCATGGGACCGGGCCGGTAGAGAGCCACCATAGCAGCTACCTCGGCAACGGTGTTCGGGCGGAGTTCGGCGATGTATCGGCGCATCTGAGCGCCTTCCAACTGGAATACGCCGGAGCAGTCTCCGCGGCCCAGCAGGTCGAATGTCTTCTTATCGTCAAGCGGCAGCTTGAGCACATCGATGACATCGCCGGTGCTGTCCTTGACGTTCTTTACGGCGCGCGCCAGGATCGTCAGGTTGGCGAGGCCCAGGAAGTCCATCTTGAGCAGGCCGATTTTCTCAAGCATGCCTGCCGGATACTGCGTCACGAGACCGATCCCATCATCCGCTTTCTGTACAGGCGTGTGGTCGATCAGAGGCTCTGCGGAGATGATGATGGCTGCGGCATGGACACTGTCGTGCCGGGTCAATCCTTCCAGCCGCCGGGCTGTATTGATTAACTCGCGGACCTGAGCGCTGCCGTCGTAGGCAGCCTTGAATTCCGGGTTGGCCTCCATAGCCTTGTCGATCTTCATGCCTACGGGGATGGTCGGGATCATCTTACAGAGTTTATCGACCTCTGTCATGGGCATCTTGTTCATGGCCCGGCCGCAGTCGCGGATGGCCGCGCGCGCCGCCAACGTTCCGAATGTCGCTACCTGAGCAACATACTCTCGTCCATATTTGTCGACGACATAGTCGATAACATCCTGCCGCCGGGAGTCCTCGAAGTCCATGTCGATATCGGGCATGGAGATGCGTTCCGGATTAAGGAAGCGTTCGAATGTCAGTCCGTACTTAATGGGGTCGACATCGGTGATACCGATACAGTACGAAGTCATCGATCCTGCAGCGGATCCGCGGACGCCGAAGAAGATGCCCTGTTTGCGCGAGAAGTTTGCGAAGTCGCGCACGATCAGGAAGTACTGCCCGAAGCCTGTTTTCTCAATGACGTCCAGTTCGAAGCGCAGCCGCTCTTCGTGCTCTTCCGTGATAATCGGATAGCGCGCCCGCATGCCGTCGAACGCGATCTTCTGCAGATAAGCCTGCGCGTTCATACCCTCAGGAAGCGCCTCAGGGACCGGCATTCCGAGACGGCCGAATTCCAGGTTCAGGTCGCAGCGATCGGCGATTTCCTTTGTGCGCGCCAGGGCATCGGGATACTCGGGGAAGACCTTGAACATCTCCTCCTGTGTCTTCAGGAAGAAGTCCTTCGATCCGTAGTTCATCTTCTTCGGATCGTCCAGAGTGGTTCCGGTCTGGACGCACAGCAGAACCTGATGCGGATCGGCATCCTCAGCGCCCAGATAGTGGACGTCATTTGTGGCGACCAGCGGGATGTTCAGTTCGCGCGACAGCTTCACCAACTGTTCGTTGACGATCCGCTGCTTTTCGAGCTGGTGGTCCTGGATCTCCAGGTAGTAACGGTCGCCGAAGATCTCCTTGAAGGTCGACGCTGAATAGCGGGCCTTCTCGTACTCCTGATCCATCAAGTGCTCGGGCACCTCGCCGCCGAGACACGCCGAGAGGCAGATCAGGCCCTCGTTGAACTCCTGCAACGTATCCTTATCGATACGCGGCTTATAGTAATAGCCTTCCAGGGACGCCAGAGATACCAGCTTGAGGAGGTTGCGGTAGCCCACGTTGTTCATGGCAAGCAGCACAAGGTGCTGCGAGTCGTCGAGTTTCTTGCTCTCGCGCTGAAAACGGGTTCGCGTCGCAACGTAGACTTCGCAGCCGACGAGAGGCTTGATGCCGTTTTTCTTACACTCCAGATAGAACTCCATCGACCCGTACATGACGCCATGGTCAGTCAGGCCGATGGCCGGCATTTCAAGATCAACGGCCTTTTTAACAAGGTCTTTAATGCGGCATGCGCCGTCAAGGAGGCTGTATTCGGAGTGCAGATGCAGGTGAACGAAGTCTGGTGCGGAGCTTGCCATGTGGCGCGTGTATCCTCTTGCTAGTTGCTGGCGCTTATCGTCAGTCTTTATGATCTACTATATTTTGATGGCACGGAGGGGAAGGGCGCGATATATAGTAGACATCGGCTTCATTTTAGCAGAGGACAGCCAATAAAAGAAAGGGACAGGGAAGAAATAATTGGACTGATCCATGAGGGCTTTCCTGCAAGACAGGTCGCTTGCGTTGACAGTTGCGGGGCACGGCGCTATAATATTTTCAAGCGCGATGCAGTCGCGTCCTGTCCGCGGAAAGGGCTGAGTCCCACTGCCCTAACCTGAGTTTTTGCACGCCTTCTTTCTGCCTGAGAGCCGCGGACGCCAGGCAATTTGAAAGGAGGTCGTTATGCCCCAATCTCTGCCCGCTCGTCCAAATCTTCAACAGCTTCGCAATCAAGCCAAAGACCTGCAAAAGGCCGTGATGGCATCAGACATGGATGCTATCGCGCGCGTCGTTTCGGTCTACAAGAGTGCAGGCAATCGCCCGAGTGAGTTTAAACTAGCTGAAGCTCTCCTGGTGGTCGCCCGCGAGTATGGTTTTCCTTCATGGATGAAGCTCAAGGCGCATGTGAATGCCATGCGGCATCAACCTGAGATCCTCTCGGAAGCTTTGGAGGAAGAATCGGCCGCGAAAGCAATCTTCCACTCGATGTTTTCCGCAATCCGCGAGGCGTCGTCGTTAAGGGCAAAAATCCAACACAGCACCACTTACGCCGGGCGCACGTTCGAAACAGATTCGTCGACGGTGTGGCTGAAGAAGCCTTTCCTGGCCCGGATCGATTCAAAACGCAATACCGGCAGAAATGAAAGCCTGATCTGTGACGGCATTCAAACAGGAGTTCTTTGGCCGCAGGGACGCCCAACATCTGTTCCAGGTGAGCTGCAGGACACCTCGCTTTTAAAGCGGCAGTATCAGCGTTTTCAATCTTCCCTCGGCCTTGCCGATCCCAACGTCAATACCTCTTCTAAGCAAGCCAGCATCCTTGATCTTGGAATATTTCACGGGATCAGTGCCAATCGCTTCGAGACAAATATAGAGGCATACCAGCTGGAAGAGACAGCTACTCTTGACGGAGGGTTATGCCGTTGCGTCTATGTCACATACTCCAATCGTGGGATTTACAGTTTGCGGATCTGGGTCTCATATAGCGATCTGCTGCCGCGCCGAATTGTCTACGAAAGCGATGTCCATATCGTTGCCGAAAATTCTTCCAGTATGACGAGTGAGGAAATCTGGAGCGATGTCGAAATTAACGGCAGTATTCCTGATGAGCGATTCTCATGGCAGCCTCCTGTGGACGGTATCGAATGGACCCCTCCAAATCCAGACAGCGTCATTATCCAGTCCGGAGAACACGCGCCTCCATTCGAGTTCCAAGGGGCTAAAGGAGAACGCTGCGTATTGGAAGAGCTTGCAGGGCGCACTGTCGTACTTTCTACAAATTGGCGTCTTCAAGATCGCCGGCAACGAGAACTGCTCTGTGATTTGCAGAGGCTTCTTGAGATATTCGAGCCTGATGGGATGAGTGTTGTTGCTATATCCATGTTCGGCCAATCACCGTCAGCAATGATTGACTTCCTGGATCATGAAAGAATAACCTTCCCAATCTGTTGCAATGCCGCACACACGTTTTCGATTTTACACAACTACCGGATCGTTGGGGAACCTGCATTCGTGATTATCGATCCGCAGGGGCTGGTTGTGGAGTCCTGGACGCAGGATTACGATCGGTTGGAGCCCGCAATCCGCAGGTTGTTGAACGGCGCGTCCGTTTCATCCCGGCCTTGAGCTAGCAGGAGCTAACAGACGATCGCTCTCCAACAGCTGGAGAGCGATCGTCCGGCATTTTGCCCACCCCTCTACACAATGTCGCCTCTATGTTGACATGAATCGCTTGACATACATCGATTATCGATGTAGACTATGAATCGAGGCTGAAAAGGGGATTTCCATGTCAACACAACACGATCCGCATAAATCGTATCTCGACACCGTTTTCCACCGCGTAAATCGCTTGAGATCCATAGATGCCGGCGATCTGATTGGCCGCTTCGGTATCGATCCGGCCGCTCTGCCGGCTGTCGATGGCGATGCTGGCGATTCATGGCCTGCGTCTCGGCTGCTCGTTCATGCAGATGCTCAGCGCGAGGAACTGAGGGAGCATCTCGTCAGCCTGCAGAGAGCGTACGTTGCCGAAGGATCCGATGAGGCGTCCGCCGTCATCAAGGCGCAACAGTCGCTCGGCGCTCCGGAATTGCTGGCGCAGGAGATGCTGCCCGCAGCCGCGCGGCAATCGCTCGGACTTGATGAGCGGATATTGCCGTTGCTGAAGCGGGATAGTGCGTTTATAGCCCTGTGCGTCTTCTGCTGCCTTCCTCTGCTCACAATACCTCTGCACTCACAGGCAGCCGTGCTCCTCAGCCTTATTTCCTGTGGCGCAATATGCTATGCCTCGCTGTCCGGATATGTTCACGGCAAGTCCATATCGCCTGAACTCAGTCTGGAGATGAAGAAGACTGCAGAGAACTTGCGGGCAATGCTTGAATTGCCTACAGTTCGGCGCCTCAGCCCACAGCAGAAGCGCGCGCGTTCGCATGCCCGGCGCGTTGCGTTGCAGCTGAAACGAACCGTTGGTGTATCGTCGTTAAGCGGCTTATCTGGAACGAGCGCATGGCGTCAGCTGGTCCTGGGCGTTATTGGAACGGGAATATATACTGGGGGCGCAGTCATTCTGATGGGCGCTGTATCGGCGCTGGTTCCTCTGTTTGGACCGTGTTTCATTGCAATCCTGTTCTCTTTCTCCCATGATATCGGCGTTGTTCTGGGAGCGCGCCGCCGAGCAGACCATTTGGCGCTGAGGGCTTCGTAATGGCAAGTCTTCTTGAACGGGATCCACATGAAGCCTATCTCGACGCCGTCTTCGTGCGCATCGACCGGCTGCGGAAAATCGACGCCGGTCTGTTGACCAGTCGATATGGCATTGATCCTTCGGTGTTGGATCCCGTTTCAAGCTCCGGCGCGTCCTGGCCCGCATCGCAGGTGCTTTCGGACGCCGCCGCAGAACGCGATGAGCTCCGAGAGCATTTGAATGGGTTAACACTAGAGTTCGCGGCGGATGGCGCAGCATATGATGCTGCAGTGGCGATGGCTCAGAAGGCGCTGGGCGATCCTGAAATGCTGGCAAAGCAAATTACGCTATCTACTGCGCAAGGCGCACTTGACTTGAATCCGCGCTGGCTGCCGCTGGTGCGGTCAATGGTAATCGGCGACGCGATCCTTCTATCCTCTACATTTTTTATGAATCTGCAGTCGTCCTGGTTCACTTCCGGCCGGATGGGTGGGATATGGCTGCTGGTATTGACGCTGGGTATGCTCCAGGGGTACGCAGTTGGGATTTGCATCACTCCACAGATTGAGCGGTTGATTGGTAAGACCACGCTGGGGCTGGAAAATCTACGGAAATTGCGAACGCTCCCGCGTCTTACTTTTCGGCAGAGGCTGGTTCGTATGCAAACCAGATTTACGGAGTGGTGGCTTGTGCAAATCTATGCGATTTCTCCTCATTCGGACGATACCGGCCGGTTTCCAATCTTCTTGTTGATTGTGATGTGCGGGGCTGGGTGGATATTCCTGCGGACGCATCATGACAATGAACGGATAACCTGGGTGATTAGCCTGTTGGTATACCAGTTCGCAAAAGAATGGGGACGGAGCCTTGGAATTCAGAGGCGGCTGCGAGTGGCAATAACGTCGTAAAATGATTCACGGATTGAGGCAATAATATGGCGCAGCGTTCGCCCTTTAAGAATGATAATACGTCGGTGCTGGTGATGGCGATCTTGCAGGATGGGCCACTGCATGGGTACGGGATTGCCAGGGAGATCAGGCAGCGCAGCTCGGAGGCGCTAAAGCTGGGAGAGGGGACACTCTATCCGGTCCTTCGCGCTCTAGAGCAGGACGATCTCGTGGAGAGCCGCTGGGAAACGCAGGCGTCGGGGCCGGCGCGGCGGCTTTACGTGCTGACGGAGAAGGGCACTCACGAACTGCAAAAGCGCCGAAGTGAGTGGGCCGTTTTCTCGGCAGCGGTGGATGCGGTGCTTAAGGGTGGACCGAATGCCGAACCAGCTTGAGGTCGATCCGCATGAGGCATACCTTGATGCCGTATTTGCGCGCATTGACCGCATTCGTCAGATGGACATTTCTGTCCTTACTAATCGCTACGGCGTCCATCCGGCGGCTCTGATTCCCGTCGATGGCAATGCTAGTCCGTCATGGGCTGTTGAACGCATCCTGGCGGATGCAGATGCTCAGCGTGCGGAACTTCGCGAGCACCTGGACGGGTTGACGCGTGAATATGTGTCCGAAGGGCTTACGTACGAGGCAGCTGTTGAGAATGCTCAGGAAACATTGGGACCAACTGCGATATTGGCAGAGCGGATCTCTCAATCAACGGGGCAGGCTGCGCTTGGAATTGATCGCCGCTGGATGCCTTTGCTGAGATCGATGGGATGGTCGTCGAGGCTGATATTTCTAGCCCTGGTGCCGGCTGATTTCGCGATCTATCGAATGCACCTTCCGTTTCTCGCCATTCTTATTTTCGCGGTTGTGTTACTGGGCATGCTCGGTTTCCTTCAAGGATACGCGGCAGGCATGACCATAACACACGAGTTGTTTATGCTGCTCAAGGAAACCGCGATGGATATTAAGAGAATTAGGAACCTTCCAACGATAAGTAAATTGACCCTTCGGCAGCATTTCAATCGCTATCGCCTCTGGCATGTAGAGGTGTCGCTCAGTAGTATCTACGCGAACTCCCGCGCTGCAATCGTGGACGGATCATTGACACTCTGGTCGGTAGTTCTAGATATTGTAGTTATCATTTTGATTTCAGTCTTTCTCATCCAAGGTCCGCTGTCCAAAGTTATATTTACGAGCCTTATCGTAGCGAATTGCTTAAGAAAGTTCGGCTGTAACGTGGGTGCGCGGCGCCGGCGGAACGGAGGGCAGAATGCTAAACGTGCATGAGACCAGTCCACACGAAGCATATCTCGACGCTGTGTTCGCACGCATTAATCGGCTGCGGACGATAGATGCTGCCGTTCTGACAGAACGCTACGGTGTTGATCCGGCAGTCTTGGATCCCATTGCAAGCTCAAAGACGGCCTGGCCCACATCGCAGATGCTCGCTGAGGCCGAAGCAGAGCGTGAAGAGCTTCACGAGCATTTGGAGGGATTAGTTCGCGAGTTCGTCGCAGACGGTCTCGGCCATGATGCTGCTGTTCTTGAAGCCCAGCGAATACTCGGTGAACCCGAAGAACTTGCCCGGCAGATCTCTGCCTCTACCGGACAGGCTGTCCTTGGCGTCGATGGCCGGTGGCTGCCGTTTCTGCGGCGAAACAATGTGTTCGTGTCTTTTGCCGTCCTGGTCTCTATACCGTTGACGACATGCTTGGCGCCTTCGTATTCTGCGATCATTCTGAGCTTTAGCGGTTGTATCTCGTTCATCTATGGTCTATTTTCGGGATATTCTTACGGCCTCTGCATTTCCACGGAACTGCGCCTGCATCTTGAAAATACGGAACGTGAACTCAGGTCATTGCTGTTACTTCCGACAATTGGGACGCTTAACGCGAGGCAGCGTCTCGCTCGCCTGAATCTCAAACGTAATGTATTTCGTCTGCGACGAATTCATGACATGGCTAACCCGGTGGAGATGACAGTCCGAAACCGATCACGGCAATTTATTCTCGATGCATCGGCACTTGTCTTTCTCATATGGATGACTGCAAAATCTGTGCATGGAATGCAAGCCAATGTGGCATTCTGGGGAATGATTCTCGCCTTCAACACATTTACATTTGCTCGTGATCTTGGCATTCGCCTCGGTTCTCGTGTACGAAACGAGCGTTTACTGAGGAGAGCTTCGTAATGGTGGACCAAATGCAGAGCCAGTTTGAGGCCGATCCGCATGGAGCGTATCTCGATGCCGTTTTCGCCCGGATCGATCGCATTCGTCAGATCGACGTCTCTCTTCTAACAGACCGCTACGGAATTGACCCATTGGCGCTATCGCCTGTGGCCGGTAAAGGAGAGGCATCATGGGCAGTCACTCGCGTCCTAGCTGATGCGGATTCGCAACGTGAGGAACTTCGAGAGCATCTAGACGGGCTGACCCAGGAATTTGTGGCAGCGGGCATGGCTTTCGAAGCAGCCGCGCTCAAAGCCCAGGAGACGCTTGGCGATTCCGGTGTGTTAGCAAAGCAGATCTCGCGATCAACGGCGCAGTCTGCACTGGCTGTAGATAGTAGATGGATGCCATGGGTACGATCGATATTGCCCAACCAATGGATTTTTGGAATAGGATGGATAGCGTGGTGGTTTTCCTTCACACCCTCGTTTAGTACGCCTCTACTAGCTTTGCCTCTGTTAGCTGTATTGTCTACAACTGTCGGCTTCCTACAGGGATATGCCTTAGGAAAGACAGTTACTCCTGACGTATACAAGTTAATAAGCAAGACGGCGTCGGACCTCAAAAAGCTACAGAAGCTGCCAACTTCTCGACACGTGACACTCCCTCAAAGACTCCACAGATTAAATCTGTGGCACGTCAATGCGCAATTTCAGCAAATCATTCGATGGTCGCAACCATACGGAGACGGCAAGATTGAGGTTGGGGATATTGCATGGGATGGAGCTCTGTTGCTCATATTTTTAGCGCCGCATAGCAAATATATGGGGTGCATTGTCATAGGCATTATAGCAAGGAAATATGGTTGCAGAATGGCTATACGCAGTCGTCTTGCGAAATCGCGGCAGTCTTCCTGAGAAAATGCGGCCTTCTATTATTTGTTTCTACTCTGGTGCGTTTGCGAGCGGTATAATTATTGCAGGCCGCATCTGTGCACAAACTATATATGACTTCAAGCCTGAAATCGTGGAGGATCGAGTTCTTCGGCGGGCTGCGAGCCCGCTCGGGGGAGCTTGCCATCGAGCGGTTTCAGACTCAGAAGACGGCTTTGCTCCTTGCATACCTTGCCTTTTATCCCCATCGCCTGCATTCCCGCGAATCCCTGATCGACCTGCTCTGGCCCGATGCCGAGCTTGATGCCGGGCGCAATCGTCTCTCACAGGCGTTGGTCTGGCTGCGCGCCCGGCTTGAGCCGGAGAGCGATCTTCGCGGGCGTATCCTCGTCGCCGACCGGCAGCGCATCTCTCTCAATCCCGAAGCCTTCTCCACGGATGTCGTCGAGTTTCGCGCTCTGCTGAAAACCGTGGGCGCTCCCGATGCCGGAGCGCCGCTCTCGGCTGACCAAATCCATGCTCTTGAAACCGCCGTCTCCCTCTATCGGGGTGATTTCCTTGACGGCTATTATGATGAGTGGATCCTGGACGGGAGACGAAGCTTAGTCACATCTCAGATACAGGCGCTCAGCCTGCTCGCGCGGTCGGCGGAACACGAGGGCCAGTGGGAAAAGGCGCTCGATTACACCCGGCGCGCACTGGCGCTGGATCCTATAGCTGAAGATCTCCATCGAGATCTGATGCGCCGGCTTGTCTCTGCCGGGCAGCTGGACATGGCTGCCCGCCAATACCGCGAGATGGAGCGCACTCTGGAACAGGAATACGGCGCTTTGCCTTCTCCGGCGTCAAGCGAACTGTTCCGGCAGATCCGGCTTAGCCAGGAGCGTCTGGCTAAAGAGGGCTCTTCGGGAGGAGAGAATGCTTCTTCACGTGCGGATAAGCTTGCTCCATCGCTGCCGGTTATGCTCACACGCTTCTTTGGCAGGGAGGAACAGCTTGATCAGATCCGGGAATTGATGCTTGACGAGCGGGCGCGCCTGATCACTCTTACGGGCGCGGGCGGAGCCGGCAAGACTCGGCTTGCCGTTGAGGCTGCGGCGCGCCTTGCTCCGGATCGGGATGCGGTGTGGCTGGTTCCTCTACAGGACCTGACGGATGGGCGATCGATCCTGGCTTTGCTCATGAGTATCATGCGCCTGCCCAACCCTGGCAAGGACGATCCACTGGAACTGATCGCCGGCGCCCTGTCCGGCCGGGCCGCGCTGATCGTTTTTGACAACGCCGAGCATCTGGCCGAGAGCGTCGCCGATGTCATTGGCCGCCTTGTCGAGAGGCTTCCTGTGCTGCGTGTCTGGGTTACGTCCCGTCGCAGACTGAACCTGAATGGCGAGCGGGAAATCGCCGTTGCGCCCCTGCCTGTTCCCACTCTCTCCCACAACGCTCCGGCCGATCCCGGCGAATTAATGCGGGTCGACGCTATACGTCTCTTTGTCGACCGGGCTCAGGCCGTGCGCCCATCGTTTACGGTCACGCCACAGAACTCTGCCGCCGTCGCGCGCCTGTGTGAGCGTCTGGAGGGGATCCCCCTTGCCATCGAACTGTGTGCCGCCTGGGCTCAGACGCTGACGCCGGCGCAGATGCTGGAACAGCTTGACCACCGCTTCGATCTGCTGGTCAGCCGCCGGAGCGGTATCGTAGAGCGCCATCGCAGCCTGCGCGCGGCGATCGATTACGGTTACTTGCTTCTCTCCGAGGACCTGCAGCGCCTTTTCGTCCGACTCTCCGTCTTTCGCGGAGGATGGACGCTGGATTCGGCGGCCGCCGTTTGCCCTGAACCGGCCGAGCCGGCGGATGCGTTTGCCATGCTGGCCGGAATTACGGAACTGCGAGAGAGATCTTTCGTTGCAGCCGAAGAGAGCGCCGATGGGGCGGAGATGCGCTACCGGATGCTCGAAACACTGCGTGAGTTTGCGATGGGACAGAGGAATGCGGCGGATGAGGCGAGCCTGAGACGCCGGCATGCCGAGTATTTCCTTGGCGTTGCCGAAGCTGCCAGGGGGCAGATCGCCGGACCGGAGTGGCCTCGATGGCTGGCCCGACTGGAAGCCGAGCGCGATAATGTGCAGGCAGCTGTAGCATGGAGCGTGGAAGCCGGGGAAGGCCTGCCGGCGATAATCCTGGGGTTGCGTCTTGCACTTGCGATGGTCGCTGCTTACTGGAGCGTGCGCGGCTATTACGCTGAAGGGACCGATGCGCTCAAGGCGCTGGTCGCTCGGTCGGACGGTATGACCGAATCGACTGAACTGTCTTACCTCGTAAACTGGGCTTATAACTCACTGGCGCAGATGGCAGTCTCGCGCGGCGATTTTTCCGATGCTGAAACGTTCGCTCAAACGGCGCTCTCCCTCGCCAGATCGGCGAACCTGCGGGATTTTCAATCTACGGCTTTAAAAGTTCTGGGGACCGTCGCCGATTTCCGCGGTCACCCTTCGGGAAGAATCTATCTCATGGAAGCGCTGGCCATTGCGCGCGAATCCGGAGACCCGCCGCTCATCTGCGTCTCACTCCTCACTCTCGGCAACAATGCCATGGCGGAGCATCGCTTCGATGAGGCATGGGAGCATTACTCCGAGACGCTGGATCTCTCCCAAACCCACCACCTCAAATATCGGGCGTCCGCACTCACCAACCTGGGCCTTGTAGCCCGCTATCGAGACGACCTGGAAACCGCGGAGCGCCTGTTCGACGAAGCTCTGGCGCTGTTTCGTCACAATTCCAATCGCTCCGGCATCGCCATCACCATGCTGGATATCGGGACTGTACGGCGTCTCATGGGGAGTTATTCCGAGGCCCGGGCTCTCTTCGGAGAAGCGCTCAGGATCTGTCACGAACTCGGTGAGCGGGTAGCCTTCTCCTGGTGTGTCAAGGAGATCGGGCATCTTGCCTGTGCCGAGGAAGATCTGCGGACGGGCGTATTTTTCCTGTCCGCCTCAGAGCGCCTTCGTATTTCCGTCGGGATAACGTTTCATCCGGCCGACCCCGCCGCGCTTAACCAGGACATCCTGAGCGCACGCGAGATGCTCCCCGACGGAGAGTTCTCCTCTGCCTGGGAACAGGGTAGCCGGTTGTCGTTTGACCAGGCGTACGAGGCGGCGATGGACTGGCTTAAGGATTAGCGATCCCTCAGTCACAGCTTGCCGCGGCTGTGGCAGAATGCCTTTTCTCACAAGATCTACTCGAAAATTGAGCCTCCACGATTTTTGCGCCGTTTTGGGGTTTTTTAGGAGTCGGCCGGATAATGGGCTCATCTTGCGCGAAGCTCCCAGGCGCCTGCCGCAAGACACTTTTGATTTGGAAGAAGAGGTCAGGAACATTGGATAGAGTATTGGCACATCTTCGGAACATTGTCACGGTCAATCTTGTCTTTGCCGGCGTCGTGATCGCTCCGGCCTTGCATGCGGCTTCGGACACAGTCGCAGCTCCTACACTTCATATTGGCGATCCCGCGCCGGCCCTGCAGCCGGCAAAGTGGCTCAAAGGCTCGCCAATCTCCGGCTTCGAGAAGGGACATGTCTATGTTGTCGAGTTCTGGGCGACATGGTGCGGCGCCTGCCGGGCAGCCATGCCGCACCTCTCGGAACTTGCGAAGAAGTATGATGGTAAAGCCGAGGTAATCGGGGTCGACATCTGTGAAACGAGCGAACCGGCTGCGGACAGGCTGCCCAAAGTCGCCGCGTTCGTGAAGTCGGAAGGGACAAAGATGGCCTATCATGTCGCCGCCGACGGCCTCGACAATAAAATCGCCATCACATGGATACAGGCGGCGGGCGAGGGCGGCATACCGACCGCATTCGTGGTCGGCAAGGATGGACGGATCGCCTGGATCGGCAACCCGAGCGACGGCCTCGACGCAGCGCTGCCTCAGATCATCGATAATTCATTCGATGTCGGCGCGGCGCGAACGCATCACGCGGAAGTATACGGTCCGGGAAACGCCATCACGGCAGCCTGGAACGGGAAGAACTATACTCGGGTTGTCGATCTGGTCAACGCCGAGATCGCTAAAGACCCGACGAACGAAGAAGAGTATGATGTCTATTACCTGGTGGCTCTGGCGCATACGGACGTCGCTCAATACGAAAAGCGAGCCCGCGCCGCCATTGCCAGGACGAACGGCGACGTCAATATGTATCAGAAGCTTTGCACCTTCCTGCTCATCGATCGGAATCTCTCGCCGGAGGCTTACCGGCTTGGGCTCTCATTGGTGGATGAGGCGCTGAAGAAGAATGTGCGCCGCGCTTCATTTCTTGCCCTGGGAGCGGAGATGACCTATAATCTGGGAGACCGGAAAGGCGCGGTTCAGATGCAGACGGAAGCGGTCAAAGCGGAAGAGGGAGATCCGGACGCGACTGCGGACTTTTTAGCCAACCTGCGCAAAGACCTGGCGAAGTATACGGCCGAGGCCGGATAGTTAATCCTTGAAATCGAGACGCGATTAAAGTTGAGAGCCCACGCATCAGTGATCGATGCGTGGGCTCTTTTCAATGAGAGGGGAGCCAACAACTTTAATCGAAGTACACAGCCTTGCCGGTTGCGGCCGATTCGTAGACCGCTTCCAGGATCTGCGAGACGACATAGGCCTGCTCGGGCTTTACGATGACATCGGTATCGTTGCGGATGGCGTCGATCCAGACCTGCATCTCGATCACGGACGGGTCGTCGCTCTTGCCTTCGAAGAAGGCTACGCCGCCGCTGTTCAGGCTGACGGTGGTGTCATAGAGGCGGCTGTTCTTCTCACCGTTGAAGCGCAGGCCGTTTTTCATGTCGGCGCCGGCGAGCGTGCCCACGAGGGTGCACTTGGCTTCGTCGGTTTCGACAAGGTTGATGGCCCAGCTGGCATCGAGCTGGATCGTCGCGCCGTTCTGCATGGTGATGAAGCCGAACGCCGAGTCCTCGACCGTGAACTCCTTGGGATCCCACGGTCCCCACGCATTCGCCGCGTTCTCGTTCTGCGCAAGCTTGCGGAATGAACTGCCGAGAACGGCCTTGGGCTGGTAGTTATCCATCATCCACAGGGTCAGGTCCAGGGCGTGCGTGCCGATATCGATCAGCGGGCCGCCGCCCTGCTTTTCGGCGTCGAGGAACACTCCCCAGGTCGGGACGGCTCTGCGGCGGATGGCATGAGCTTTGGCGAAGTAGATCTCGCCGAGTTCGCCCGCGCGGCAAGCGTTATAGAGGTACTGGCTGTCCGCGCGGAAGCGGCTCTGGTAGCCGATCGTCAGCTTCTTGCCGGTCTTGCGCGATGTTTCCAGCATCTTGGCGGCATCGGCGGCCTTTTTCGCCATCGGCTTTTCGCAGTTGACGTGCTTGCCGGCCTCAAGGGCCGCGATGGCGATCTCCGCGTGAGAATCATTGGGAGTGCACACATGGACGATGTCGATAGCCGGGTCCTTGAGCAGCTCACGATAGTCGTAATAGAGTTTGGCGTCGGCTGTGCCGTACTTCTCAGCCGCCTCTTTGGCGCGCTCCGGGACGATATCGCAAAACGCGACGAGCTCGATGCCCTTGATTTTCTGTAGGGATGGCAGGTGCTTTCCGTTTGCGATGCCCCCCGTTCCGATAATGCCTATCTTTAAATCGTTTGCCACTTTTCTTTGTGCCCTTCGAGTCTGTTGGCGTTTCCAAACCTGGCTGGTTCCGCTGGTCCAAGCACGAAACCGAGCTGCGCATACAGTCCCGCCCGCCGATGCCAAACGATCCAACCACGTTCACCGGTCTTCATTAGGTACAGAGTGCCAAGCTTCCTCCTTACGAACAAGTATAATGTCTGCGAGATCGGCGCGGCCGGTCGGATTGGGGATACATATGCCGGATGATTACGATTACAGTCAGAAGCCTCAGCGGCGTGGCATACAGACTGCGCCGTCGCCGCCACTGACGACTTTTTTGCTGATGGGAATATGTTTGGTGGCGACCCTGCCGAATATCTTTCCTGCACTCCTCGAACAGTCGATTTGGCAGAGGGTTTACCTAAGCTTTAACGGTTCGCGGGACGACGTGTGGTCAGGTCGTTACTATATATTGTTCACGGCGATCTTTTCGCACGGCAGCCCCTGGCATCTCCTCTTCAACATGATGGCGCTGTTCACGCTCGGAACCGTTCTGGAGATTAGCATCGGGTCTTTGCTGATGATGGTATTCGTCGTGGTGTCCGGCATCATATGCTCCTGTGCGGAGCTTGCCATTTCCGGGGAGCTTGGGATCGGCTTTTCAGGCGTGATTTATGCCATGTTCGGGATGATGTGGGCTGGCCGAGGCAGCTATCCCGCATGGGCTACAGTTGCCAATGCAGACAACTTTCGCTATGCAGTGGGGTGGGCCGTGTTTTGCGTCTTCGCCACGTACTTTCACATGATGCGGATTGCAAATTCGGCGCACTTCGCCGGCCTGTTCTTTGGTCTGTCGATCGGTTTCGCATTCCTTGCGCCAAGGAAGCGGCTAATGTGGGGGATACCTCTGGCGTTATTGATAATAATTGCGATATTATCGGTCACTGTCATGCCTAACTCGGCTGCCTGGATGGCATGGAGCGAGCCGTTCGGCGCATTATTCCATGTTTTAACCAAACTGTAATCAACTTTTTTAAAAATTTTCTGGTATGATATTCGTAGCAGTCAAACATACTGCCTTAAACACAGGATATCAAATTGAAAACATATAAAATCAGCCAGATTGCAGCGTTCGGAGCGCTCATTGTCATCATTGCCGGCCTCAAGCCCGCATCCGCGGATACGTTTAAATTTGTTACGGGAAACTTCCATGCGACGAACGTAAAGATTTCTACGAACAGCGGCAGCAGCTACTTCAGCACGGAAGCCGGCGAATACAAAGCGACGATCGGCACAGGCCGCAACACTAAGACGATCGGTCTCTATTGCGTTGACCTCGATCATGGTATTAGCGCCGGCGACACGTTCGCGGCAAACTTGACCTATCATCTCACCGATGCAGCCGGCAGCACTTACACGACCGGCGGCAACAAGTATTACAAGGGCGGGCTGACATCGGCGCTCGGTAATGACATCAAGGCGTACAATTACAATTCCCACCAGCCGGCAAGCAGCACGAACCTTTCGTTCTCCAACCGGGCTTCGGAAGTTGCCTGGCTTGCCGACAATTTCCAGAACATTAAGACTTTTAGCTCGGCCTCAGGCACGAACAACTACAACAAGAACCAGACTGCGGTAGGCCTCGCAATCTGGGACATCATTCGGGACGGCGGCAACGGACTAGGCCAGGGTACCGTCGTTGGCTCGACATCCACGAAGACAGACTTCAGCAGCCTTGTGAACTACTACGAAGGCCTTGCCGCAGCGCATTCTTCCTATACAAGCAATACGGCATTCTTCGTGCAGTCGCCGCTGTCTCATAGCGGACACTATCAGGACTTCGTATATTCGACAGCCACACCGACCCCGGAAGCCGGCACAAGCGTCGCGCTTGCCCTGATGTGTGTCGGCGGCATGTTCTTTCGCCGCAAGAAAAGCGCCGTCCGAACCGCATAAAACTACTCTTAGTAAGGTTCTCTTACTGATCTCCAACAAGCAACCATTTTCCCCGCCGTACTTCCGGCGGGGCTTTTTTGTGTCTTGGTATACATAAAAAAGCCAAAAATGCCGAAGCAAGCATTATTCCACATGCTCATATGGATGTAACCAAATATTTATCACGATTTTTCGAAATCCTATGTTATACTTATAGATATTAATGTATGTATGCTATGGAGATATTTTATTGAAACGAAGGATTTTCAAATCATTGACGCTTATTGCGCCAATCGCATGTTTGTCTGGAGCGTTGGCCGGTTCAGCGTCGGCGGATTCGTTTACGTTCTTGACCGGCAACGGCAACTCAAATACACTCAATATCTCAGCTGATGGTGGAGCGAATTTCATCAACGGCTGGGCCGGAGTGTACCAGGGGCAGCTCACAACCAACACAGGCACACAGACTGTGAACTTGTTCTGCACCGACGTCAACCATGACGTCAACCCGGGCGATACGTACCAGATCGACCTCAGCCACAATCTGACAGATGCGGCCGGCGGCACCTATGTCTCGAACGGCCATACCTATTACAACGGCGGCTTGGCTTCGGCGCTGGGCGCCGGCGACTTCAACGTCATCAATTACAATTCGTCATTGCCGGAGAGCGCGACCAACGTGTCATACTCCTCCCGCGCAAGCGAAGTTGCCTGGCTTGCCGATCAGTTCCAGAACCGCACTTATTACAACGGAGCATCGGGGTCGACTAATTCGTCGATGAATGCTTCCGCAGTGAACATCGCGATCTGGGATATCGTGCAGGACGGCGGCGACGGCATCCATACTGGAAATGGCACTGTTGTTGTCGACGATGGATCAGCCGCAAATTACTCCAGCCTTGTCTCCTACTACGAGAACCTTGCCGCCGGTCATTCGTCGTACACCAGCACAACCGCAAAGTTCGGCCAGTCGCCGCTCTTTGAGAATATCCCGACGGGCCACTATCAGGACTTCATTTACTCCACTGCCACTCCGACCCCGGAAGCCGGCACAAGCCTTGCGCTTGCCCTGATGTGCATCGGCGGCATGTTCCTGCTCCGCAGGAAAGGTTCTGCGAAGCCCGCAGCTACCGCAGCCATCTGAAACTCGCGACGGTGACGTCTCCTAGCAGCATACATTTCGGTTTCGTCCACCAACACTTCTGAAGCAATGGATCACGAAAAGGCCGACTTTCCCCGAATTGAGGGAGAGCGGCCTTTTTGTTGTGAGTCGCGCATTATTCCATACTCTTGCAGCTATGTAACCAAATATTTACCGGAATCTTCCGAGAGAGCGTGTTATACTTATAAATGATGATGTATGCACGCTAGGAGGTGATTGTTTGGAGCGAAGCTGATACTTCCTGGCAGCATACATTTCGGTTTCGTTGCCAACATATCTGAATGACTGGATCATAAAAAGGCCGACTTTCCCCGATTAGAGGGAGAGCGGCCTTTTTATTGCGCGCCTCAATATTGGCTCCGACTATGCAGTAAGAACTGTGAGGTGGCCAATATGTGGATGTGCGGTCGATGTCAATCAATCAATAATGATACGAGTGGCGCTTGCACCCGGTGTGGCAGGGCGCATACAACTCAAGGAACTGCCACTCCGGGCGTAGTTGCCCCGCAGTTCAGCCAGCCGTTCGGCGGCAATGCTCCCACAGGCCAGGCAGGAACTGCGCCTCCTTCGGGATCGCCTCCGGTTTCCTTTGGCGCTTCGCCGTCATCACCGCCATACTCCCAACCGGTCGTACCGGGTAGCCTTTCGCCGCAATACCCACCTGCCACGCAGATCGGTGGCGCGCCACCGTACTATACTCCGCCTGTAAGTGGTGGAACGAATAATGCAACTGTAGCCGCCGGAGTGGGGGCAATCATCGCTGTTTTTCTGGGTTCTCTGCTCTTGCGGCTGCTGAATCCGATACGTCTGATCTTCATCGCCATTGGAATTGCGGCTATCGTTGGCGGAAACTACCTTGCCCACCGGCGGCAGGCGTTTATGGCGCATGCCATCCATGTTGCAGGCACAGTGTCGTCGCTGCGCGAAGAGCACAGCGACGACGGCATCATGTACTATCCGGTAGTGCAGTTTACGGCTGCCGGAGGCGCGCCCGTTACGATCAACAGCAATGAAGGATCGAAGCCGCCACAGTTTCATGTAGGGGAAACCTGCCAGGTCTACTACAACCCACTCGACCCGCACGATGCAATTATCGACAGCCCGATGTCACGCTATATATCCTGGTTCCTCTGGGGATTTGGCGCTATCTTCATTCTGTGCGCGCTGCTCGGAAAGCAAACAACGGGACCTTAAACTCCCGCGGCAGGAGCAGGAGCAGGAGCAGGAGCAGGCGCGGCCGGCTTTGCTTCAGCCTTGGTGAAGCCCGTTGGAATGTCGAATATTGCGGGATCAATCGGTTTGGTTGAAACCGCCGTTGCATTGACGTTCACTACCGTGCCGTTCATAAAGCCGCTTGTGTAGGTCGAACGCATCATCAGCGTCAAGCCTTTTAGTTTTTCGGGAGTGCCGAACATCGCGCTAAAAGTCGCCAGCATTTCCTTGTCCTCTGCCGGCATGTCCTGCGCTGCCAGAATGTCTACAGTCTGGGTCATGTTTTGCATGTTCGGAGGCAGGTTCGGCATCGTCAGTGTCACAGCCACGTCGGCCGTGTAATGCTTTACCTGATGCCCCATATACTGCGTTGTTTTTCCCGTATCTACAATGTTCGTGTATACGGATTTTGTCCCGAACATTCGGCCCATCAGATCTTTCGACTGCAATGGATCAAAATCCGCTTCCGTGTATGTATGGGCAGTATTGTTCAGTGTAAGCATCTTCTTAGTTTCAAGATTTACAATCATACCGGTCAGGCCAAAGTCGATGCGGAAATGCTTCGCCGACGCGTACGTCCGCATCTCCGAAAACTGAGAGAAGGCATTGCCTTTTCCCTGCTTCTGCATTTGATCGACAAACGGACCGGTGAAGGTCATGTGCGACGACACCGTCACATCGGCATTGGCCGCATGCTGTGTATGCCCGAACAGAAGAGGGGCTGCGATAGCTGCCATAGCAATTGACTTTTTCATAGGTTCTCTCGCGTTCGTTAAATTTGTCTTCATCACGGTATCAGAACGGAAATCATCGGTGCCGGTTTCTGTTGAGCGTGATTGCCGCTAAACCCAGCCGTGTTCCAGGCATTATGAGCAATATGGCGCATAGCGATTGCATCTGAGATATCACGTTGCCGACCAGAACCAACAGCAGAGCGCAAAGTGAAAAATAGCACACGGACCAGAGCGCGATGATTTTCGTCAGATTTCTTGCCGGCAATAAACCAAGTCTGCGCAGTTGTCCCAGGGTAAGCGCAGCGCAAAGCGTCTTCGCCACCGCCAGTCCTGCAATCCCGGTCGGCGCCATTTCCAGCAAATGACGAAGTAGCACGGGCTTCAGCACCGCGAGCGTCGGCAGCAAGGACATGAAAAAGATCAGAATAAACCCGGACGTAGCGGCGTGAAACATCTGCAGCCACTTGGAGCCCGAGAGGCGGTCATAGAGACCGTCTACCTGCGCCTTAAAGGACAGCCCAAGGGCCATGACAATCACTGCTATCAACAGCCGCCATTCCTGTCCCGATAAGGTTTGACCGAGCAGCGCTCCTAAAGTTGCATGGACCCCGTGATTCTCGGCGGGTGTCAGAAGCGACAGCAGCAAAAAGACAGCGGCAATGCCCCAGCAGGCAAACCCGCGGAATACTGCGATCCTTACAAACGCCGCGATTAGCTGAGTCTCCGGAGCGGGCCGGCAGAGATAGAAGGCGCTCTCTTGTCGGCGAAGTTCTTCAGGCGTGTTGGACCAGGCGCCCACGAATATCGTCGTCATCGCAAAGAGAAATACCTCTATCACCGCCCACGGATGTACCATGATGCCCACGGATTCCTGATTGGCAGTGTGCATTAACATCAAAGGAGGCAGCATTCCAAGCTCAATTGGCTTGCCAAAGAATAGAAAAGGAAGAAACAACAACTGTATGCTGAGCGCCAGCAGAGTTGCGGAGACGCCGTGCCTGCGCCATTCGAACCACATTTGAGCGTGAAGCGCTGACGCAAACAACGGCTTGCGTGACACGGAAGTGAGTTGGATACTCTGATGTGACCGCTGCCGGGAAACGACAAAATCGCCTCGCCGCGCCTTTCCTATCCCAATCACGGCGATGCAATATGCCGTCGCAATGAGCGAAGCGTCACAGGAGAGCCATACCGGCAGACTCAGACCCAACGCGCTGCCTAACGAGGCAAACGCAGTCACGCCTACAAGAATGACCAGAGTCGAAAAGATGCGAATTGGGCCGACCGAGATGGGAAGCCAGCAAAGCGTCTGGGTCCACACAAGGGCCACAGCGATGGCCGCTCCGGGAGCGAGTTCCTGAACATGTAATCCCAGCGGCTGCAGGACCGATCGGCATAATAATATCCACACGCACATCATGGTCAGAGCGCCTCCCAGCATGGGCCAGCCGATCAGCGTATGTGTAGAAACCGGGAGCCGCAGCATATATTGCGGGAATGTCGATCCGTCCTGGGCAATGTCCGTGTCCGCTCCGGCAAACGAAGCGAACAAATACACCATTCCAAATCCCAGCAATGATGCGCCCACCAGCAGGTAAGTCAGTGCAAGCGCATGGGTATTGGCAGCCACACTCAGCACGGCCGCATAGGCGGCAATGATCGAAAATCCCGTGCGATGCCTGCGCCACCAGAGCCAGATCATGGTGGAGATAGGCGACATGGACGAACGGCCGCCCGTATTTGTGTTGGCTGTGACTACCATTTCGATTAACCTCTAAGGCCTCATACAACAATAAACGCTTTGCAATAAATGGCGGCTGTCCTTCCGAGGGGCGACTCCTTCGGTACCCGACTGCTGCACTTTGCCCGACTGCCATAAATGCCGCGGGCGGCCTAACGGTGCCGGTCATATTTGAGCGCTAACGGCGCCAGAGCCATACGGAATCCCGGCATTGCCAGAACGACGATTGATGCGATGATCGACGCGGGGACGGCAATCGGAGGAAGCAGCATGATAAACGCCTTGGTTAAAAACAGGGCGGTCGAAATCCAGATAACTGCAATCTTCGCGGATGCCTTCAGCGGGACGAAGTTGCTGTGCAGACGAGCCATGAAGACCACCGTGACCGCCAGCTTAGTGCATGCTGCATATGGAAGGGCATTGAGAACGATCTGCCGGATGTTCGCATCGTGCTGAATGCCTGTGCCTAATATGAATGGCAGCACCGGCCCCATGCACATTCCAAACACAACCCAGCCAGCCCATCCGCGCCCGGTAAGGTGTACGTAAAGCGTGTCGGTCTGAAGCTTCCACATCAACACCAGAAAGAATATGAACGCCGCCAGAAGGATCAACTTGTCGTCAGATGCCATATGCTGCGAGAAGCACTCCGCGAGATAGCTGCCGAGAAGACGTGTCGTTCCATGACTATGCGCAGGAACCAGCATCCAAACCGCCATAAAAGGCAGCATGGCGAGAGGAACAGCGATTGTGCTCAGCGCCGCCGTATATATCTTGGCTGCGGTAAGCGTAGCGCTGTTCAAAGGTCGAGTCGCAAATAGACTGTTAAGACTTCGGTCCGGCTTCCGAAGCCCGATATCCGTACAGCCGATTACGAGGGCAAGATAGATCGAGCCGATAAAGGCGATCAACGGCAATGCATTTGCCCAGATGTTGGCTTCAACGGAAATCGTATTGCCGGAGAAAATCGCAATCAAAGTTACCGGCTCTGTCAGGTCGAAACACAATACAGGCAGTGTCAGACATGCGAGGATTGCTAAAGAGCCGGCAAGCAAGAGGCCATGACTGCGGAACTCAAGCCAGATTTGCGCAGTAAGGGGATTCTTGAACGGCCTCTTCTTTGTACTCGCCGCTACGGGGCGTTGTGCCGCCAGCGGATGCGCCGGCCACCCAAGCCGGTCTCCACGCCGTGTATGCGCCAGACTGTGCACGGCAAAAGGATATGCTGCAAGGCATAGAGCGATTCCCCCGATCGTGACCATGTTCGGTGTCACGCCGGCTGCAAATGCGAGATACGCTGCCCAGCCGGTTATGCCGGGAACGCTGCAGAACATGACCGCCTGCAAATATCCCGACTTGAAAGGCATCCATCGAACAATCTGAGCGCAGCTTAGAGCGCAGGCAAGTATCACGGCCGGCCACCATAACGGCACATCGAATCCCCGCGGACGCCATATTAACTCGACATTGAGCACCCAGACGAGGGCTATGCTGATCGCGCCGCAAAGCATATGCCATCCGGCCAGCATCTTGTTGGAGATCGGCCGGGTGAACAGATAGGGATCGATTTCCGCAAAAAGTACGACCGGGCAGAATAGGGCGAGGCACGGCAGCACGATCGTCATCATGATGTCCGGCATGCCCTGTATAGCTTCTCCTGCGAAACGTATATGGTTGGACAGCGCAAGCAAGGGCCATCCGATCAACAGGACAAGCAGCAAGACACGGAACTTGCGCAGGATCAGCCCCGCCATCCCGGCGACGGCCGATTCCTGAGAACGCTTTGCTGGAAAAGTGTCGATTGTAACAGCCATCGTTTTTCCTGAGGGAGAGGCTTCTTCAGAGCCTTGCCGGGGTTGCCTATCGATGCCGGTTCCATTCCCATGCCAGAGGCGCCAGACCGATCCTGACCACCGGCATCATCAGAAACACTGAGGCTGCAATCAGGCCGGTTGAGACCATGCTGGCAGGGATCGCATAAACCAGGGCGCAGAATATTACAAGAGCGACGATCGCCCATATGACCGCCGTTCGGATGAACGCAGGCATGGGCATGAGGCCGCGCCGGATGAGTGTGCATACGACGGCAATTGCCAGCGGAAGTTTGATCAGCGCGGCGGCGATAATCACTGCCGGCAGGAATGTGATTGCATGCTTTAGCAGCGACGGATATGCCATGCCCGCCGCAGGAATAGCAAAGATCAGCGGGATGAGCGTGGCGACGGCAAATGGATACACCCACATCGCCAGCCACGTTTCGCCGGATAACTCCGTAAACAGGGAATCCACCTGGAACTTCCATGTCAGTCCAACAGCGAGCACGGCACAAATGATCGAGGCAAACCATAGCTGCGGCGTCATGTAATGCAATATGTGAACTGCCAGGGGAGCTACTATGTGGTGATTGGCCGCGGGTAGCGACAGCGTGACGGCCACCACGAGGCCCGACACGCCCCAGGCGGCCAGAGTGCTCAGCCATGCTGTACGCAGCCGCGCCACGACGAACGCCATGCTGGTAAGGGGACGGGCCGCGCCGAATGTGTTCACCTTGAGGTCCTGCCGCCACGCCTTTCCCTTTGCGCTTCCGGCCGGGACGCAGGCGAACAGCAGGGGAAGCACGGAGAAGTCCAGAAGAGCCTGTGCCCAGTTGGAAACACGGATGCCCAGGATGCCGTAGCTCCACTCAGGCAGGCCGCCCAGGCGAACCGTCTGATGCATGAACACGGCCGGAATTGTCAGGAGAAACATGCCCCCGCAGAGCATGGCAAGCGACATGCCATGCCGTTTCCACTCGAACCAGACTTGTGCCGCCATGGGTGATCTAAATGGCATTGTGGGCGTTTCAAGCCTGATTGCTTCGGCGAGATTGTCATTCTGCAGCGCCCACGACGGCGTATCGCCTCGCCGGGTCTGGCTTACTGTCTTAACCGACAGATCGTATGCTCCCAGGATCAGCATTGCATCGATGATATATTCGGCTGCTGAAGAGACCACATGTACCGCGCCGAGCGCCGCAAAACCGATTACGGCCGGAAGCGCCAGCATAGCAATGATCCCGCGTATATATCGCAACGGCATCGCTGCCCACGAGATCAGTTGAGAAACCGCGATAATCGCGCCGAGCGCAAATGCCGGCCATATGAGAGGAGCGGCGACACCCATCGGCGCAAGGATGAAGCGGGCCGTCAGCATCCAGATAAATGCGATAGGCGCAATACCATACACCATTTGCCAGGCAACCAGCGCGCTGGTTCGCATCGGCAGAGGCAGCATATATCTCGGGAATGCGGATTCGGCGCTGACGAGGTCGGCATCGGCTCCGATCAATGCGGCAAGCATGTAGAGAACGCCCCAGGCCAGAGGTATCAGCGCGCAGTGGTCTATAGCCGGCGGCAGGTCGGTTGTCTGCAGGACGGCGGCCAGCGCAATGCCATAGATAGCGGTCAAGGACACTACGATACGGGATCTGCGCCATGTCAGCCATGCAAGACCGACGGCCGGAGACGACACAGGTTTACTCATAGTAGGTTTTGCAATGGCGACTGACATGGATTAGTCCTCCGCGCCGACAGGGATCTTTGCGCCGACACGAGCCACAAAGATGTCGTCGAGCGATGCTGCCGATGTCGCCATAAGCTCCGCCCCCGCAGCGACTGCCGCGTTTTCAACATCAATGCGCCGGCCGTGACAGAGACCGCTCCACTCGCGCCCGCTGCCTTCCCACACCAGGACTCCCGCGATATGTGGCGGCTCTACCCGGGATGCCGCCAGCCGGAATACGGCGCGGAAGTGATTTTCCTTGATGCTGTCCAGCGTATCGCAGAAGACGATCTTTCCACTGCGGACCATGGCGACATAGTCGCAGACACGCTCCACCTCACCAAGCAGGTGTGACGAGAAGATAACGGTGCGTCCTTCGTCGGCAATGGTGCGGATGATCGCCCCCAGAATATCCCGGCGCACGATCGGGTCGAGACCGGACGACGGCTCGTCGAGAAGCAACAGCTCCGGGCGGTAGGCCAGCGCCGTCATCAGACCGGCCCGGGCGCGCTGTCCCTTGGAAAGGTTCTTGACCTGAGTGCGTGGATCAAGGCCGAAATCGCCGCGAAGCTGGTTTGCGTACGCCTCGTCCCAGGTGGGGTAGAAGGCCTGTGAGTATCGCAGAAGTTCGTCGATCCGCATCCAACCCGGGATGTCCGGCTCCTCAGAGAGATAGCCGATGCGCGACAAAACTCCGACCGGATCGGCGACGGGATCTTTTCCGAAGACGCGAACGGAACCCTCCTGCGCTTTCAACAGGCCGAGCATATGCTTGATCAGGGTCGTCTTGCCCGCGCCGTTTTCGCCGACAAGCCCGAACACGGAGCCGGCCGGCACGGTCATGCTGACGTTATCGAGCGCAAGCTTGGCCCCAAAGCGCCGCGTTACGTTCCGGATTTCCACAATCGGCGCTTCAAGGCGCTCAGTGTCCAAGACATCCATTCCCGTCATTCCTCTCTACCAACTCCGCTCATCGCGGAATCACGCTCTCTGATCAAGTCGATCAGCTCATCAATGTTGAAGTTCATCTGCCGAGCTTCGGCCAGCAGGGCATCGGCCCTCTGCGCAAGGATCTTCCACTGCTCATGCCGCGCCAGCGGCGATCCGGCAGCCGAGACGTATGTGCCCGTGGTTCGCCGTTTGGTAAGGACCCCGGCCATTTCCAACTCCCGATAGGCACGCGCCACCGTGTTAGGGTTGATCACCAGTTGCTCGGCCAGAGTGCGGATCGCCGGAAGATCATCGCCCTCAACGAGGCGTCCGGATGCGACCAGATATTTCACCTGGTTCACGATCTGAAGGTAAATCGGGACGCCGTCTTCAGGAGCGATATGGATCTGCACGTTGGCTGGCGATCTCTCTCTTCGTTGTATTAATGCAATGATACAACGATTCACGATAAGCTGTCAAGCTATCGTAAAAAATGGTGTAGAGGGGGAGGGAATGTGCGTCTGCTCTGTCCTGGAGGTTGATTTGCCTGGCGGTTGAAACCACGGCTATGAAATACCCGATGTGCCCCTGCGGGCACTCCAGAGGAAGGCTTAGCCTTCCGTTCTTGAGTCGGCGAAGGCCGGCATAGGGCTTTCCTAGCTGTGGTTTCAACCGCCAAAGCGGGCTTGCGTTGACTTGCAACGCCTTCGGTTTCAACCGCTTGCCAAGGGAAAGATGCGGGGTAACGAGATTACAACTCGTCGTTTTCGAAGAACTCGAAAAGTTCGCCGTCGAGGCCGCGCACGAATGCGATCTTTACCGGCACCGAATAGTCGCCGTTCAAATCGAGCGTCTTCGGCTCCATATGCGAAGTCGCGCCAGCCGCCATTGCCTTGCTGTAGGCTGCGTCTACATCGGGAACGCGAATGGCGAAGTGTTCGATGGGGCTCGTCTGCTCTGCGACCGGCGCTTTGCCGCCTGCGAACACTTCCAGATAGTTGCCGTCGCCCATGTCCAGCATGGCTGCGCGCTTGTCGCCCTCACCCCAGCCGTACCGGCGGGGAAAGCCGAGGCCTTCCGTGTAAAACTTCAACGTTGCGTCGAAATCGAAAACGCGTATGGCAACATGGTGAAAACCGGGACCACGCTTGTTCGTCATTGAGATTATCTACTCCAATTCGTCTAAACGGTCTATAATCGGACGCAAAAGCGTTCGCCGCCGCCGCGCCCGGTTCCTGCACATATTGCGCTCTATACCTACTTAGGACTCATTCAACAATAAACGCTTCGCAATAAATGACGCATTGAGAAGGAAATCCGCTCTCGAAACGAAGTGATAAATGCCGCGGGCGGCCTTACTTCGGAACTTGAGGATGCAGTGTTCGCGCAAGGAGAACGAGGGCCAACGCAAGTCGTGGGCCGGGACGGTCTGTCCAATCGGCAGGGATGGCGCATATCTTTCGTTTGCGCGCAGCAGGCACAATCTTGCTCCAGGGCGCATTGAGACGCGCAGGCTTGAGCGTTGCTGCCAGGCTCTGGAGCCTGGGATCGTCCGGCGACGTGATATCTTGCATCACCGGCGACGGCTCGCCCTCGGATCCGGTCAGAAGCAGGTCCGGCGCATCATGCAGCAGCTTCTCTGCGGAATAATTCGGGTAAGCGCCTGGAGTGGTTTCAGCCACATTCCGTCCGCCTGCCTGACGGATGAGGTCGCCGATAAAGCTTGTGCCGGATGCCGTCATGAGCGGGCTTTCCCAGACCACCACAAAAACTTTCGGCTGTGGCTTCCCTTGAGCGGTTTTGTGCGCCAACCGGAGCGCGAGGTTCATTCTATCCAGGCAGGTTTTGGTCGGCCTTGGCTTTCCCGCGAGATAGCCCAGCGCCTGAATATTCTTCATTACGCCGTTATAACTTGCCGCCGCCGTGACGTAAACAGGCGCTTGCCATCGTTTCTGAAGCGCATCGGCCTCACCGGCAGGCAGCGTTTGGCTGGCGATAATGATGAGATCGGGGTGCAAGTCGAGGATCTTCTCGCTATTGGCGCTTGTCACGCCACCCACATGCGGCAGCTTGAGCGCAGCGGCCGGATAGTCGCAGTAGGCGGTATCCGCAATCAGCCGGTCACTGCCGCCCACGGCATAGAGGATCTCGGATACACTGGGCGCAAGCGAAATGATACGCCGTGGCCGCTGGGCAAGCGTGATAATGCGCCCGAGATCGTCTTTCACCGCAATCGGCGCTGCTGCCATCGAAGGCGTTATGGCAATCGAGAAGACAACTGCGCCGGCGCTCACTGTAATAGAACGGCGCAAGAGATTGCTGATCATAGGGATTGTTTCTGTAGTGTGAGCCGGTCAAGAAAATGAAAGATTAAGACGTATGAAGGCGAATAATCCCGGCAAGTTGTTCGAGGCCGTCGATGAGCCGTGGCGAGGGGCGGCAGTACAGTCCCTCTTCAAGCACGAAGATACGGCCTTCGCGAACGGCGCTGATCTGATCCCAGCCGGGACGGCGTGTCACGACATGGGGACGGACCTTATCGTGAGCGATACCTGTCCACGCCAGGAAGATGAACTCGGGATCGGCGGCGATGATATCCTCATGAGAGGGATTGGCTGATTCAGAATCCACGCTCGCCGTTATGCTCGTTCCACCGGCAATATGCGCGATATCGGTCAGCCAGTTTCGCCGTCCCGGCGCGAAGAGGGGCTTGGGCCACCACTCGAAGTAGACACGCGTGCGTGAACTTATCGTCAGACCTTCGGCCACGCGAGCAATCCGCTGCTGCAGTTCCGCTATGACGCTTTCGGCCCGCATCTGGGTTCCGGTTGCCTGAGCGACAAGTCGAATATTGTCCCAGATACCGTCGAGGCCGCGCGGCACGACGGTGAGATAGGGGAGATCATTCGACTTGAGGCGCTGGACGTTCCACTCCATGCCGGGCACGGAGAGCGACGCCAGCACCAGATCCGGCTTAAGGTCCCTGATACGCTCCATCGAGACCTGCTGATCCGGCCCCACACGCGGAATATCGCGCACATCGGGCGGCCAGTCGCTCCAGTCGTCCACTCCCACCACACGATCCGTCAGCCCGAGCGAGTGCAGAATTTCCGTGTTGCTCGGGCAGAGCGAGACGATCCGCCGGGGGACCGGCTCGCTGCCCGTGATATTGGAGAGAACGAGCGGCGGGCGGGAAGGCCGTGGTTTCGGCTCTTGTTTCCGAAACCCATATGGGCAATTGCGGCAGCCGTTTTCGCAGCAGTAGCCGCGATCCAATAAATAATCCCGCGTCAGCGCGCCGCCCGCGTCGAAGATGGATGGTTCCACAGGCAAAGTCTACTTCTCGCCGCCACTTCCGTCGAAGAGTTCATTGGTCGTCAAATTGCCGTCCTCATCGATATCGCCAAGTTGTCTTGAGCTATAGTCGTCGGCATTGTACGTGTATGGCGATGTACCGAATGTACCTGATCTATATACGGGGTGGAAAGACTTTACATGTCCATCCAGCCAAAGCACGTTTCCTGTTCCGCTATGAAGGGCGTGGAAATTTGGAAAATCTGCGCCTGGTTCAGATAGCGCAGGATTTGCCTTCAGGACTCCACCTGCGAAATACTGGCCTGAGTCAGCCATCAGCACAGTCTTGCTTGGTACATTTATCGAAGCAATAGCTACACCGGAATTTATGAAGTTTCCGAGGCTATCAGTGCAGATTCCGTACTGCTGCGTTGTACAACCTGTCGTAACGAATTTTGCCAGAAAGTCATTGTTATAACCGTATCCGGTTAACCCGATCTTTGTGCTAATTGACGGATCGAGCGAGGGACATGCCTGAATTGCCGTGCTCTTCATGTACGGTTGAAGTAGGCCATGGTTATCGAGGTGAAAATTGTAGGCTGGATCTTGAGATCCCCACCACATATAATATTCATTATTCTGCGTTGCACTAACCTCGTATGGGAAAGTCATTTCCTCATTGTCTTGAATATATTGTAATGTTGCCAGTCCAAGCTGCTTCAGATTGCTCGTGCAACTCGTCTGCCGGGCCTTCTCGCGAACTTTTGCGAAGGTTGGGAACAAGATCGCAGCGAGGATCGAAATAATGGCGATCACGACGAGAAGCTCGATCAAAGTAAATCCACGGCGGGTTGGCGTGGCTGTATTCAGAGGGCGATTGGGAGATGACGAATCGAAATGGAAGAGGTGCGTTTGCACGGTAAGCCCTTTCTGCCGGTCGCGCGCCGGCATGTCGGAAGTGAACGCGGCAGGATTCCGCATTCCCGGCTACCGGCTGGCATTCTGGCTTAAAGGCTTATCGCCCTATCACAGTTGCGGGACAGCGCCGGGATTGGTCTTTGCAGACCGCACCGGCTTCCCCATTTCAGCGCCGCCTTGATAGCGGCACACCGATAGCTAAGCACGAGATTATTACGTCTATTATGCGCCGAAGCAGGCGGCAGAGTCAACGGATGAGGTTGAGAGAGAAGAGGCTACCCCTCCGGCGCAGGCCCCGTACTATCTCCAAGCACCAGGAATGGCCGCAGGAATTCCTGACGTTCTTCCTTGGCCCACAGGAGATCGATGGCGCTGCGGGCGATATCGGCGATGGGGTGGGAGACTGTGGTGAGGGATGGGTGTGTGAAGCGGCTTGGGCGAACGCCTTCGAAACCGAGTACAGACAATTCACCGGGCACGTTAATGCGATGCTCGGCGCACCACTTCAGCACGGCCCATGCCCCGGGATCGGACACTGTAAAGATCGCTGTCGGGCGCGGCTCCTGCTGCCATATGCTTTCCATGGCGGCATATGCCTTCTCAAAAGAACTTTCTCCAGGCTTTGTGCCGCACAGCACGACACGGCTCTCCGGCAAACCCTCATTCCGGCAGATATTCTCAAAGCTCGCAATTTTCCTGCGCACGGAGTCATACACATCGGGCTCATTGACGAGCAGCACAATGCGTTTATGCCCGAGCTCGCGCAGATGGTCGACACCGACGCGTGAGACCAGCTCATTGTCCGTGCCGACATAAGAGCCCTGGAAGCCCGGCCAGATGGCATCGACAAGGACTGTATGGTAGCCGCGATCTCTCAGGGCGCGGTACAACTGCCCCGTGAAGCCCTCCGTCTCTCCCAGAATGACAATCCGCTGCTGATGTGGCGGCAGCTTAACCCGCTCGAATGCTTCCGAGATCTGTTCGCCGTTGTGCGTGTAGTAATGCTGAACCTGCAAACCCCGCTTAAGGCACTCGTTTGCCGTCGCCTGAAGCAGCTCGCTCTGAAAGTCGGAATTATACTGGTGCACGAAGATGCCCAGAGTCGTTGGGACAGTCTTTTTGCTTACCGACGTCCCAATGGCGGCGCGCCGCACCAGCAGGCCTTCGCGAGTAAGCTCGGCAAGGGCTTTGCGCACAGTCGCCCGGGAGACATCGAGCTTCTCCATGAGAAGGGCTTCCGTCCAGAAGATCTGCCCGTCCTCACAATGGTTTTCGATGACATCACGAAGGGTGCTGCGCACCTGAAGGTGCAGCGGAATGCCACGATCCCGGCTGATCAAAACCCGCTCAAGTAGCTCAGTTGAAGGAGTGCTCATAAGTCTGCCTAATGTCCGCACAATGCGATTCTCCAGTATATCGCGTCGCAGAGGATTCTGTCAATTTTCCCTTGCCATGGTCGCTATGGCAAGATCAATGGCTGTGTATCGGCTAAAGCAAGAGTTATAAGTTCCCTTGACACCGGCTTTCAGTCGTGATATATTGTACGTACAATAGTACCTGGCGCCCTGAAGCTCAATTCTGCCCAGTTAGCGCCGGTGGAGATGAACATTGTCTGCAATACTTAACGATGCGCCGATTGCATGCAAACGCGATCGGATCGAGCCGATTATCCGCGGCGATTACCCCGATCCAACGATCGTCCGTGTCGGCGGCGACTACTACCTGACGCACTCGGCAAACTGGTTCGCCCCGGCCCTTCTCATCTGGCATTCGACCGATTTGAAGGAATGGCGTCCTTTAACGCACGCCCTGTCGGACTACGGCGGAGACATCTGGGCGCCGGATATTTCTCACTACGAAGGTCGCTTTTACATCTACTTCACCACATTGGGACGCAACAAAGTAATTACCGCCGATAATATTATGGGGCCATGGAGCGATCCCATTGACCTCAATGTGCCTCATATCGATCCCGGGCATCTTGCGACACCGGATGGACGGCGCTTCCTCTACCTGTCCGGAGGTCACATTGTCGAACTGGATGCCGACGGCCTCTCCACAATCGGTGAGCTTCGTAAGATCTACGATGGCTGGCCCATACCATTTCCCACGCGAATCGAGGCTCTAGCCGAGGAAGGCCCCAAGCCGTTCTATCGCGGCGGCTGGTATTACCTGATCACCGCGCAGGGGGGAACTGCGGGGCCTGCGACGGGGCACATGGTCGTTGTGGCGCGTTCGCGCAGCCATGATGGGCCGTGGGAGAACGCGCCGGCGAACCCCATTTTGCGGACAGGCAGCCGAAACGAGCGCTGGTGGTGTCAGGGGCATGGCACGATTTTTGAGACGGCCCTGGGCGAATGGCGGATAGTCTACCACGCTTACGAACAAGGTTTCGTGAGTCTCGGCCGTCATACGCTTATACAGGAGATCGTCTGGACTGACGATGGCTGGCCGCAGCTTGGAGAAACGGAGCCGTCTGCGTCAATTTCTACTTATCCTTCACTCTCCGATGATTTTACAGGCGCGGAGCTATCCTGGCAGTGGCAGTTCAGCCGCGAACTGGATCGCTCCCGTTACACCGTCGGCGAGGGCGAATTGACACTTGAAGGCCGCGGAGCTTCGCCCACGTCCGGCAGTCCTCCGTTGTGTATCCGCCCGCAGGACGAAGCGTAAGAGGTGGAAGTCGATGTCGAAATCTATGACGACGACACGCAGGCAGGCCTGATCCTCTACTACGATGAAACTGCGCTCACGGGATTGGCGGTCACCGGCTCCCGAGTGATAATGCTGCTGCGCAAACACGATGAGACAGTCGTCGACGCTCCCGCGCGCCAAGCGACGTTTCGACTTGTGAACGACCATCATGATGTGGACTACTGGGTCTGTATTGCCGGAGAAGAGTGGCAGCAGATACCTCGCGGAAACGAGATCTCCGGATGGAACCACAATGCCCTCGGCGGCTTCCTGGGTTTGCGCGCCGCCCTCTATGTTTCAGGAACCGGAAAAGGGACTTTCCGAAATTTTCGCTATCGATCTCTGTAAGGATATTCGCAGTGCCAACCAACACCATGTCGAAGCTGACGGGACTTATCTTCGCAGGACTATTCCTCGCCTCTGCCGCAGGTCATGCAAAGCCGATGAAGACGTTTGACTACACAAACCCGCTTGCGTTTAAGTACCCAACTCCTGAACGGCCCGACGAATCGGAAATCCGCGACCCTTGTATCATCCATGAAGGCGATCGCTACTATCTCACTTACACCGTGTGGCCATTCTCGGACAGTAGTTCAAAAGACCCTGCAAAGCCCGACATGCGCTCGTCGCCGGGCATTGCTCTGTACTCCTCTGCAGATATGAAGAGCTGGAAATTCGAGAATTGGATCGTCAAGTCGTCGGAATTGCCCGACGATTGTCCTTACAAACACCGCTTCTGGGCGCCTGAGATCCACAAGATCCAGGGCAAATTCTATGTGATCTTCACAGCGGATAACTGGCTGAAGAAGGAGTATAACGCCACCGGCGACTGGGGATATCATGCGTTTGTGGGTGTGGCCGATAAGGTCACCGGCCCGTACAAGCACATTACTTATATCAAGGATAGCGCCTGCGACACCACACTGATGGATGCCAAGAACGGCAAAGTCTACGCAATTATGCCTTTTGGCGATTTGTTTGAGCAGGAGATCGACCTGAGCCGGCTCTCAGAAGGCAAGATCACGCTGGGCGAGCGCAAGAAGATCCTGACCTGCGATAATGCGGATATTCAGCAGCCGAGTCCCAAATATCTCGAAGGCCCCTGGGGATTCAAAGCCAAAGGCAAGTTCTACCTCTTCTACGCGGAGACGTACGCAGACAGCTACTGGACGGGTGTTGCTTATGCGGACAGCCCGGAAGGTCCATGGCGCAAAGATCCCCGCGGCAAGGTCTTCGAAGGCGGCCATCTGGCCGTATTCGACGGCCCCGATGGCCGCGGGTGGTTCTCCTATCGCGGCGAAAGTCAGCCGGAAGCGCGCGCCCGCCTTTGTATCGATCCGTTTTCGATTGGCCCTGACGGTAAGATCGTAACGGACAAACCGACGATAACGCCTCAAATCATTGAATCTAAGCCCAAAATAGCCCGCTCGAAGTAAGGCCGCTCGCGGCATTGATCGCTTCTTTTCGCCGGCGCTTTTCTCTCTCTAATAGCGCCTTCACAAATGAAGCGGTTATATTTGAGTAAGGCCTAAGTCAAAAGTATGTCTCAGAACCGACGATCAACAAATTCTTCCCGTTCCACTTGTGTTATTGCGGCGATGCATTGCACGCTGATGGTTTCCGTGCAAGCGTCGCCGCAGCAACGGATTATTCTGCCGGCTGCACGAAATGTGAACGCTCCCGGCGGACTTTCTGGGCTGCGCAAGCTGATCGATGTTCCCATGCGAGACACCAATATCTGCCTCGCTGCCGACGGCAATTATTACATGACCGGCACGACCGATCCTGCTGACGGCAAGGCGAGCATGTGGGACCGCAACGACGGCATCCCACTCTGGAAGTCGGCTGATATGGTCCACTGGCAGTCGCTCGGTCTGGTCTGGAAGCTTGATCGCGATGCCGCCTGGGCCAAAGAGTGGAAGCCAATCGGCGGGCAAGGAGAGCCCAAGCGGGCAGTATGGGCTCCGGAGATCCACAACTTCAACGGGACATTCTGGATTCCATACAGCATGAACTATCGCGGCATCGGTGTGTTGAAAAGCATGACCGGCAAACCGGAAGGGCCATATGTCGATGTCAAACCGTCCGGGCCGCTGGCGGAGGGAATTGATGCCTCGCTGTTCCAGGACGATGACGGCAAGATATACCTTCTCCATGACAGCTTCAATATCGCCCGTATGAAGCCGGACATGAGCGACCTTGCTGAGCCCGACCGCAAAGTCACATTCACCGACGGCAAATACGGTTGGGGCGAAGGCGTCTTTATGGTCAAGGACCATGGGCGCTATACATTCATCAATACCCTTGACCCCAAGTGGAATTCGGACGGCAAGCTGCCCGATACCTACGACAACGCATCCGCAGTGTCTGCCGGATCAATCTATGGGCCATATACACCACGAAAGCGTGCCATCGTTCATGATGGTCACAACAATTTATTTAAAGATAAACAAGGCAACTGGTGGTCTACCTACTTCGGCTCAGGACCGGCCGGGCCATGGGGCATACAGGCCGGTGTGCTGCCGGTGGAACTGACGGCCGAAGGCCGCCTGACGGTCAAGCATGATCAGCCACGTCCACAGTGGCAATACACCACCATGCAGCCAAATGGAGCATGGACAACGGTCGAATATAACGCTGCCGGATGGAAGACAAGTCCCGGCGCATTCGGCGATCCGGCTGTGTCCGAGTTCGGCCAATTTACCGACATCGGCACGTCCTGGAAAACGCCTGATATCTGGCTGCGAAAGTCCTGGACATTGAAAGCCGCGCCCACAGGCTCTCCACAGCTGTATCTGCGCCATAGCGGTCCCATCGAAATTAGTCTGAACGGCAAAATAATCGCGAAATTAGCCGGCTCGACTGCCGATTACATTGAGTATCCGATTAGCGGGGCAGGGGCGCTGCGAGACGGGAATAATGTTATTGCCGTGCATTGTTCGTCGGCAGAACTGAATTACGTTGATGTCGGTATTGTAGCGACACCAGGCGTTGTTACGCCGACTTCCGAGTCAGCCGGGCAGACATGGCTCTGGAAAACGGATGATCCCGGAGCCGGCTGGGAGAAACCTGACTTCGACGAAACCGGATGGCAAAGCGGCACGGGACTGTTCGGCAATGGCGTGCCCGGTATCGGCACGCCATGGACCACGAGCGACATCTGGCTGCGCCGTGGGTTTACGGTCACCGCAAAGCCAAACCGGCCAAGCCTGCGTATCTTTCACGACGAGGACGTTGAGGTATACATCGACGGTATCCGAGCTGTATCCCTTTCCGGCTTTAAAACTGCATACGATAACGTCGCAATCGAACCCGCCGCTGCCGAGCGGCTGACACCTGGCTATCATCTTCTTGCCGTACATTGTAAACAAACAACCGGCGGACAGGGTGTTGATGCAGGCATTATCGATGCGTCAGTCAAATAAGTTGCACAGTCAATAGAAACATTGAACCACTATGAACATAACAGATTTTCTGGATAAGCTGGATGCCCGGCAGGATATGACGCCCGCCGTCACGGCTGCAATCGATGCCTGTCGCCTCAGCGGCGATAAGCGCCTTGAATTTCCGCAAGGGCGCTATCACTTCTGGCCTGATCGAGCTAAGGAGCAGTATCACTTCATCTCGAACAACGATGAAGGCTTAAAACGCATCGCCTTTCTCCTGCAGGACCTTGAAGACTTCGAGATTGTTGGAGACGGTTCCGATTTTATCTTTCACGGATATATCCTCCCCTTCGTGGTGAACCGCAGCGCGAATATACGGATGCGTGGATTCACGATCGATTGGGCAAGGCATTTTCACAGCGAGGCTCTCGTTCTGGAATCGTTCGAAGACGGCGTCGGTATCGAGATACCCGAGCGCTATCCTTACAAGATCGCCCACAATCGCCTTGTATTTACTGGCGAGGGTTCGGACAGATACGAGATCGGCAACATCCTTGAGTTCGATCCGCAGCGGCGGGAGACGGCATTTCGTGTCCACGATAACTATGCAATTCGGGACTGGCACTCGGCAGAAGAGATGGGACCGGGGAAAGTGCGGTTTCGAGCCAACTTCGCGACGCGGCCTACACCTGGTAACGTGCTTGCGATCATGGACGGCCGTCGTCTCTGCCCAACAATAACGCTGGCGGACAGCAAGGATATCACCATCGAGGATATCACAATCCATCACAGCGGCGGTATGGGCGTCATTGCGCAGCGCACCGAGAATATCCGCATCGATAGTCTCAGGGTTACTGCGCGCGAGGGAACCGGCGGCATTATCTCGGCAACTGCCGATGCAACGCACTTTGTGAGCTGTGCAGGCGAGATCGTCATTGAGAACTGCCTGTTCGAGAATCAGATGGACGATGCTACAAACGTCCACGGCATATACGGCCGCATCAGCGCGATCATTTCGCCGACCGAGGTTGAGTACGAACTGGTGCATGAACAGCAGGTTGGCATAGATCTTTTCGAAGCCGGCGATCCCCTGGAGATCGTGAGCCACACAACCCTTGATACCCTGCAGCACAACCGCATTGCCGGTGTTAATCGGCTGAATAAGATCTACACGCGCATTACACTGGAAAGCGCGCTGCCGGAAGACCTCAAAATCAAGGATGTTGTCGCAAACCTGCGCTGGACACCCAATGTTACAATCCGCAACTGCCGCTCACGCGGCAACCGCGCCCGCGGCTTCCTGTTGACATCCGGCGGACGTGTCCTTGTGGAGAACAACTACTTCCACATTCCCGGCGCGGCGATCTTGATCGAAGGCGATGCCAATTACTGGTTCGAATCGGGAGCGGTAAATGATGTCACCATCCGTGGAAACCACTTCGACAACTGCAACTACGGTGTATGGGGACGCGCTACGGTGGAGATCAACGGCGCTGTGGAGCCGGAATATCGCGAATGTGCGATTTATCACCGCAACATCCGCATCGACGGCAACACGTTCGACGACTTCAATGGATTGCTGCTCTATGCCCACTGCGTGGACGGTCTCACGTTCCGTCAGAACGTCATAAGACCGTCCGAAGAATATCCGCGCGTCGATGCCGACAAGAGCAAATTCGATGTCGAGTACTGCTCCAACGTCGAAATCGACGGCAATTTGTTTGAAGGGGCCTAACGAGGGCGCTTTCTACACCACAACTGCCGCCGGACCGCCGATAACTCCCCGCAGTTCGGGATGCAGCGCCTTCGCCAGCATCTCAAGGCTGTCGATGATGCGCGGGCCGGGGCGGTTGAAATACTGATTGCCGTCACCCATGTAGACACGGTTGTTTCGCACTGCCGGAAGGCCGTCCCAGCCGGGAACGGCCTTCAAAGTCGCAAGGTCTTTTTCCGTCTTCTCCAGATCGTATCCGCAGCAGGCAATAAAGATCACCTCCGGCTGCCCCTCTATCGCTTTCGCCCAATCGAGCGTCGTCGAAGGTACGCCAGCCGCTCCGGCTACGGGAACGCCGCCGGCTATTTCGATCAGTTCGGGCGTCCAGTGCCCGGGGCCGAATGCCGGATCGAGCCACTCCAGGAATAGGACGCGCGGCCGGTCTGCTGTTTTCGCCACGGCAGCCCGCACGATAGCTTCCCGAGCCTTCAGTTCGCCGATCAGCTTTTTCCCACGCTCCGGCACTCCGGCTGAGTCCGCCACCTGCATAATTGTGCCGTAAATATCCGTCAGGCTGCGGGCCTCCAAGTTTACCAGAGCCGGTGGATCGGGAAGAATATCGCCGGGGTGGGGTGACTGATGTACAGTGCCGCTCAGGGAATCCTCGACGCTGCGATAGCCAATCGCGCAGACATCGCAGAGACCCTGTGTGACGATGATATCCGGCCGAATGTCCATGACCAGATCCGAATGGATCTGGTAGAGGCTTTCGCCGCGGGCAAGGCTGTCGCGCACGGCTTGATCGATTTCCAGGCTGCTTAAACCGGCGTCATAAATTGGGCAGTAAGTTACGCGAGGGAGATTTTCGACATAGGGTGGGAAGTCGCATTCATGGCTGATTCCCGCGAGTTCGTCGCGCAAATCGAGCGCGGCGATGATTTCCGTAGCCGATGGGATGAGGCTGATAATTCGCATTGTAGGTCGCTCCTCGAAAGCCCTCCGATTTTACCTCATCAATGTTCAAGGTTCTGTCGGCGATTGGCATAAATCTAATCAGGATGGCCGGTTACTTGGCATTGCTTGTGCTGCCGCTTGCTTGTTAGGAAAATGCTGATACAATAGATATATAAGGACGTCCGCTAGAGACGCCAACCTGCGCGCTGGGCAATGCGCCAATAGCCTTGCGCCGATCTCGAAGTACTGCTTGGAATGGCCGGTGATTTAATGTCTGAAATTCACGTTACGGTACCGCAGGCGCTCGATGGTGAGACGATACCGCAGCTTTACGCCGATGTGTCGGCGGCAATGGCCGGCAGTGCCGGCGCTATCATTCTCCAGGGGACCGAAGGATTATTTTCGCGCGGGATCGATTTCGAATATCTCTTGCGCGCAGGCTACAAGGAGTTTGAGCCTGCAGTCCAGACGTTTATGGAGACACTGCTGCTCTTGCGCAGCGGCCCCAAGCCTGTGATCGCGGTCATAGACGGCGAGGCGAGGGGAAGCGGGGTCGGGCTGGTCGCCGCGGCGGATATAGCAATCGCAACAACCGGATCGGAATTCGGAATGCCGGAATCGCTATTCGGTCTGTCACCGGCGCTGGTGATGCCGTTTCTGGAAGAGCGGATAACCCCACAGTGCGCGCGCCTGCTTGCTCTCATTGCTCATGCATGGACGGCGGAAGAGGCGCGCAGCAGCGGCCTGATCGATCGCGTTGTGGATGCAACGGCTTTGCGACGGGAAACACGGAACACCGCGCGTCGCTTTGCATTGGCTAATCCCGGCTCGGTTGCTCGAATTAAAGGACATGGAACTGTATGCGGACATGATCCGCTACGCCGCCGTGTCGAAATGGCTGCCGCCGAGATGCTGGAGGCCATGCGCGAACCGCAGGTGCGAGACAGGATCCTGCGATTTATGGTAGAAGGCGTCGCGCCCTGGAAGCTGAAGGACTAAATTTTGAGGACTGCTGTCTTTGCGAGTTCGCAGCTCCCGGCACGGAGGCCGGGAGCTGGGTTTTTATTTAGTAGTTATTTCCACTCGTACGCGCTGATCGTGCGTGCAGGCCCTGAAACCACCATCGCGGCAGTATAGTCGGGATGGGCGGTCAATTCCCAGCTGCTCCAGTCTTCCGGTTTTCCATGCGGAGGATGTGTCCAGAGCAGGCGTGGCTCATCCTCATCGACCAGCGCGTACTCGAAGGTATTCAGTCCGCCCGGTAATCCTGTGCCGCGGGCTTTCAAGAACGATTCCTTGAGTGTCCAAAGCCGAAAGAAGGCGCGCGCCTGCTCCTCTTTCTGCAGTGTGCCGATCCAAGCGACTTCCGCCGGCGTATAGTATCGCTTGGCAAGCGACATCACAGGTCGCTCGGGGCGAACATGCTCGATGTCGATTCCGACTTCCCGGCCCAATGTAACCGCTGCCAGGAGCAGATCTCCCGAGTGTGTTATGTTGAACTCCAGACTGCTGTCCAGAAGGTATGGCTTGCCATTCGGCCCTCGCCGGTAGGCGATATCCTGCACCGAGCGGCCCGTATACGCCGAAAGCATCCGGCGCAGCAGCGCCTGAGCGGTCGCATAGCGCGAGCCGTGTTCGGGTTTTACAAACCGCGCCGACCGTTCGCGCTCATCGTCGTCGAGGATCTCAAGGTCGCCTGCGGATGCCAACTCCGCTAGATTCGCCCTCCAAATGTGGATCTCATCTGACCCAAGTTCCGGATGCCTCTCCGGCGCGTTCCAATGTTCACCATGTTTTATCACCCTAATCAGTTGTCCGCAGCCGATGCGCTTTCCTTCTTGCCATTGATATAGAAACACGTGGCCGGGGTGTGGGAACAGGCCTCTGTGCCTGTCTTGTACCGCAATAGGCCGTTTATGCTCCTTTGTCACCGGGTAAAGCAGACTTGAAAACGTTTTTTGTCAGTACAGCCGGAGCATCACTTCGATGAGCCGGTCAGGGAGGAGCGTCTGGAATGGATTCTATCGCTGTGAGCGAGCGCGTCGAGAGCGCGGAGTGGCTTGAGCCTGTTGCCGACGGCCTGCAGAAGGCCGTCGGCGGCGCATATGAGGCAACCGGGGAGGCTGGGCAGAAGGTCGCTGACGCACTCCACGGCGTTTGGCTGGGGCATCCGCTTCATCCCGCTATAACGGATATCCCCATTGGCGCATGGACGGCGGCAGTTGTTTTCGATGCCATGGAGATCGCAGGTAACGAAAAGATCGCTCCCGGCGCGGATGCCGCCGTTGCGGTGGGACTTGCCGGCGCGGTAGGAGCTGCCCTCACCGGACTTACCGATTGGCACAAGTTGAGCGAGCCGTCATCAAAGCGGGTTGGGGCGGCGCATGCCGTTCTGAATATTACGGCGACCCTCCTTTACACTGCGTCCCTGATTGCCCGGAAGAAGGGGCATCGCGCCTTCGGTAGAGGTCTGAGCTGGGTCGGCTATAGCCTGGTCGGAGCCAGCGCCTATCTTGGCGGAGCGCTGGTTTATGATCAGAAGATCGGCGTCGATCATGCCGATCGTGAGGGATTGGCGGAAGAATGGACCAGCGTTCTTGCGCTCGATAAACTCGAAGACAACAAGCCCACCAAGGCCGATGCCGCCGGAACGCCAATCGTGCTCGTCAAGAAGGGCGAGAAGATCTTCGCGCTGGCAAATGCCTGTTCACACCTCGGCGGCCCTCTGGACGAAGGAGAGCTCTGCAACGGCTCGATCACGTGCCCATGGCATGCCTCCCGTTTCGCCCTCGACGACGGCCGAGTCCTTGATGGCCCCGCAACCTACCCGCAGCCCAAGTTCGATGTGCGCATCGAGAATGGCCAGGTGCAGGTTAAGGCGGCGGCGCCCAAGTAGGCTCACTCCCGGCGTCTCTGCCGGCTTATTGAGGTGTAACTTTTGTGGGGGCAGGGCTCCGTCCCTGCCCATCTTGGCGGCACTCTGCTATCGCCTTCATACACTCGTCAGGTAAAATGGCATCTACAACGATGTCAAACCAATATCCATTGACCAAACTGACGCCTGGTATGCCGATCGTCTACGGCGGCGATAAGATCGCTGTCGTAGAGGACGACCTTGCTTCGCGATTTCAAGCCGGCGATCGGCTTCTCATCGTCCAGGAGACCGGCGATCTTCTTCATATCGCGTCGGCCGATTACACGATAGCCTCCAATGCCGTCGCTGCTGCGCATTCCGCGTTTGCCGCGATGTCCTCCGTGAGCGATGATGCCATAACGCAGTTCTATGCTCATTTCGCCGATCGTCTCGAAGCAGATGAATCCTGGTCAACTATCGCGGCGGCCAACGAGGCGGATGTCGATAAAGCGCGCGCTGCCGGCCGATCCGTTACCCGGCTGATTGCATCTGAGAAGATGCGCCGTGATATGATCTCCGGTTTACGGGAATGGCGCGATACGCCGGCTTTGCGTGGTCGAACGATAGAGACAGTTAACCACGATGGCTGGAATGTGGACTTGCTGACCGCTCCGTTGGGCGTTGTGGGCTTTGTCTTCGAGGGCCGGCCCAATGTCTTTGCCGATGCCACCGGTGTATTGCGCAGCGGCAACGCGGTCGTCTTCCGGATTGGGAGCGATGCCCTTGGAACGGCGCGCGCAATTATGTCTGAGGCGCTTGCGCCGGCGCTTGCGGCAGCAGGGCTTCCCGCCGGGGCGGTGAGCCTTGTGGACAGCCCGTCAAGGGCGTCCGGATGGGCATTGTTCAGCGATCCCAAGCTTTCACTGGCGGTGGCGCGCGGCAGCGGCCGCGCTGTGGCGCAGCTTGGGAGCGTCGCCCGGCAGTCGGGCATCCCTGCCAGTCTCCACGGAACCGGCGGCGCATGGCTCGTGGTCGCGCACGATGCGGACCCGGAGCGCTTTATGGCTGCGGTTATCCACTCGCTCGACCGTAAAGTGTGCAACACGCTCAATGTTTGCTGCCTGCCGCGGAATAATGCCGCTCTGCGCGATGCCTTCCTGACCGCGCTTGATCGCGCCGGTTCCAGAGATGGCCGAGGCATCAAAATACATGTGACTTTGGGCAGCGAAGCTGCCGTTCCGGAGAACTGGTTCACGAAACATGCTCCGATCAGGCGCGCCGGGGGCGCTGTTGATGAGCCGGTCGCTGAAACTCTGAGTATTGATGAGCTGGGACATGAGTGGGAGTGGGAAGAGACCCCCGAGCTTACCGTGTTGCTGGTCGATACCGTCGACGAGGCTGTGTCTCTCTTCAACCGGCACAGTCCGCAGTTTGTCGCCACTCTGATCTGTGAGAGCCAGGAGGCTCATCAGCGGTTCTACGATGCCGTCAATGCCCCATTCGTGGGCAACGGCTTTACGCGGTGGGTCGACGGTCTATATGCCCTGAAGCGTCCTGAACTCGGCCTCTCCAACTGGCAGCACGGCCGCCTCTTCGCCCGCGGCGGCGTTCTTAGCGGCGACGGCATCTACACCGTACGCACCCGCGTCACACAGTCCGATCCGGATGTCCATCGATAGAATGGTCATCGAACTCGCGCTTCCAAGGCCGTAAATCTCAATCGTGTCCTAAAATCGTGTTATAGTGAAAGTGAAATCGGCGCCAACTTCCATCGAGAAAGGTTGGCGCCTTTACATTCCAAACATTATATGATATCCATTGAGAATACTGCCATGGACCGATCTATGCCCTCAACAACTGCCGATATTGCCGATATGAAACCGCCTGTCCTATCTCCCGATTTCATTCGGTTTGTGCGCTACTGCGTCGTTGGCGCAAGCAGCTTTCTGGTAGGCTTTCTGATCTTCAACGCATTCTATTTGATCACAGGCAAGGTTGCTCTTTCCACCACACTCTCGTTTGCCGTTTCCGTGATCAACGGATTTGTGTGGAACCGGAAGTGGACCTTTCGCGATAAGCGCGGCCGTCCCGCATGGGAGCAGGCCTCAAAGTTCCTTGTGGTGAACCTCGTCGGCTACGCTTTGAACCTTACGATCATGGGGCTGGTAATCGCGGCGTGGACGACGAGCGGACCGGTATTCGGCTCGGCCGCGAAACATGCCGCGTTTGGAATCATTACAGGCGAAACCCGGCACCACTACTCCTTTCTGATCGTCAACGGCGCGGGCGTCGTGGCGACATTCTTTGTGATCGCCTGGAACTACATCGCGAATAAGACATGGTCGTTCCGGCATTAATTGGGGAATGATGCAAGATATGAGAGACAATCCGTTGGCGCGCGACCTCCAGGAGATTGCGCTTCGCCGCGACATCAATTGGGAAGCTCTGGCCGGAGCGCGTCTCTTTATCACCGGCGGCACAGGTTTCTTTGGGACATGGCTGCTGGAAAGCTTTGCCTGGGCGAACCGCTACTACGAACTGGGCGCGACGGCGACCGTGCTGTCGCGTGATCCTGTCCGGTTTGCCCGTCGCGCGCCACACCTTGCCGGCGACCCGGCAATCACGATGTGGTCGGGCGATGTCCGCACCTTTACACCTCCGTCCGGGGCATTCTCTCATGTGATCCATGCCGCAACGGAAACGACATCGCAAGGGCCATCCGATCCGCTGCGCATGGTAGACACCATCGTCGGTGGGACGCGTCATGCGCTTGATTTTGCCCGGGTGTCCGGAGCAAGCCGCTTTCTCTATGTGAGTTCCGGCGCTGTCTATGGGCGCACCCGAACAGAACCGGCCCTCGTTTCCGAAGATGACCGTTCCTCGCCGCTTTTGAGTGATGCGAATATCGATTACGATGAGTCCAAGCGGATGGCGGAGACGCTATGCGCTCTCTATGCGCGCCAGTATGGCCTGGCCGCCACGATTGCCCGGTGCTTTACATTTGCCGGTCCGCATCTGCCGATGGACGGGCACTTCGCCATTGGAAATTTCATCCGCGATGCGCTTGCAGGCGGCCCGATCCGTGTGAGCGGTGACGGCAAGGCAGTCCGCTCATACCTCTACGCAGCCGATCTCGCAGCCTGGCTGTGGGCCATATTGCTGCGGGGCGAACCCGGGCGGCCATATAATGTCGGTTCGGAAGAGACTGTCTCCATTGCAGAGCTTGCCAGGCTTGTCGCCGAAGTTGTGCCTCAAAACGGCGGTGTCGAGATCGGAAAGCAGGAAACTTCCGGCTCGATCCTGAATTACATGGCTCCTTCGACCGCGCGGGCTCGCGCCGAACTTGGTTTAAGCCAGCAGATATTGCTGCCCGAAGCCATTGCGCGGACGGCCGAGTGGGCTCTCAAGCGTGAAACCGCAATGCCGGATGTTCCGGCGGAACCTGCCAGAGTAGACAGCAAGCCAGTTATGCAGACCGGCGAGGGTGGGGGATTGAGTCTGCTGCTGCCGGCAAGGCCCGGCGCGCAGCGGCCCATCGACGCGCTGGTGATGGATTTCGATGGGGTCATGACCGATAACCGCGTGATCGTCCTGCAGGATGAGCGCGAAGCCGTCGTTTGTGACCGCAGTGATGGTCTGGGAATTGGCCGGCTTCGCACACTTGGGCTGCCGATGCTGGTACTGTCGACGGAAGCTAATCCCGTTGTGGCTGCCCGGTGCAAAAAACTTCAACTTGAATGTCTGCAGGGCATCGACGTCAAGGAAGAGGCCCTGGCGCGCTGGCTGAGCGAGCGAGGCTACGATCCTGCGCGTACGGTCTATGTCGGCAACGACATTAACGATCTTGGCTGTCTGCGACTTGTGGGATGCCCGATAGCGGTAGGCGATGCCTACGAAGAGGTGAAATCCGTTGCCCGCCTGGTGCTGCGTCGCCCAGGTGGACAGGGAGCTGTGAGAGAACTGGCTGACCTGATATGTGGTCTTCTGGTCGGGAAGGATAACCGATGAAATCTGTTCAGATTGGCAGCCGACTGGTCGGAGACGACCAGCCCTGCTACATTATTGCCGAGATCGGCATCAACCATAATGGCGACATTGAGCTTGCCAAGCGTTTGATCAGCGTCGCCGTCGCCGCCGGCTGCGATGCCGTCAAGTTCCAGAAGCGCACGATCGATGTCGTCTATACGCAGGAAGAGCTTGCGAAGCCGCGCGAAACCCGTTTCGGCCTGACGAACGGCGATCTTAAGCGCGGTCTTGAGTTCAACGCCGATCAGTATCGCGAGATCGACCGCTACTGCCGGGATACCGGCATGACGTGGTTCGCCTCCTGCTGGGACGAGGCCAGTGTGGATCTGATTGACCGATTCAACCCGGTCTGCTATAAGATCGCATCGGCGTCATTGACAGACGATGCGCTTCTCAAGCACACACGCTCCAAGGGAGTGCCGATTTTTCTTTCCACGGGCATGAGCACGCTCGATCAGATCGATCATGCCGTGGAGGTGCTTGGCACAAAAGATCTTATGCTCATGCACACATGCAGCACGTATCCGTCGCAGTACAGCGAGCTTAATCTGCGTGTGATCCAGACCCTTAAGGAGCGGTACGACGTTCCCGTTGGCTATTCGGGGCATGAGACAGGCCTTGCGTCGTCGGTATGTTCCGTGGCATTGGGCGCATCCTCCATCGAGCGTCATATCACCGTCGATCGCGCCCTCTGGGGATCCGATCAGGCGGCATCGCTGGAGCCGAACGGCATCAATAAGCTGGTGCGCGATATCCGCCTCGTCGAGACATCCATGGGCGACGGCGTCAAGCGCGTCCTGCCCAGCGAAGAACCCATTATCGCAAAATTGCGTCGCGTCGGATAACTATGAAGCTATCCGATTACGTCCTAGACATGGTGGTTCGCCACGGCGTTCACCATGTCTTTCTCGTGCCCGGCGGCGCGGCTATGCACCTCAACGACTCCCTGGGGCGCCGCAAAGAATTGTCGTTTGTCGGTAATTTGCACGAACAGGCCAGCGCCGTCGCCGCAGAGGCTTATGCCCGCGTTACCGGCGGCCTTGGCGTCTGTATGGTCACGTCCGGTCCTGGCAGCACCAATGCGATTACGGGCGTGCTTGGCGCATGGCTGGATTCTACTCCTGTCTTGTTTCTTTCGGGGCAGGTTAAGACCGCGGATTTAAAGGGCGATACCGGGCTGCGCATGCTGGGCGTCCAGGAAGTCGATATCGTCACGCTGGTCAAGTCGATCACGAAGTACGCCGTGACGATAACCGACCCCGCGGCCGTCAAGTATCATGTCGAGAAGGCGCTCCACCTGGCCCGCTCCGGCCGCCCCGGCCCTGTTTGGATCGATATACCGCTTGATGTGCAGGGCGCGCAGATCGATCTCGAATCGCAGCAGGGATATGAGCTGGCCATTGACTACGCTCCTCTTCAGGATCGCGCTCGCGCTGCCGAATTCGCGCAGCAAACGCTGGATTTGCTGCGGCAAGCGGAGCGGCCCGCCATTCTCGCCGGCAACGGTATACGCGTAGCCGGGGCGGTCGATGCGTTCACCGCATTGATTAAGGCGCTCGGCATTCCCGTGTTGACGACATGGCTCGGCCTGGACCTCATCCCGGATGCGCATCCGTTGTTCGCCGGCCGTCCTGGGGCAATCGCGCCGCGTTTCGCGAACTTCGCCGTGCAAAACTGCGACTTTCTGCTCACCATCGGTTCACGACTGGATATGGCGACGGTGGGCTATTCTCATGAACGCTTTGCTCGCGCGGCGCGCAAGGTCGTGGTGGATATCGACAACGCTGAGATCGACAAGCTGAAGATGCCGGTCGACGTTGCCGCGAATATCGATGCTCGCCTCTTTATCGAAGAGTTGCTGAAACTCGTCAGTGCTGATCCCGTTTCACCCAGGGCCGATTGGCTGAGCCGAATCCAGGATTGGAAGCGGCGCTATCCCCTTATGCCTCCGGCTGCCGCCAGGGAAGAAAAGGGACTCAGCGCCTATGTCTTTTCGCAAGCGCTCTCCGATGCCATCCCGGAAGGCTCGCTTATCGTCCCCGGCAGTTCCGGCTTTGCCGTCGAGATATTCCTGTTGATGCTGCAAGTGAAGACCGGGCAGCGCTGCTTCCACAACCGCGGAACGGGCGCTATGGGGCTCTCTCAGCCGGCGGCCCTTGGCGCTTGTCTGGGCGCTGATCGTAAGCTGACGATCAGTGTTGACGGCGACGGCGGCTTTCAGTTCAATTCGCAGGAGCTCGCTACCATTGCGCATTTGAACCTGCCGATCAAGATGTTCGTGCTGAACAACGGCGGCTACGCATCGATCCGATCCAGCCAGAATGGCTACTTCGGGGGCAACCTGGTATCGTCGGATTCTACGAGCGGCCTCGTGCTGCCGGAGCTCGAAGGTCTGGCGAAGGCTTACGGAGTCGGCTTCCAGCGCATTGTGTCCGAGGAAGACCTTGTCGAAGGGATTCGCAGGACGCTCGATTCGGATGGCCCGGTTGTTTGCGAGATCGTGGCGCTCAAGGACGAGCCGCGAGAACCGCGCCTATCGTCTACGCGGCGCGAGGACGGCAGCATGGCATCCAAACCTATCGAGGATCTATTCCCCTTCCTGGATCGCGCAGAGTATCGGGCGAATATGATCATTCCGATTGTCGAGGATTAGCTTTCTCCTGCGTCGAATGATCATCAACGACGCTTAAGAAGCTATCATATATCCTATGCAATCTGAATTGATCGCGGGAGCGACCACAAAGCCTGAATATCTGCCTGATCAACCTGAGCTTGACAAGCGTTGGAGTGTTTCGGCAATCGTAATTTGCTGGCACGAGAACCCTACGATCCCGTACATGTATGAGCGGGCGACACAGGTATTCCGGAAACTCGGCATCGATTACGAGATCATCTTCGTCAACAACGACAATAGCCCTGATGATGCTCAACAATTGCTGCTGGATCTCTCCGCTAAGGATCCGCACGTCGTCGGCGTATCGCTGTCTCGCAACTGGCCTCCGCCTTCAGCAACTCTCAATGCTATGCGTCTCGCAACCAAGCGAGCCGTCGTCACTCTGGACGGCGACCTGCAGGATCCGCCGGAGATGATCGAGCAGTTTGTGGAGCTTTGGAAGGCCGGCAATGAAGTCGTTTACGGCCGCCGCGTGAACCGGGTTGCGCCATGGCATATCCGAATTGCCTCGAAGGCATACTATAAGATCCTGCATCGCCTCTCCGATGTCGACATTCCCGCCGATGCCGGGGAATTCGCCCTTATGGACCGCAAGGTCGTGGACTGGCTGCTGAGCTGTCCCGAGCGCGATCTCTTCCCGCGCGGTCTGCGCGCTTTTATTGGTTTTCGCCATGCCGGAGTGGACTATGTGCGTCCGGAGCGAATGTTCGGCACATCCAGCAACAATATTGCGCGCCTGCTGAACACGGCCAAGATCGGCATCTTTTCCTACAGCAAAGCGCCGCTCACGGCCGTTACGTACACCGGTTTTTGGCTGCTTGTTGTCTCTCTGATCCTGTCCTTGCGAGAAGGCATAGGCAGAATCATTGGACATATGCAGCATAGACATGGCTCCCCGCCGGGATACACGACGTTATTTATCTTGATGCTTTTCTTTGGCTCGCTGAATCTCTTTGCGATTGGGATCGCAGCAGAATACATCGGGAAGATACTTGAGGAAGTGAAGCGTCGTCCTAGTTGCATCCGTCGCGGCGTTATACGTAATGGCACATTTGAGGAGCAGGATTACTGGAGCCAGACAGAAGACATTGTGATGCGGCACGGACGGGATTTGTAGACGCGCCGGACGGTGAGTATGTGCTATTCGCCGTCGCTGCCGTATGCGCGAACGATATCCGATCCGAGCTGAGTGTGACACATGGCCTCAAGGCTGCAGACTGGAGCCAGGCCGACCAGCGCGACGACCTTTTCCGGATGCGCCAGAGTATATCTCCACATCAAAGCGCCTCCCATGCTGCAGCCTACCAGAATAACGCGCTTATCCTGGGCCGTGAATGCCTCAAGAGAATGCAGGGCGTTATCATTTCCCCATGCGTCGCCGGCAAAGTCGCTCGCCTTGCATGGGAAATTATTCCGCAATGTAAGTCCGAAATGCGAAACTGTCTGCCGGTCCTGACTGCTCAGTCCTTCGTTGGTGGCGCTAAACCAATCTGTTCCCTTCATACCCCATCCGTGCAGCAGCACGATTGGAGTGTCTTTGGGGAAACCGGATAGGAAGTTCACTACAGTTGCCGGATTGTAAATTCGTGGATCGGCATGAGCCTTACCAGGAAAGCTAATGATTTTGCAGTTGCTTCCAAGCGCCTTCTTTGCCGCCATTGCGTTCGTTTCCGGGGGGACGGTCGGATCATGGTCATCGAAGATAAGCAGCGCCGGCATACTGCGGAGATCTCCGATTCGATGAATGGGATCGGCGGCTATGACTGCCTCCGTTGGAACCGCCGGATGTAAGCCGCGCGCCTGCCAGGCAGTCCATGGCTGCCACAGATTGACACAAACACCCATTGCTATTACCAGAGCGCTTAAGAGTCCGGCCATTCTTGGCTGCATAGTTTCTGGATTCCAGCGATCTTGATGTCGCTCTGTTTATGCTGTCACTGACACGAGACAGTATAATGAAATCGGGCAGTTCTATATGGAACAGCCGTGGTTGAAAAATGTGTGCGCGCAGGCCGGCCTCGATAGACTTCAACGGGCCAGCGATCAAATGTATCTACAGCCCGCGTATGATGGTACCTCACTTAACAAGGAAGTATATTTGGAAAAACTGAACGGTCCCGTTCTCGTGCTGGGCGCCGATACATTTGTCGGCGCGGCAATCATGCGCCATCTGTTGGACAATCAAGGCGACGTCACGGCTACATGTCGAGACGAGGTGGACTGGCGCCTGCGCGGCATTCCGGCTGAGAAATTATGGACCGTGGACGACGCAGATCCTCTCGCTTTCAATGACCTGTTGTGGAAGGCAAACCCGAAAACGATTCTCGATTGCTTAGCTCTACACCCTGAGGAGAGCGATGCGCCTGAACGAGCATATCGAAGCTCTCTTTCTGTTCTCGATGCTTCCCTGGCTTACCTGAAATCCATCAATTCAGGCTGCTATATTCGGGTGGAGCCGTCGTTGAGCGATAACGGCTCGCCCAGCGCCGATATCAGGGCCATTCGGAGCGCCGGCCTCGCCATGATCCGCGATTGCGCGGCATCATCCGTTCGATCAGCAGTTCTGTCTCTTCCTACCGTCTATGGTCCCGAGCAGGATCCTGACAATCCCGTTGCCCGTTATGTGGAAGCGGGATCTCGTGGGGAATATCCATCAGTTTCCGGCTCTTGGGACATTGTATATATCGATGATGTGGTTTCTGCTGCTATCGCTGTCGCCCTGCAGCTTCCTGGCGAACGAGCCGGTATCGCCTTATCTATTACGTCCGGGATAATGGCTTCGGCTCAGGATCTGGTTCAAATCACCCGCAGCAGGTTTAACATCGACGCGGAAGCCGCTCTATCCGAAGCTGACACATCTCAAAACGTGGTGACAGAGCACTCTTCGCCTGCTGCAGTTGTAGATTGGCAGCCTTCAGTATCACTGGCCGACGGCTTCAGTCGAACTGCGGACTGGTATCAGACACTTGACCCGTCCGACGATTATATTCAGTATCAGCGCGATATGGCTCTGGATAAGCGATGGAGCGTTAGCGCCGTCGTTCTCTGCTGGCACGAAAATCCTACGATCCCATACATGTACAAGAGAGCCACGGACGTCTTCACGAAGCTTGGGATCGACTATGAGATCATTTTCGTCAACAATGACAACAGTCCGGATGACGCCGAAGAGATTGTCAAGGAGCTTTCGCGCAAAGACCATCACGTAGTTGGTCTATCGCTGTCACGCAACTGGTCGCCTCCGGCGGCAATGCTCGACGGCGTTCGGCTCGCTTCAAAAAACGCGGTGGTTACTCTCGATGGAGACCTTCAAGATCCGCCTGAGATGATCGAGCAGTTTGTCGAACTCTGGAAACAGGGTTACGAAGTGGTGTACGGACGGCGAGTAAGCCGAGTAGCGCCGTGGCATATCCGTGTGCTTTCGAAGGCGTATTACAGAATTTTGAAGCGGCTTGCCAATATCGATATGCCGCAGGATGCCGGCGAATTTTCCCTGATGGACCGTCGGGTTGTCGATTGGCTCAATAGCTTTCCGGAGAGAGAGCTATTTCCACGGGGGCTGAGGGCGTACATTGGATTCAGAAGCGCGGGCGTGGATTATGTGCGCCCTGAGAGAATGTTTGGGAAGTCGAGCAACAATATGGCCAGACTTGTCAATACTGCCAAAATCGGCATATTTCAATTCAGCAGCGCTCCTCTAACGATGATGACGTACGCTGGATTCTGGATGTTGGTCGTGTCGATATTGCTGGCTTTACGTGAAGCTTACGGTCGAATTACGGGCCTTTTATTCCATCGCCCTGCTCCTCCGCAGGGTTACACAACTCTCTTTGTACTGATCTTGTTGTTTGGCTCTCTTAACTTGTTTGGCCTCGGTATTGCCGCTGAGTACATTGGGAAAATCTTCGAGGAAGTAAAGCATCGGCCCCGTATTATCCGTCGTGGCGTTGTTCGGAAAGGCCGTGTGGAGCGAGAAGACTATTGGAAGCAGACAGACCAGTACAAAAAGAATCTCGGCCGGGATCTATTATAAATCGTGAATTGGTTCCTATGGTTTGATTTGTGCTGCCGGCAGCGCAAAAGCTAAGACCTGATCTCCCAATGCCCCATGGGTAAATCCGTGGCCGCCGCAGCATGATATGAGATATTCCTTTCCATCTGCCGAATAGATAATGGGAAGCGAAGCGCCGACGTAAGGGAGTGGAAAGCTTGCTAGTTCCTTCCCGGTATTGGCATCGATCGCGTAAAGGTGGCAATCTCTTGTGCCTGTCTCGAAGACAAGGCCGGTATCAGTCGTAATGCAGCCGCCAACTGATGTTGAGCCAAATTCCTTGTATCCGGGCACATTGGACGCTTCGGGCAAATAGCCGACTGGTCGCTGCCATACGATTGCGCCGGTACTGGGATTAACTGCAACCATCGTTCCCCATGGCGGCGTCACACGCGGAAGCCAGTCCGGCGTCATGAATCCGCTGAAATCCGCCCAGTATGGCGTGCCGTACATGGGGTAAGGACCTTGTTCCTGTTCATGATCTCGCTGATGCAATCGAATTGTGAATGGGAAGCGATTGGTAGTCGTTATGATGAGATTCTCTTTCTCATCAAAGGCCATTCCAGCCCAATTACAGCCTCCATAGAGACCCGGGTTTACGATGCCGGATCTCAGGCTTGGCGGCGCGAAAATTGATCGCGCTTTCATATCGGAGATCAGCTTTTGCGCCTCGCGCTTCGTTTCTTTTGTTGCTCCCCATGCATCCGAGATTGAGATGGATTGGGGCACAAGCGGTGGCGGTAAAGTCGGAAGTGGTTGTGTCGGCGAGGTCCATTCGCCCGGCAGGTCACTCTTCGGTACCGGTGTCTCGTCTATTGGGTAGAGTGGGGCGCCTGTCACTCGATTGAACAGGAACATCCTGCCCATTTTAGTCACTATGGCCACCGCGGGGATATTCGCGCCCTCGCGCCGGCAATCGAATAAAATCGGCTCACATGGGATGTCGTAGTCCCAGAGGTCATGATGCACCACCTGATACGACCACTTCACAACTCCCGTTTCAGCATTCAGGCAGACAAGCGAATTCGCATAGAGGTTGTTTCCAGGACGCGTGCCGCCGTAATGGTCGTTGGACGGGCAGCCAACCGGGCAGTAGATTAGTCCGCGCGCGCGATCGTACGAAATCATTGACCAAACGTTCGCGCCACCCGTTCGTGATCCGCTTCCATCTTGCCATGTCCGACTTGCAGGATCGTTTGGATCGATCGGGATTGTGTGCCATGTCCAACGCAATGCGCCCGTGTGGATGTCGTATGCGCGCAGATCTCCACGAGGCGAGTCGACTCGAAGATCGTCAGTGATCTGAAAGGGACAGATGACCAGGTCTCCCACCACGAGTGGAGGCGTATTTGCGCGGATCATCTCAGGATGCCCACGATCAATGCCGGCTGTCAAATCTATACTGCCATGCTTGCCGAATGTTGATATAGCCTGACCTGTATCAGCATCTACCTCCCATAATTGGCTCCAGAACGTGTAGAGAATTCGATGTGGGTGTGGATCATTAGCGGGGCCTATCCAGCACGATGCCCCTCGGTTTGCCTGAGCAATATCGTCGTAATGGGTAGGTTCGAATCGCCATAGTGGGCGACCTGTTACCGGGTTCAGTGCAAGAAGCGCTTCTGTCGGGGTGACGACGATAAGCCGCTTATGACACAGAATTGGCGAACATTCGAATCCAATGCTGCTGGCGACCTGACCTTTCATAGACTCGTGAGCAGCATCTCCGGTCGAATAACTCCACGCCACGCGTAAGTCGCGGACATTTGCGGCTGTGATCTGGCTGTTTCTGTAGTAGCGGATACCGGTTGTGTCGCCGCCATAAACTGATGGGCCAACGATATCGTTAGGTAGATCCGGGGTCGAATCAAATGTGACTGTATTCGGAAATATGCGACCTGTATTTGGGAGAAGGAATAATATTACGGCGATACCCAGCGCCGTCCCCAAAGTAAGAATGCGTACTTTTTCAATTTTTGTTCGCGGTACGCGGGAAGTTGTCACCTAGCCTCCTTGCAGCATTTGAAGAGAGTCAGGAAGCAATCGAAGTTGTATCTAATCGTGCCGGAGGGATCGCGTAACATACGAGATCCCACATTTCCTGGAAATGGGGTCTCAGGTAGAAGCGATAATTAGGATTAATCGCGTGAATCAGCAGCGGGATTTTCCAGAGGTCATCCTGCCTGTGGTAGCAGCAGATTGCCAGAACCGGCTGCATATCGCGAATGATTCCCTCGGCGCCGGTGAGCGTCTCAATCTCCGAACCTTCGATATCCATCTTCAAATACGTGACTTTTGAGATTGTCGTGTCAAGAACGAGCGCGGGAACCTCGATCGAGCCCGTTCCAATTTTCGACGACGGCAATCCATCAGCGCTTATCCGAACCGTCCCTTCCTCAGCGCCTGTTGCGGCGTTATAAAGCTTGATCCGGCTGTTACTGGGGCATGTCGCGACAAATGCCGTGAGATCCTCAAAGTTCTTGGGATCCGGCTCAAATCCTACAATTTCATCGAACTGTCCTTCCGATTCCTGAAGGAAAAGTTCAATCGTGTCGCCATTGTAAGCGCCGCAATCCACGAATGTCTCATCCGCTTTCAGGCTGCAAAGATCTTTAGGGAAGTAAATTGCGTGGTGGACAGGATCCGCAAGATTGGCAAAATCCATGTGAAGCCGCCATCGAATCTGGGATAGATATTCTTCCCTCGACGCATCGTCGGCCCAAAGATCAAATGCTTCCAGCACTGCCGCTCGCTGTTCCAGAACATGATGCGGCAGGTCCGCTCCATAGTGGGGAAGCAGGCGTTCCGGGTATTTCCAATAGAGAGGCGCGAAACTCAATACTGTTTCACATCCCAGTGATTTCAGATATTCGATCCGGTCGCCCATTCGGTCTGTGCCCAGGCCGCCCCAGATAGAGACGACAAATGTTGCCGATTTGCCATATTGCTCTGAGGCATCCGCCGGCGACAATACAGGAATGCCCTCGATTTGCGTTCCCCAGGTTGCCGGATTTCTATCGACGAACGCTTTCGGTTCCACGCCATGGTATCGCAAGCCATCCAGGGTGCGGCGGCCAAGTCCGCCTGCGCCAAACAGAATAATTGAACTGCTCTTGCTCCCTGCGAGCGCATCAAATGTCGTGCGCTGTCGCTCCATGACATCTTCGATGTCTTCTCCAAGCAATCGTTCCAGTTCTTCGCGCATGATAAAGCTCCTCAGCATCGTACTTATCGGCCGTTGTAAGTCAGATCTCTGCAATGGAAACCAATTTGCCTGTCGCTATCGACTGTTTTGCGGCAAGCGCCATCCTCAGGCTCTGTGCGCCGTCTTGCAGGGTAATGCTTGGCTGTTCACGTGTTCGAAGACAGTCAAGAAACTGCTGTGTTTCGTCGAGGAACATCCGGTTACGATCGAAATTGGGGAAAGACTTGATCGTTTGCGATCCCGTCTTCCGATCGGTTACCGTTACTGACAGTGAGGGGAAATCGGCCTCGATTTTGCCCCATTCCGTGAGGATCTCACAGCGCCGCGATGGTGGGTTCTGCAGATAGTCCTGATGCAGGTGAACGGGCAGTTGGCGCCCGTCCACGGAACACTGCATCAGAATACTTGCAGTGTCTTCCACATCGATTTCCAGATCGCTCCAGTGTCCACCCATCGCAAATAGTTGTGACGGCAGGCCGAATAGTGAGTAGAGATAGTCGAACTCGTGAATTTGCGTCAGCAGCACACCTCCGCCCAGATCTGATCGAGCGGCGTAGCCTGATCGGTAATCTTCATATCGATGGAAGTTAGGCAGGTATTCGCCTACCGTTGCGCGGACAGCGATTGGGCCTCCGACGACGCGTTCTTTCAGAAGCGTGGCCATGGCACGGATGGCTGGATGGAACCTGAGCTGGAAGCCGACCATTCCTATGAGCTTTTTTGACTGGACGGTTTCGATAAGTTCATCGATGCCATCCAGTGTGTTGGATACTGGTTTTTCCAGAAACAGGTCGCAGCCCGCATTCGCGCACTCTAAAGCGATTGGAATATGCAAACTGCTCGGGTTGCATATAAAGGCGGCATCAGGTTTCTGCCGGAGCGCAGCCGCCAGATCGCGAAAGCTTTCGATACCAAGCTCTTCTTCGACTGATCGGGTGCGGTCGAGTTCCAACTGCGCAGTTACGACATGGCTCAGAGCGCGCACGCGGTATGCGATAAGCTCCACATCCTGTCCCAACAACGTGCGCAAGTTGCGCGCATGCCGCTGACCAATACCGCCCAAACCGATTATCAGGATCTTCATAACACTATCTTCCATGAAACGGTCGCGGATACTTCACCGGCTGCCGGTGAAGTATCCGTTAACGTCATTAACTCAAACTGCTCAATCCTGAAGCAGTGGGATCAGCATATTCGACAGCAGCTCGTCGCGGTCGAGGAAGGGATGCAGATCCTCAAGGGGCCGTGATGCGAAGGAACCGTCGGCTCGCTGCACAGATGCCAGGCGTGGCTGCCGAACCTCATCCGGAATGACATGGATATCGCATACAACCGGACCTGGTTCGTTGAGCACTCGCCGGATCTCCGCTCTCAGATTGCTCTGATCACGAATGATGTCGGTTTTCAGACCGTATGCTTCGGCGACTTTTCGAATATCCGGCAGGGTCTGCCCCGTCGATGTATCGCAGCCGATGGTGGCTTCTCCGAAAAAGGTGCTCTGTGAGAGCCGGATCGAGGCATATCCATTGTTGTTGAGCACAAAGAACTTGGCGGGAAGCTGCAGTCTCTTCACGGTCTCAAGTTCCTGAATGTTGAACTGAAATCCACCGTCGCCGTCGACGCACACGACACGCCGGCGATCGCTGCCGAGGCATGCGCCGATCGATGCCGCGATGCCGTAGCCCATTGCGCCAAGCGCGGTAGTGTGGAAAACGCGCTGTCCGCCCTTTACCTTCAAGGCAAGAAGGAACAGTTCGATGCCCGTGCCGGAACTGCCCGAAACGATGCAGTCTGCCGCGGTCAGCTCCTCGGCAAGCACTTCTGAGAAATTGTAGATGCTGACGGGGCCTTCAGGCTTGCGGAACTCTTCAAGTACAAGCGGATAGCGGGCATCCCAGTCCTTAATTCTGGTCATCCAGCTCGACCGATCTCGCGGCTTGATCGTATGACGCTGCCGCAGTAATTCGCGGATGAATGCGCCGGCGTCGGCGCAGATCTTGGTGTGGATCGAATTGCCCATCTTGGTCAATTCCGCGGGATCGACATCGACCATGACTTTATGCGCAGCTCGGGCAAAATTGTCGGGCGAATATCCGGTGATCACTCTGTCGAGCCGCGCGCCGACAGAGAGCAGGAAGTCACTGTTCTGAACGGCAAAATTTGCAGCCCGGGGGGCGATGGAACCAGGGCGTCCCGCATACAACGGGTGCTCATGACCGATGATGTCGAGCGACAACCATGTTGTTTGAACAGGAATGCCAAGGGCCGTGACCAGCTCAAGAAACTCCGGCTCGGCATGGGCTAGGCGAATGCCGTTGCCGGCCAGGAATATCGGCCGCTCCGATTTGTTCAGGGCGTCGATTGTTTCCCTTACGCTCTGTTCGAGCGATGGATGAAAGGCTGCGGGCGCGACCGGCTGTTCAGGGGTGAAGCCTGCGAGATCGTTCTCGTCAATCGGCGCCGCTTGAACATCGATCGGAATATCGATCCAGACAGGTCCCGGACGGCCTTCGTGGGCTAAATAGATAGCCTTTTCAAGATGGTAGCGAATGGTTTTGGGATCGTCGATCGTCACGGCGTACTTGGTGAGCGAATCCACCACGGAGACGATATCGACCTCCTGGATACCCATCTGGCGAACGCCAAGGTGAACTCCGTCGGGCCCATACATGCGGTCGGCGCGCTTTACTTGTCCGGAGAGAAAGAGGCAAGGAGTGGAATCGAGCCATGCGCCGGCCAGGCCCGTTATCGCATTCGTGCTGCCGGGGCCGGTTGTTACAAGCGCGACTCCCAGGCTATTTGTCGCCTTGGCATAGTTCTCAGCGGCGATGGAACTTGCCTGCTCGTGAAGATTGCACACGAATTCGATCTGTGAACAACGGCCCAGGGAGTCGTTGAGGTGCATAGCCCCGCCGCCGACGACCAGGAATACATGCTTCACTCCCAAATCTGCAACGAATCGTATTACGTAGTCTGAAAGCTTCATAGCCGGCCTTATTCACGTTTGATTTCGGTGTGCAAACAGCTGCCGCGCACCAGTGAATCATACCACAGCTTTGTGTGCGCTGACAGAAGCACAGTTAGCAGAGTACCCGGCATGGACGTTCTGGATAACCTTCGCATTCCTACTGCAGCGCGAGACAACGCGTTGTCGGCTATAATGGACAGATAAAGTTTTATGCCGGAAGACGTCAACTGAAGGTAGGATAGGGGCAGTTGCACTAAAGGTATACAAATGGTGTGTCAGTGAACGCCAGTGTTGGCCGGATAATCTACTCGGCGATTCATATCGCTCGACGATTTATATCGTATATAAAGGACTTGATGTATGTCCGCGGTTGGAATAATGCAGGGAAGGCTGAGCGTCCCGGTGGATGGACGAATACAAGCTTTTCCACGAGACGCATGGCGAAACGAATTTGAGGCTGCGGCCCTTGCCGGAATGGACTTCATAGAATGGATCTATGATGCCTATGGCTCCGATGTCAATCCAATAGGGCAGCCTGCCGGCATTGCGGAGCTCAAGGCGCTTCAGGATCGGCACGGTATACCGCTCCGCTCCGTCTGCGCCGACTACTTTATGGAGTATCCGCTTCTGAAGTGCTCATTGCCGGAGCGTCAGGAACGTATCGCAGTTCTCGCGCAGTTGTTTGATTGGAGCCGTTCGCTTGACGTCAAGTATATCGTGCTTCCATTTGTCGATTCCTCGCGAATCGATAACGAAGATGAAGCAAACGACTTCGTCACTCTCATGATCCAGAGCATATTGCCGCTTGCGGAGAAGTATGGCATCGAAGCGCACCTGGAGACTTCTCTTGCGCCGAATGATGTTGCGTCCGTACTGGATCGTATCCCGCATCCCTTATTCTGGATCAACTACGATTCCGGGAACAGCTCTTCGCTCGGATATCGCCCCGATGTGGAATTCGATGCCTACGGCGCCCGGATCGGCAGCTTTCACATCAAGGATCGGATCTGTGGCGGCACAACTGTTCCGCTTGGAACAGGGGATGCCGACTTCGGCGCATTGAACCGCTGTCTTGCCCGGACCAACTATCAGCGCGCATTTGTGCTTCAGGTCGCGCGCGGTGAGACGGGCAAAGAGATCGAATTGGCTCGCCACAACAAGGCTTATGCCTTCGATCATATCATTCCCGCAGAAGGAGCAACATGGAACTCGGCCTAAAGGATAAGGTGGCCTTCGTTGCCGGCTCATCTCGCGGAATCGGCAAGGGGATTGCCAGGGCATTTCTCCGTGAAGGGTGCCGGACTGTTATTACCGGCAGGAACGTGGAAGATCTCGAACGGACGCGACTTGAACTGGCCGCGCAATCCGAAGAAGGCCAGGTCATTTCTCGTGCCGGAGATCTCACGGAGGCCGACGCTCTCAAGGCATCCATCGAGATGACACTGGATCGATGGGGCAAAATTGACTGCCTGGTTGCAAATATCGGATCCGGCAGATCGTCCCGAGGGTGGGATCTCTCCCCGACTGACTGGAATGCGTCGTTCGATGTGAACCTGTGGCCGAGCGTCCGAATGGCGACGGAAGTTCTCAAGATCATGACGGAAGCCCGTCAGGGCTCCATCGTGTTCGTGGCATCCATCACAGGTATTGAATCGACAAATGTGCCTTTGCCATACAGCGCTGCCAAGGCGGCGCTCGTTAACTATTCGGCAAATTTGTCGCGTGTCGTCGCTAAGCATAACATTCGAGTGAATTGCGTCGCTCCCGGAAACATTCTATTCCCTGGTGGAACCTGGGAACGGCACCTTGAACAGCGGCGCGATGAAGTGCTTCAATACATTCAATCGGAAGTCCCGCAGAACCGCTTTGGAACTGTCGAAGAGATTGCAGATATCGTGGTCTTCCTTTCCTCGGCGCGGGCGGCATTTGTAACGGGCGCATGCTGGACTGCCGACGGCGGACAAACACGAACCTTCTGATACCGCATTTTCGATTTGGCCGCCCGCGGCATTTATCGCTTCTTTCGCCGGCGCTTTTCTCTCTCAATGCGCCTTCATAAATGAAGCGGTGATATTTGAGTAAGGCCTTAGGAACATCCCAATGCATCCTTCATTTGACTTGACAGGCCGCGTCGCCGTAATTACGGGCGGCTGTGGTCTCCTTGGCAGGCGTCATGCCAGAGCGATTGCGCTGGCCGGCGGCATCCCGGTGCTGGTTGACCTGGAACGCGCTGCGCCGGAACGCGTTGCCGCCGAGCTTTCGGAAGAGATGGGCGTTACTGCGGCCGGGGCTGCGGCAGACATTGCGGACCGCGCTCAAATAGAAGTGCTGTTGGCGCGCCTCTTGTCTGACTTTGGCAGTGTGGATATCCTGATCAACAATGCCGCGAACAATCCCAAACAGGAGCAGTCGAACGAAATCGAGTTTACGCGCTTTGAGAACTTTTCGGTAGAGCAGCTGGACGCCGACATGCGGGTCGGTCTTACCGGAGCGATGGTGATGTCTCAGGTGATGGGAACGGAGATGGCGCGGCGAGGAAACGGAGTGATTCTCAATATCGCTTCGGATCTGGGTGTCATTGCGCCGGACCAGCGGCTTTATCGAAAGGAAGGGCTTCCGGAAGATCGGCAGCCTGTTAAACCCGTTTCGTACTCGATCGTGAAAACTGCCTTGATCGGCCTCACGCGTTACCTTGCGACCTATTGGGCAGACTCCGGCGTTCGCGTTAACGCGATCTCACCCGGAGGCGTGGCAAATGGTCAGCCTGATGAGTTTGTGGAGAAGCTGGCGCGGTTGATCCCTATGGGGCGCATGGCAAACGTAGATGAATACGAAGGCGCCATCGTGTTTCTGTGTTCCGATGCGTCATCGTACATGACGGGAGCGAACCTTGTGATTGACGGTGGCAGGAGCTGCTGGTGAGTCTGCATCGAAATGACCTCTTCTCGCTCGACGGCAGGACGGTTGTCATTACTGGCGCATCCGGTTTTCTGGGACGCACGATGGTAGAAACACTGCTGGAAAACGGCGCGCGCGTCGTCGCGCTCGGAAGATCCGATCGTCTTCACGCAGAAACGCAGCGATGGGGGAATACTTACGGCGAGGACCGCATAGCGGGGCATCAGATCGACATGTACGATCAGGAAGCCCTTACGGCGACCCTGGAGGCTATCGCGGCGAAGGAGGCGCGCATTGATGTCCTAGTGAACAATGCGTACGAACTGGGGCAGGCTACCGGCTTCAACACGCCTGCCGGATCTATCGAGGAGGCCTCGTTTGACCAATGGCAGCGAAATCTCTACGGCGGCGTCTACTGGCCGGCATTGGCGGTCCAGAAATTGGGTGGAAAGCTAAAGCTCGGAGGCAGCGGAAGCATTGTCAATATCTCGACCATGTATGCCGTAGTCGCGCCGAGTCCCAAGCTGTATGAAGGAACTGAATCGCTGAATCCACCGGGGTATTCGGCGTCGAAGGCCGCTATGCTGGCGTTTACGCGATATGTGGCGTCGTTCTGGGGCGAACATGGCGTACGCGCCAATGCCATCCTGCCCGGCCCGTTCTCCAACACCGGCGGCGATAGTGAGAACAGTGTCAAGGACGATGATCCCCTGATTGCTCGCCTTAAGTACCGGACTTGCCTTAATCGCATTGGCCGGCCCTCAGAACTCGCAGGCGCTCTCCTTTTCCTTGCGTCCGACGCTTCCAGCTATGTAACTGGACAAACGCTGCTGGTTGACGGCGGCTGGACGACGACGTGAACTCATGCTGCACATCCCTGTTACTAAAGGTCGCGACGGAATATCCAGGTTATAATTGAATATGTCTGCTGCCATTTCTCAAGAAACCGAAGTCAATGAGTCCAAAGTTGTCAGCAGCATTAACAGATTTCCTGCTCTGGATGGCCTGCGTGGATTAGCTGCGCTCTATGTAGTTCTTCATCACGCATACATGTTGTTTTTGGTCCCCAATACGTTTTACGATCGATGGCTCGGCTTTATGAAATATGGCGGCATTTCGGTCAGCCTGTTTATCATGTTGTCCGGTTTCTGCCTAGCTCTGCCTGTATTTGGAAATAATGGCTTCCTGCGAGGCGGCGCTCGCCAATTTCTTGTGAAGCGTGCCCGCCGCATACTTCCGCCATACTACGCAGCCCTCTTCTGCAGCCTTATCCTGAACTTCGTGACTTATGGTGCTGTCTTTGCTCCTTATTCAATTAAAGACGGCCTGAAATCACTGGTGTCACATGTACTTGTGATCCACAATATCCTTGGCAACTGGGAGAATGGATTTTACGGCGATTATCGTATCAATGGCGTACTGTGGTCAATTCCCGTTGAGTGCCAGATTTATCTCGTATTTCCATTACTCTTGCTGCTTTGGCCACGCTTAAAGGCATGGGGCACGCTGTTGTTCGTGGGCGTTCTTGCCATAGTTGTCCAGTTGAACGTTTATGGAACTCCATGGAATGGTCTCAATTGCGCATACTATTTCCTGTTTACAGCCGGCATGGCGGCTGCCTGGATTGTGCAGAATAGACCAAACTGGTCTGCGCGTGAGATAAAGATCATCGGTTGGACTCCTGTAGCCGCTTTCCTATGTCTTTGCGTTTTTTTGCATTTTGCCGGGCTGAAGTGGGCTCATGGCCACTTTGACCAGTTTCAGTTTCTGACCGTTTTAATCGGGTTTCCCCTTTTGCTCGCTGTGGCCGTCGTACCCAAATGGAGACAGCCGCTATCGCATCCACACCTTGTGACTCTTGGCGGCTTCTCGTATAGCCTCTACTTACTGCACATGCCGTTACTAAAGCTCCTGATCGTCGATTTTATCTCACTATGGGTACATTCGCTCGGCATCGTAGGGGCATACACCTTAACGCTCGTGACAGCTATTCCGGTCATTCTGTGTATCTCCTATAGATTTTCGCTCATATTTGAGCAACCGTTCGTTAATGCCCGGCACCGGATCGGCACTCCAAGTGCCGCATCTTCCAATAGTGTGGCAGCCAATACATAAGAGCAGATATACTTGAATAAGTATATCTGCTCATGCATTTTGTCTGTCTATTGACATTGTGAGTCCCGTTCGGTAAAATAAGACCACTTTTGCAAGGGACAAAGTTGTAATTTGTTCCTTCGCCATATCTTAGGCCGACCAGACAACTAGAGGCCCTGCCGCTATTCGATTTACTGAATGGCAGCAGGGTCTTTTGCGTGTTCAGGTGAGGCAGCCCATAGCTCAAAACAGAACGCTGGCGTCAAGAACACATGGAAGTTTGCGTCGGACGTGACCACACGAAGAGGTAAAGACCAGTGAAGCTTTTATCGTTGCGGGTGACCGCTCTTTCAGTCATTGCCGCCGTCCTGGCGGCCGGCTGCGGTCATACCGGCGGCGCTGCGGGCAAGGCATCGACGGCCGGTGATGGCGTACTGCGGATCGGATATACCAGTCCGCAGGGCGGACCGCCTTCAGGGCCGGAAGGGTGGGCGAACCAGCGCGGGCTGCTCCTGCCGCTTCTGAAATCGCAGGGTATTACATCGATCAAGTTTACGCCGCTGCCGAGCGGCCCGAATGTCAATGAAGCGTTAGCCGCAAATGCCATTGACATCGCGATGTGCGGCGATGCTCCCTCGATTACCGGCCGCGCCGCCGGCATTCCGGCGCGGCTGATCACAATCGGAACAGTCGGCACAAATGCTTATCTCTACACAGCCAAGAATGGTCCTAAGTCCGTTGATGAGATCCGAGGCAAGATCGTCGGCACTCGCAAAGGCTCGATCGTAGGCCGGTATCTGCTTGGCCTGCTGGCAGAAAAGGGGCTTACGGATAGCGTGAAGGTTGTCCAGCTGCAGGATTCCGATGCCGAAGCCGCTCTCCAGCGAGGCGACATCGCTGCCTACGCGGGTTCGAATGGTCCGCTTGAGGAGCTAAGGGGCTTCCGCATTCTGGATCAAGCCAGCGACCACCCACACCTCGCCGGCGCGGGCTGCACCGTGATCAGCCAGAAGTTCCTCGATACACATCCCGATTTTCCGGCCGTGTGGAACAGCGCGCGAGTTGTGGGCATAAAGGACTTGCAGTCGCACCTCGACGAATACTACCAGGGCCTTGCAGATCGGGCCAAAGTTCCCACAACAGTCTATCGCAAGCTCTATCCCGCCCGCCAGTTCGTCGCCGAGCCATTCAGCGCACAGGGATTGGACGCCCTTGGCCGCACCAAGACATTCCTGCTCGGCCAGCATTTGCTGAAGCGCGACTTCGACATCAAAGAATGGATTTACACAGGCAACAAATCAGTTGCCCAGGTAAACAACGTCGCATCCAGTGATGTGAAGTAGGAGAACCTATCCCCCCGGTCGCTAAGGCGTCCGGGGGATAGGGTCCCTCACAACCGATCTTTCGGATACCGGAAACACGACTCCGGTATATACTGCCTGGGCGTATTGGGCCCTTCCCAGTAGAGCTTTGTGACGGCCTGGCCATACTGATTCTCGAAGTACTCCAGCTTGAAAGAGTAGTGGTGATGCGCCTGCAGATGGATCGTGGCCATGTCTTCGGTGGGGCCGTGAATCGACCAGTTGCTTAAGATCAGCTTGCCGTCGACATACACTCGCTCGCCGTCATCAGAAGCGATCATCAGCGTGTAGTCGTCAGTGTGATCCGGAACGAGATCGCCGAGCCATCGTACCGAGAAATTGCGTCCGCCTGGTATCAATGGTCCAGGGCCTTTGTAGACCCAGTCGAAGTCGATATTTCGATCCGGGCGCTTGAACGCAAATTTGTTGAAGTTCATACCGTTGTAGTAGATGCCCAGCAGGCCTGTGCCGTCGCCGCCTTTCGGTTTCTTCTTCGGCCTGGGCTTGTGCGGCTGGCCCCAATCGACCGTTCCTGCCGCGCTTAACGAGCCGACGCTGCGCACCGCCACGCGGAAACGGGGCATCGGCGTTATGAGATTGCCTGTCGGGGCAGTATCCTTGTGCGCCTCGGGATCGGCAACCCATTCCTGGTTTTCCTTGGGTACCTCCGCGCCGGGCACGAAGCCATGGTTGTCGGCAGCATGTCCCGGCAGGTGTATCGGATTGATGGAGACACTATCGCCCGGCCCCGTTCTGCCATCCGTCCCGAACGCGACGGTCTTGGCGCTCCCCGGACCGTGATATGCCTGCCCCACATATTTTCCGATATCGCCTTTGGCGCCCGAGGATGCGGCGTCGCCGCGGCCGGATGCCTCGCGCTCTCCCTGACCTGTCTTTCCCTTACCCTGGCGCGATTGGCTCTGACTTTGTTTGCTGCCTCCACCGGGAATGCCGCCGCTGCCCGGCACACAATACTTGACGCCGGTAATATGGTTATGGCCTGGGATTGAGTATCCGCCCAGCTTCGTATTCCCGCCGGTCGGAAGGCACTTCGATGTGTTGCCCGGATCTTTGATGCAGAGAGTCTTGAATTTCTTGACGATCTTGTCCGGCTTAAGATTCTTCGGCGCGTTTTTTGCATCGTCCACGACGAAGTGGGCTGTGATATCGACATTTCGCATGTCCGAGTATCCGCCGCCCGTAATTCCATGCTTCGGCCGGGTCATATGTACCGTGCCGAGGTCGATCTTCATCTTGTCCGGCTTATTCAACTTTGACGATACGGAATTACCCGGCGTGACTTTTTGAGATCCCCCCGGCTTGCCGGTTTTCGTGGAAGCGCTGCTCTTTGCCAGCTGTTTCCCGGCCGGCACTTCCTGTTTGCTCTGAGATGGGGTTCCCGGCTTTGCTCCTTTGTCCTGCGCCTGCTGTGGACTCTGGTTCGGCGCAGCCCCTGCAGGGCGATCCTGCATGTCGTTGCGCGCAACCTGCTGCTGTGTCTGTGTAGATTGGCGCGTGTCGCGACGAGTATCCGTGTCCGGTCTTCGGGATGCTTCCGCGCGCATCGCGCCATTGCGGTCGCCGGGCAGGCTCATGGCTGTCATAAACCGCTTGTCAACAGGACGGTTATACTGCGTCGTTCCGGGCGTCGTGCCGAACTGCCGCGGAGCATTTGAGTGTTCCGGATCGGGATCGTTCCTGCCTTCTTCAGTCTTGGGCTGCTGTCCCTTCCCTGCGGCATTGGCAGTTTGGACCTGCGCCATCGGCTTTCCGGGATCGCCGTCGCCGGATCCGGATTGGCCCGACGCGGTGGCATTCGACCCTCCACCGCTCGATGAATGGCTGCTGTCCGAGGGATTTCCGCCTTCTGCATTCCCTGGCCGTCCGTGTCCATTTTTGTCGCCATCGGGTTTTGCAGCCGTTTTCTTATCCTTGTGAAGCGCCACGGGAACCGCATGCAGCTTTGCCGACGGATCCTCGTGCGGCTTTACCGGCTTTGGCGGATGTGTCAGGCTGCTGCCGCCTACCCAGGCGACGCAAGCCGTATTCAGGAGAACCGATGCCACAAGGGCGCTGCGGAATTTTTTATCGGGAAGCATTTGACTTCTCCTTGGGAGAACCGTCATTGACTTTCGTCGTCGCCACGATTACCTGCGCATTGGAGTGCGACTTGATGACGACCTGATTGACGGAATCGAGCAGCGTCACCAGTTCTTGCGTCTTTTGCTGCGGCGCGACATTGAGCACCACCACGCTGCCGGGGTGCTCCGCAAGCTGCCTGCTCAGACGATCCGGCCATGCCGTTTCCGTCGTTGCGTGAGAGTTCAAATAGTACTTGCCGCTTGGCGAAAGCGAGAGCACCAGAGATACGGGAGCTTTGCCGGCCGAATGGTTCTCGCGCGGAAGCTTCAAGCCCAGCCCGTTCATCTTCACCATGGAGAGCCACGTGATCATGAAGAACACGAGAAGGAAGAAGATCGTGTCGATCATGGGAACGATTTCGATCCGCGCCTTGCGCAGCTCCGGTTCTTTAAATCTCATGGTGTGTTGTTCCAGGGATCTCGCGGAGTCGTCGCAACCATGACCGATGCCGCCTTCGACTGCTTCACCAGATCGAATATGCGGTTGAAGCTGGCGACAGGCTGATCCTTATCGCAGTTGATAACGACCGTCAGGTTCTTGTTGACCTTCAGCCGCGCATCCAATTCCTTGGTGACCTTTAACTCATCGACGGCATCCCGGTCGATGTAGCAGTGGCCGTCGCGCGATACCGTGACGATCACTCGATCCGCTGGATGTTCGGCCGCCGTCATGCTTTCCGGCAGGCTCACCTTGCGTGACGACATCTGTGTCATGGTCAGGCTGGCGATCAGGAAGTAAACCAGCAGGAAGAAGATCGTGTCGATCATAGGAACGATTTCGATCCGCGGTTTCTTATGCTTATATTTTTGCAGTCGCATACGGGTCTTCCATGTCCGGAGTCAATGCGGTGAGCGTATTCACCACCTTGGTCGCCCCGATCTCCATCTCCGTGACCACCGCCTTTACCTGGTCCGACAGGTAATTGTAGCCGACCAGCGTGACGATGGCGATTGCCAGTCCCGATGCCGTGGCAATCAGCGCCTCGGCCACGCCGCCCGTAATCGCAGCGGGCGCGCTCATGCCGGACGATATCGCTACCACCTGAAACGCGCGGATCATTCCTGTGACCGTTCCCAGCAGGCCGAGCAGGGGAGCGATGGTGATGATGGTATCCAGGATGCTCAGGCCGCGTGCCAGGGTGGGAGTTTCCTCGATGGCAACTTCCTCCATCAGCGACTCGAGCCGCATCTGGCTGAGATGGCGGTTCTTCACGGCTAATGTCAGCAGATGCGCGACCGGACCGCCGCGCGTCTCCAGGAACGTAAGCGCCTGCCGCTCGCGCCCCTCCATCAAGGCTGTGCGCATCTCACGCACAAGACCTCGATTGCTCCGGCGTATGCCGCGCAGCGCCATATAGCGTTCGATCATGATCGTAACGGATACGATAGCGCATAAAAACAGCGGCCACATAACCGGCCCGCCTTTGAGCAAGAACGAAAATCCATCAGATAACACGTGCTTCTCCTATTAATCCACAAAACTGCCGAAGAACGCTTCCTTACCCGGAAGCGTTTGCTCGTTAGGACCCCTCCTTGCGTCCTCCCCGGAGGGAAGGCGCGTCCCGGATGGTTTCGGCATTTCACCTCTTGGCGTATGGTTAAGAAAGCGGAGCCAAATGCCAAGGCGAACGCGCCCTCCCGTGGGAGCAGGTCTCCGTACCTGCTCGAAGGAGGGGATGGGGTGGGTTTCTGGGTCTTAATCCGCCTCTAAATCAACATGCGCCGTAGCGCCTTCCGTCACTTTGATATCGACGCCGTTTTGCGCGTCGTTTGCTGTCATAACATAAACATACTGGTCGCCCGGCGGGACGCGCAATCGGAAGTGTCCATCCGCACCGATCACCTGAGCTTCGACCCACGGGCTTGTCTGCGGGTGAGCCGGTCCGTACACACCCACCTGTTCTCCCACTATGGGCTTATGAGATTTACGGAAAGTGGCCGTGCCTTCCACCCATCCGCCTCGAACCAGCTTCATCGGCTGCGCCGTCATGTTCTGCCCTGCGTCGATCGTCAGATCTGGTAACGCAGCGGCAACCCATTCGTTGCGCAGGGCCTCGCAGCTCTCATCAATACCGATGTTGTACTGTCCCGGCAGCAACCCGATAAGCCGATAGCGCCCGTGATCGTCCGTCACGGCCTCAGTCCAACGCGTCACGCCAATGGACTGCGCTCCAATCCGTACGCCTACAGCGGGCGTTCCGCTGTAGGCGTAGACAAGCGTGCCTTTGACTGTCGCCGGGCGAACCAGATGGATCGTTCGCGGCGGCGTCTTAGCGCCGCTTGAGAGATGCACGGTGTTCTCTCCGCCCAAGATAGGGGTGTACTGCTGCCCGAGGACCTCGAAGGCCGTGCTGCATCCGCCCGGCAGTCCCGTCAGAACGGCCTGGCCGTCACTGTCCGATGTCACCTCCAGTCGCTTCGGGCAGCCTGCCTGCAGCGACTGCAGCATGTTGCCGTACGAACCGATACCGGCGAATCCGGCCGGTTTGATGGTGACATTCGGCATCGGCTTGCCCGACGGATCGACCAGGCGCAGGGCGATCCGCGTCGGCGCAAGCAGCCGCGTGTCATGAGCGGGAATGCCGAAACCGATACGCTCTCCTGAGTCGGCAATCGTCTGCCAGACATCGTGGCCGGTATCCGGCGCGGGCACATGGTAGAGGCCGAAACGGTCCGTCACGACGGACTTGAGCGCAACCGGCTGCGCTCCACCGCGGTCGTCATAACGCACAATGGTTACCGATGCTCCCGCAACCGGATTGTTCCTTGTATCCACGACTCTGCCCAATAAGATGATCGCGGGCGGCGCAGACGCCGGCGGTACTGCCGGATGTATCGCGCTAGCCGTCCGCCGAGCGTTCACGGCGGCGAAGGCAATGGTTGTGCCGGCGATCACCGCGCCGGCAAAGGCGCATGCCGCCGCAGTTTTTATTTTTGTGTGTCTCAATTCCCGCAGCACCGAATCGCAGATCGTCTGCGCGGCTCCGCTTGCGGCGTGTCCTGTCATTGCGGAGAGAATGTCTGCGTGCGACGCCGGCGCGGCTTCCACGATTCTGTCGCTCAACAGCGCGCCCAGATCGATGGCCGGCAGCGCCGCTCCGCCGCGGCCCAGGCTGCGCTTCATTCGTTCCAGCGCCCGCATGATGCGTTTGTGCGCAGCCGCCGTCGTTATCCCGAGCGCCACGCCCACCTCTTGAAGCGATAGACCGTCGACATACCGCAGCAGTACGGCGTCCCGGTCTTTGACTCCCAGCTCTTCCAGGGCGTCGTCCAGAAGAGGGCGCATATCGTTCCACAAAGCATCTTCGTCGCATCCGGCAGTCTCCATCTGCTCTACAGCCTTCCGCTCATAGTGCCGCCTTCGCGCTTCCGCCCGCGCCGCGTTGCGGCAGGCCAGAAGCGCTGTCTGAAATAGCCATCCGGTCAGCACTGTTCCGCGCCGGAACGATCCCGCCTTGGCCGCGAGGAGCAGGAACACCGCCTGCGTCACATCTTCGGCCATTTGCCTGTCTTCCAGTTTGCGAAGACAGACGGAGTAAACGAAAGCGTGATGCTGACGCACCAGCTCCCCAAATGCCGCTTGCGAATCCTGCGCCGTGTAACGGTGCAGAAGCCTGTCTTCCCGCGTCAAATCCACACTCCTACTTTTATAATGTCCGCTCACGAGCTTGACTGGACAGGCTCTCCAAAAATAATTTCTTCACCGCTCGGCGCGACCACTTTTGCCACGATGCCTTTACGCTTTGCAAGGTCAAGTGTGATCTTCGTTCCGCGCGAAACGCCGTCCCAGAATGCGACGACGGCATCCGAATCGGCCACGATCGCCTGGTTGCGGATAGCGCCTGCCGTACGCCCATGGCGCTTCCAATCCGCATGATGCTCGATGACGGTCACTCCCATTGAGTGCGCATAGCCCGCCGCAATGCGGTCCACGCCGGGAGCCGCCCCGGATACGATGGTGAGACTGGCATGTTCTGCAATAAGACGGTCGATATATCTGTGGATCATCGCTGCATCAATCCACGTCCGCGATCCCACAATAGCCACTTTCATAGTTTCCCCTGAGATATACTCGCGCGAAGTTCTCAGTTGCGGAAACGAAATTTTAGCCTGTTTAACCACATGTTATAATGAAGCACTATGGCCGTTACTTCGCGACCCCGGGAAGCGTCATTCCTGACCGATCTGTATGACCAGATCAAACGTATTTATTTGGAATATCCGCTGCTCGGCAAGGCGCTTGCGTACCTGGCCGCATTGCAGCCGCTCTACCAGATCCTGATCTGGGTACCGTCGCAGTGGGCGCGTACGGACAAGCAGCGCGACCTCTGGGTCTATTACGACACGGCGCAAAAAGTGGCGCATCATCAGCCGCTGTACCATCCCATGCCGTGGGTCGGGCCGGATATCAATCCACTGGCTTACCTCTATCCACCGCAGTTCGCTCTTCTTCTCATGCCGCTCGACAGGCTGTCTTACCACGACTTCTGCGCCGTCTGGTATGTCTTACTGGTGGCGTCGTTCTGGGTGTTCGCATGGACGCTTGCTAAAATGGGAGGCGATAAGGGCGTTCGCAATCGCACCTTGATGTGGGGCCTGCTCCTGGCCGCGACGCCCGGCGCGTACGAGGCAATGTCCGAAGGCCAGATCGATCCACTTGTCTGGGCTCTTTTTGGCCTGGCGCTGGTCACGCGATACAATGGCTTTTTTCTTGCAGTGATGACACAGGTAAAGCTGTTTGGCGCTGTGCCGCTGGCCATTTCAATGTACAGAGAGACCTGGCGCAATAGGATAGCGGCCATTGTCACGCTGGCCGCCGGCTTTGCGCTCGGCGCAGCGGTGTTCGGACCGCATTCGATCGTCGACTGGATCCGCTGGTCGCTTCCGCTGCCGGGGCAGGGGCACTTCGATGAGTACAACCTTTCCATCAGCTTTTTGATGCTGCGGATCGGACTTAAGTTGGGTCTCTGGCAATATCATGGCGGACCGCTTCCGGCAGGACCGCATCTCTTTCTGCAAGTTTGCCAGATTATTGGCATACTGGGAGCCATATGGGCGACGCGCAAGATGCCCGCGCCCAAGAATTACATCATTGTCTTGATCGCAGCGTTGTTATGCTCGCCGACCTGCTGGTACACTTACGATCCCCTTGTCTACACGCTTGTGGCATTGGGCATCAAAAATCGGGAAACTGCGGCCTGAACAACTCCATGGCAACTGCACCTCAATCCAGGGCGGCATCGCTCGCCGAGAAGACTATCGCGGATGCGCAGCGTATGCTGGCGGGATCGCCCCTTATTCGCACGGCCCTCATGATTCTGGCCATCCTGCATGCTGTTTATCAGCTGGGGCACTGGCTGCCGAAAGTGTGGTCGCGTACGGACCATGACCGTGGCGACCTGCTGGTCTATTTTGATACCGCGCAGCGCGCATTCCACCATACGCCGATATATCAGCAGTGGCCGCATCTCGGGCCGGATGTCACGCCGGCTGCCTACCTCTATCCTCCACAGTTCGCCGCCCTGCTTTACCCGCTTGGCAGCCTTAATTTCCATGACTTTTGCATTGTCTGGTATTCCATTGTGGTGCTGGGATTCTGGGGATTTGCCTGGTCACTGGACCGGCTCAGCGCCGGACGCTCGAGCCTGCTGGGAACGCTCTGCTGGGGATTAGTTCTCGCCATGACCCCGACCGTTTACACATCGCTGACGATCGGGCAGGCGGACAGTTTGATGTGGGCGCTGTTCGGATTGAGCCTCGCCACTCGCTTTCGGGGGACGTTTCTATCGCTGACTGCGCAGGTAAAGCCCTACGGCTTTCTCGTGGCGGCGCTGGCCGGAGTGCGAGAGGGCAGGCTGGTTCTGGGGCCGATGATCGCCACGACACTGATCGGATGCGCGCTGGGAGCGGCGGTGTTCGGGCTGGGATCGTTTGTAGATTGGATCAAGTGGTCGGTTCCGCTAAACTCGCAGGGCCGCTTCAATCCGGGTAACGTTTCGATAACGTTCGCAGTGTTGCGCGCGCTGCATGGGCTGGAAATCTGGAGCTATCCGGGCGGACCGTTGGCGCCCGGTCCAAGGCTGTTTCTGGGAGCGTCGGGGCTGATCGCTCTCGCAGTTTCAATCTACTCCACACGCAAGATGGAACCGCGAGTGGCTTACGTCATCGTGCTGATGACGGCCTTCCTCTTTTCGCCGACCTGCTGGAGCACCTACCTGCCCACCTTATGGCTGCTGGCAGCGCTCTGGCTAGGCTCGCGACACGCCGAGAGCAAAACTGGTGAGGAGGATTGATGTTCCAGGGCTTCCGAAAACACTGCTGTGGCGGTTTCGGCCAGGCGGCTAAAGCCACGGCTAGAGAGTACACATGTCCGCCTTCGCGGACTAAGAAATACAGCCATAGGCTGTTCTTTGTGCCCGGAGGGGCACTTTTGTACTCTCTAGGGGGGCACCCGCTTGCGGGTCGTTTAACCGCCTGCCTCTTTGCGGGTTATTTAACCGCCTGCCGCCTTCTCGCTCTTAAAACAACACCGGCCACCTCGCGCGATTTGAGCGAAAGTGGCCGGTGGTTTCAATGTATGTTATGCGCGGGACCCGAGCAATATACCTACCGGGAGGTAGGCAGAGTGGCCGCGGCGATACCTGTTCCAGTTATGTCTAACCCCCGACGGATGAAGCTCGGGTGGTAGAAACGCTGGGAGACGAAGCATCTGCGGTTTTTCCCACTGCTCTAATCGGCGCCGTTGCCGTGAAGGTCCTGTACGCCTGCGAAGCTTCAGCTCACACATAGGTAAACACCTGCTTTCTCCATCGGGCGGTTCCCTCGAACCGCCTATCCTAATATCTATTTACCCTGACATCTCTTCCACTATACAATGTTCCCAATCCATAACTCTTTGGGCTGATTGGATTGCACTGCTATCTTCTTACCATACGTATACACGCTATGCCTATGCTCCCAATCCCGAAATACCCTGAATTCCTGTATTGTAACAACACATTAACCTCTCAGGTATGCCCGAAGTTCCCTGACCATAAGGCATCGAAGAAGATGGCGTGTGTCGAAGCGGTTCGCTTCTTTATCCTTAGTCGGCCACACGGTACAATGAGTTGGACCTGTAACGATAGATTTCTGATCTTTACCCGGATTTATCATGGAAATATACAAAGCCTTCACATTTGAGGCCGCGCACCTTCTCCCGAATGTGCCTCCGGAGCATAAATGCGCTCGTCTTCACGGACATTCATTCCGCGTAGAAATACACGTTTCCGGACCAGTCGGGGAATACAGCGGATGGGTGATGGACTTCGGGGACCTTAAGACGGCCTTCGAGCCGATCCTCGACCAGCTCGATCATTACTACTTAAATGACATTGAGGGACTCGAAAATCCCACCAGCGAAAACATAGCGCGGTGGATCTGGCAGCGCCTTATTCCGGCGCTGCCGCTTCTCAGCGCCGTCATGGTACATGAGACATGCACATCCGGCTGCAGGTACACCGGAGATTGACATCGATGCGGCTGCCCAGTTACTCCGGCAGTCGCAACCATTCAGCGATCTGCCGCGTATGGTATCCGTCGTGCATGAGAATGTACGACGCATGCATATCGACTGTCCAGAGCCCTTGTGTCGGATGTACGCCGGTATGCTCCCACTGGGAATCAGACAGCCCGGCAAGCAGTTTCACCATCTCCGAGCGTGATCGGGCAAGCTTCTGAAGACTCTGCCTTGGATCGGCCCTGGAGTAGCCGTGTGTTACGGCAAGCTGTGTTTCGTCATAAAGCGCCAGCGTGCCGCCCGGTCGATCGCGCATCTGGATGAGGCGTTCGAGGTAAATGCCGTCCCAGTCTGCCAGGTGGGCCATAATCTCCCGCAATGAGAAACGTACCGGGTCGGGATGACGGTCCCACAGTGGATCGTCGCCGGAGAGAGCGGCCGTCAGTCCGGCGGCCACCATGGGCGTTCCTGAAAGCGCCTGCACGAGCCGCTTGCGCATATGCGTGGTCAACGAATAATCGACAGTCATGATCAGATAATTATACCGGCGTTGTCGCGAGCAGAGAGCTCAATACGGCAAGCCTAAGGCAAACGAATGAAGAGTGTCATGTTCAAGAGATGGAATATCGGCTGCATTCTTGCGGCCTGCTCAATTGCAGCATCGGGCTGCAGCGAATCGGGGCCGGCAATCTATGCGCCTTCAGCCATCTTGAACGACGGCACGACGCTGGCCCTCACAGCGCCTGTGGGGCAAACCAGAGCGCAGTTGGCATTGGTGTCGCCCGTGGCCTGGAATGACACCGTGCTCATCGTCAACGGCAACGCTGTGGATCTGACGGAACCGATCCCCGACGACAAAACACTGCGCCTCGTCGGCGGCTACGTATTCCGGCATGCAGCGCGGATCACAAGCCGGACACAGGTAACCGTGCCCGGCGATGCATTCGTCGCCACTGGGGGATCGCATTACGATATGACAAAGGAGCCGCCGCGTTCACTGGATGCTTTCTACCGCACCACCGACGGCGAATACGTGCACTGGCGCGCGCCCCTCGTAATAGTTCCACAGTAGAAGGCGATTGACACCTTCTGGCAGGCGGTTAAACGACCCGCAAGCGGGTGCCCCCTAGAGAATACAAAAGTCCGCCTTCGCGGACAAAGATTTTGGACCAAAGGTCCAATTCCGGGTGCCCGGAGGGGCACATTTGCACTCTCTAGCCGTGACTTTAGTCGCCTGGCTGAAACCAAAACCATTGGTGTTGGAGGAATGCTGCCATGAATCTCATCTTTATTCACGGACCGGCGGCGGCCGGTAAGCTGACCATTGCTCGGGAGCTTTCGAAGATAACGTTGTATCCTGTGTTCCACAACCACCTCATTGTCGATGCCGTTGGGGCGGTTTTCGAGTTCGGCAGCGAATCGTTTGTGCGGCTGCGCCAGGAGATGTGGCTGTCTGTGTTTGGTGACGCCGCAAGGATCGGTCGCTCGCTGATATTCACGTTTGCGCCTGAGGCAACCGTTCCGCCCGAGTTTATCGGACTGACGATCGAGTTGGTGCAAGCGAGTGGGGGAGATGTTAAGTTTGTGAAGCTGATCTGTCCACCTGAAGAGCAGGAGAGGCGGATCGAAAACGAATCGCGGGCCGAATTCAAAAAGCTGCGATCGCTGGAAACGCTGCGGAAGCTGCGCAGCACCGGCAGTGGCGCTTTTCCCGAACTGCCCGATTCAGGATTGACGATCGATACGAGCGCGCATAGCGCGTCAGAGTCTGCGGCGATAATCAAAGAGTTCTTTGCCCTGGAACCGGCAGACCGAGCGCATGTTACATTTCGTGAAGAGTGAGGTGGGAGCAGGCAACAAAAAAGCGGCTCATCCTCTGGATGACCGCCTCGCCGCTGCCTTGTTTTCGGCAACGTGATTATAGTATTGCATACCTGAGGCGAAAATGCAAGGGGACCTTGATGCTTTGCACTGATATGTAAACCGACAAAATTGTCATGACTATGGTCTGTTGGCCTTCCATTCTTGCGCCGTTACCGTGATTGTGATACGGATGCGAAACTAATGTGTTTCGCATCCGTATCACAATAAATGTGACTGGATTCTGTGATCCTCACCTGATTTCCAGGGACGGCGCACGGCAGGACACATTGAGCGCTCTGTCGAACTTTGCGCCTGTAGCATTCTGTCTGCCTGAGTCGCTGCCGATTGCAGCGCGCAAGCCGGCCGTCTTAGATCCCATACAGACTGGAATGCATCACCTTGACTGATAATGCAACCGAACGCCGCCGTCCCAATATCTCCCTCGTCGTTCTTATAGCCGCCGGAGCGGCTGCCGTAATCGGCGTTTCCGGCCCCATCAAGCGATACCTCGCCACGTATCGCGATAAGCAGACGATGCATGGCATCATCGATACCGCTCATCCGGCTATCCAGGGACCGTTTACGATCCTTGGCATAGATGTAATCGACGGCTCATCCACATATTCGTTCCCGAAGAAGTTGGTCAGCATGTCCCAGGGTTCTTCAAACTCGCTAAAGGAATGGGACACCGGAGTATGGGTGAAGGTCGATATGCCGGACGGCGCATTTTTCCAGACGCCTGATCCCGGTGTTAAGAACCCCACATTTACGGCGGCGCTGGTGATGCCGGATAAACAGCGCATACCGCTGACGTGGAAGGTCTGCTCTGGCCCGGTTGGCCTTGTAGCCCTGGTCGATATTCCCCCTGGCTGTCCTCCGTCGGTCAAACTTGCGGATCTGGAACTGAAGTCAGATACCGGCGAATACGCGCGGTGGCGCATCAAACCGTCGGCCGGCGTGTCCGGGTTTACTGCGGTGACGGCCAGTGAGCCGCCATTGCCGTCCGGTGTCAGCGTTGCTGGAACCATTTCACTGGAGACGGAGCGATGGTACAAACCGGAATCGCCTCGCCTCGACTTCAATGTCCGCCGGGGCCAGCATCCGATCGAAGCGAACAACATACAAGTTCAATTTGAGAACGAGCCGCCCAATTACGTTCGGGGCAACGACTTTCACGGCACGAATATGATCTACAGGTCCGACGTTCTGACATATCGCTCCAATCCTTTTGCGCCGTTCTGGAAATATGCCCATCGCGCGGCCATAACCGCCGATGTCGCCGAGTTCGAAACCCTCGATGAGACGGTGATCTTCCGCCATGTCCCGCTGAAGAAGGTAAACGGCAAATTCGTGATTGCGCCGGACAAAGCTGTCTCTCTGACTACTCCAAGCGGTATCGCAGTGACACTATTGGAAGCAGCGAAGCAGAGCAATATTACGTCCAAGGCAGATCAACGTGACGACTCTCGCCATTTAAAAACGGCTGTAATCTACAAGGTAAAGGTGGAGACTGCCGATGGACAGGAAGGTCTGCCGAAATCGCCTTTGACGCGCAAATATCACGTTCCGGCGGCGCCTACCAGTTCCGCAACCGGCGCGCCCTTGAATGCCGTCAACTTTTACAGCATGCAATCCGGCGGCGTGAACGATCCCGGTGTCAAGTACAACTTCTTCTTTCCGCAATTGCCTGTGCCGCAATTTATCGATATTCCCGTCGTTGTTACACAGCGCGTCGATCTCGGAAAATATCATACAACCGTCGTCGTTCCTGTGCATACAACTGCTGGCGCCGATTGACGTTGGATTGAAGTAAGAGTGGGGAACAGTATCTAAATTAAAGTATTCGGCGCAGCCATAGGCTGCGATGGAAATGGAGGGCTAAATTATTTATAGATAGCGTATTTTTAGTGTGCACATGGAAAGGAGCATATCATGAGAAAGCAAATCGGAGCTGTTAGACTGATCGATATCGTTGCAGTACTTATTCTTTGTCTTGCCGCGGCCGCGATTCTCTTTCCAATCTTCGCCAAATCAGGAACGCACCCGCGTATTTCCTGTCTGAGTAACTTGAAGCAGATGGGACTGGGCATTGCGCAGTATGTGCAGGATAATGACGGCTTATTGCCGGCCGGTCCGCGCTTGCAGCATGTTGCCGGATGGGCCGGGGCGATCTATCCATATATTAAGACCGTAGAAGTCTATAAGTGCACGGAAGACACTGCGACGAAGGACAAATCTGGCGCAATGGTCCGTTATCCCGTATCCTATGCCCTCAATGCCGTGCTTGCGCCGCAGCAAACAACTAAAGATAGCATTAGCACGGGCGCTTACGTAGACGTTCCCGATGCTTCCCGGACGATCTTGTGTTTCGAAGTTCGAGGCAGCCGGGCCGCCATTATGGACCCTGAAGAAGGTGGTAAAGCGCGCGTTCAGACCTCTCTCCTGGGTAATGGCCTGGATCTGACTGCCTATGGACCGGCCGACGTGAAGCTATTCGGCGACAGCAATAAGCTGGACGGCGCGCAGTATGCGACCGGGCACGTCTTTGGGTGGAATGGGACGGCGCAGGCGAACCAATGGATGGATCATCCGGCGCATGAGGCCGGTTCCGGCTATTTACTTGCAGACGGGCATGTTAAGCTCTACCCGCCCGAATCCGTGAGCGTTGTTCAGGACGACGCACATAAGATCTTCTGGCGTCAGCCGAGCACTTCGACCATAAACCCGCCAGGGGCGATAAAGTAGAACGTCCACGATCCATGCTGCCGTGAGGGCGGGGGAACGTCGTAGCCGTCGTCTTTAAGCCGGCGGTTGACTTCGTTCACCCGCTCTTCACTCTCCTGAATAAAGCCGATATGGAACGTGTCGGGGTAGGCGACCTCAGTGTCACGCCTGCCCCGAATCAAAGTAATCACCATTCCCTGGTCATCGCGAAGCATCATAAAGCCGGGGTTGTCCTTCAACCCTTCCATCGGGGTAAGCTCGAAGTACTTCTCAAGAAACTGCTTGGTTTCCAGGGCATCTGTGACCGTGAGATTGATGTGGTTGAGTATCATCGGGAAAGCCTCCTCCAGTGGACGCGGCAGTCAATTGACGGCAAAGAACCTGCGCCGGCGCTATCGCCACGGCAAGCTACGATTTCACCTCGCCCGGCGAAGACATTGCGAGCGCTCCGGCAGCGAGAAATATGGTTAGATTGAGAGTCGTCGACCGTAAATAATTAAAGAATAAAGGACAGGGAGAGCATGGACGGAGCCCTGCTCTCACGGGGGCCACTTATATAGGAGGGGGCACAGAGGCCCCAAGGACGGAGCTTGGGGCGGTCTCCCTGAAAAGGCGAGCCCAGGGATAGTCTGTTGTACCTGGCCAGCGGCGCTCCGGATTGGCAATGACATAGGTGATTGTGCTTTCGAGCTCCTTGTCCAAACTAACGATATGGTCATAGTATTCTTGTTGCCAGACAACACCAGTTCGACGGTGTTCGCGCTGCAAGCGATGGGCTGTAAATGACTTCCAGCTGTGCACGGTTTTTGAGACTGCGGCTGCCGTCGCGAAATGAGCGACGACATGAACATGGTGATCCATCACCACATATGCGGCGAGACGATAACGATCCGGATGAAAGAACTCGATAGCTTCCGCAACAATGGTTCGTTCTGCGGCGAGTAAGTACTCTTGTTTTGGATGCAGCCGCCAGGTCAGGCTGTAGTAGGCGTCATCGGTGCGCAGGGGCGGAAGATCGCGGCGATGGGAGAAATCGCTTGCCATATTAACCTCTGTGAGTAGGTGTTGCAGCCGGTATGCCCCGTAGGGATGTAGCAGTTGCACAAATGGATACTCGCGGTGGAGAGGCAAAAGCGGAAAGGCGAATCTAAAAATCGTCGATAAGTTTTGGTAAAAGCCGATCTTGCCGGCGTCCGTGCCGGCTCTTCTTAGCTGGCTCCCTTGTGGGAGCCGGGCTCTGTCCTTGCTCATCTTAGTCTGCGGATGATGCCTTCAGGTAGGGCCTTATGGGAGCAGGGCTCAGTCCCTGCTCATCTTAATCTGCGGATAATGCTCCTTTAGCAGGGCAAGGTAAGATACTTCTGCAGTTATCTAAGATAGTCCAAGACGGCGGCTGAGAAATTTAAACATTGAAAACAAGACTACCAATACATGTCGTTTCTTCTCTGATAGTGATGTTGTCCGCATATGCTCCTTCGCTCGCGTCTCCGCAATTGAATGCCGATGCGATCAAATCGTTGCAACTGCCCGGCCCGTTTACATTAACCTACAATGTGGTTCACCGTAATGTGATGTCGGCGGAAACCAAGGCTGACTTATTGCAGCAGATTCAGATACCACTCGATATTAAGTTAAGCAACCATCAGATAACGCAAAAACAGCTGGATGACCGGATGAAGAAATCGGCGGAGGGACTCGACTTTCCTCCTATGTCGGGCTATATCAAGCTTTCTGTTCTCGGAAATCGATCCATCTCTCAGGGGGAAGGCTATAACGGACCAGGCCGGCGAGTATTTATATTCGACGGCCAACAGAGTTTAGATTGTACACCTGCTGAAGGATACCTGCAGCGCATCAGTCAAGGGCTGCAGCCAGGATCTGTTCAGCCGACAATTGTGCCCGGCGTCGGCACTCCATACGCTTCGCTCATTGAAAATCCTGTGCTAAGCGGCAAGGATAATGAACATGTTGTGACATTTACAGGCGACGTCATGCCACCGGCTGGGACCAATCTGGTCCCGGGCGAGGTGAAAGCCATGATGGTTGACGGCCACCCTCAAATCCTATCCCTTGTGGAATACACTCATGACCGCAAGAAAGTGATGGTCCGGTGGGATTTTCTTGAACATAAACTATTTCAGGGAGTGTGGATTGCCTCCCACATGACCTACACCCGCTATAGCGGGGGAACTCCTTCGGAAGTGTTCGATCTGACGCTATCTCAGGCCAGCGCAAAATCCGTGGATGTAGACGAGTTCCGGTTTGAACACTGGCTGCCGAAGAGAGCTGCCCTATTGACCTATCTCGATAATTTCCGAAGTACCGTTCCATATGAAGTTGGGCACGGAACCTGGTCTCAGCAGGCGCGCAATGCCATGAGCAAAGAGGTTCCGGACGCAAACCCTCCCAAACCAGGCAGCACTATTGCCGTCGATTCGATCGAAGTCGGCTCTGATCCGCATGCTTTTAACTGCAGCGACCTTGACGGTCACGTCATGAGCCTCGAATCTCACAGAGGCAAAGTGGTTCTGGTCGAGTTTTGGGCCACCTGGTGCTTTCCCTGCAGAGAGGAAACGCCATATCTGGTCAAAGCCTACAAAAAATACCATGATCAAGGGTTTGACATTCTCTCGTTTTCAGATGACTTGCTCGCGGACTCAACTCCCAAATCAGCCGCACAGAAAATTCGCGCATTCAGTCAGCACCAAGGTATCCAATGGCCTATTGCTTTCGATAAGGATAGCGCGCTTGCTTTAGCATCCGGTCTTGGCGGCGCGATACCGACTAACTACCTCGTTGGACGTGACGGGAAAGTCTGCGCTATTGACCTGCGTGGCGAAGGCCTTGAACTGGCTGTAAAGACAGCTCTAAAGTCCAAGTAACGTCCTCTGCCTGAAGCCTGCCGTCCAGCAGGCACACGGTCTTTCAGCAACTCGCCGCAATGTGAGATGCCATAGAGCATGGTGTATAGCCAGTAAGGTTTGTAATGAAGCAAAACAAGTACGACGATCCTGAGTTCTTCGGAAAATACAGCGCTATGCCGCGGTCTGTCGGCGGTCTTGAGAGTGCCGGCGAGTGGCCCGTTTTCCGCGCCATGATCCCCGATCTGCAGGACAAGCGCATCCTCGACCTCGGCTGCGGCTTTGGATGGCACTGCCGCTACGCGCGGGAGGCGGGCGCGCGGTCCGTGGTCGGCGTGGACATCTCGGAGAATATGCTGGCCCGCGCCAGGGCTGCGTCGGACGATCCAGGGATCGAATACATCCTGTCCGCCATTGAGGACGTCGATTTCCCCGAGCCCTCCTTCGACATCGTGCTCAGTTCCCTGGCATTCCACTACGTCGAGCGCTTCGATCTGGTTTGCGCCATGGTTCATCGCTGTCTCGCCGAAGGAGGCGCATTTGTCCTCTCCGTCGAGCACCCCATATTCACCGCCGCTTCCGCCCAGCAATGGTGTGTTGGACCCGAGGGAGAACGCCGCCATTGGCCCGTAGACGACTACCAGCTGGAAGGCATACGGCACACACAGTGGCTGGCCGACGATGTCGTCAAATATCATCGAACGATGGCCACACTCATCAACACACTGATCGACGCCGGCTTCCGCATTCAACATCTTTCCGAAGCGCCGGTCACCCCCGAAATGCTGGCAGAACATCCCGAATTCAAAGACGACTGCCGCCGCCCCACATTTCTCCTGATCGCTGCAGCAAAGGACGGCAATCCCCAGCAATAAACCTGACGTCATGGCTTTTAGCAAGCGCGTTTTCTTCCCCAGGGTGCCCCTATAATGGGAATAGGAATGGTCAACGCTTCGGCGAAAGCCTCTTTTCTCCCCTTGTAGGGGCTGCCCGGAGGGTACTTCGTACCCTCCGGGCAGCCCTCTTACTGAACGGCGTTCATGCAGAACCATCCTCTGTCATAATCACTGCATGCGAATTTACATTATCCGTCACGCCGACCCCGACTACCCGAACAACACCATCACCCCTAAAGGGCATATCGAGGCCGAGGCCCTTGCCGTTCGTATGGAACGGATCGGCCTCGATCGCATTTACACCTCTCCCATGGGCCGAGCCCGCGACACCGCCTCCTACACGGCGAAGCGACTGGGAATTGAGCCGGAGGTGGAAGAGTGGACCGCGGAACTGCACTGGATCCAGAAGACGCCCAAGCTGAACCGCTCAGGAGCGACCTGGGACTATTCGGGTGAGGACTTCCGCTCTGGAACCGAGCACCCGACTCCCCACACCTGGCATACATTGCCTCCCCTGCACGACGACGACCTTGGCGAGCGCTGGATGCAGCTTGAGGAGAACTCGAACGCCTTCCTGGCCAAGCACGGCTTCGTGCGCGAGGGAAGGATGTACCGCAGCCTGCGGCAGAACACGGAGAAGATCGCCGTATTCTGCCACGGCGGCTTCGGCCTCACCTGGCTGGCGCACCTGCTTGAGATCCCCGTATCCACAATGTGGTCCGGCTTCTGGCTGCCACCCACATCCGTGAGCATGGTTCTCATGGAACAACAATCCGCAGAGTGGGCCGTCCCACGCTGCGTCGGCCTCGGAGACACCTCGCACCTCTACGAAGCCGGCCTACCCATCCAACCCCGGGGCGTATACGCCCTGAATTGGTGACTTGGGCAAGCCTCCCGGAATCCTCTCCCTCGGTCGCTAAGGCTCCCTGTCCCTCTCCGACCCACCAGTGGGGCTTATAGGAAAGGGATGTCCAAAAATCGTGGCCCAGACGACTTTATAGTGAACTGAGCTTATGATCTCAGGCTACGCACATGAAAGAGTCGTCTGGTGATCAAAAATCGGACGCCCCTTTCCTCCCATTACAAGCCCACTGGTGGGTCGGAGAGGGGTAAGCCGCGACAGCGGCGGGGGGAGAGGATTCTAAGCCTTCGCCTAACAAAAAAATCCCCCTCCTCCACGCATTGTGGAAGAGGGGGATTTGGATTGAGTGATTACGGCAGAACCGTAAAGCTCGTGGCGCTCGATGCCGTTCCGCCTGAGTATGTCAGGGTGATCTTGCCCGTTGTCGCGCCGACCGGGACAGTCGCCGTGATCTTGGTGGCCGAGTTAAACGTCACGGTCTTGGCAGCCGTTCCGTTGAACTTCACGACTGTCACACCCGTAAAGTTCGTTCCGGAGATCGACACTACGGATCCGACCTTGCCCGATGCCGGGCTGAACGCCGTGATGGCCGGAGCGGATGGCGTCACGGTGAAGTTGCCTGCGCTGAGGCCGGTTCCGGCCGGAGTGGTGACCGAGATCTTGCCGGTGGTCGCGCCATTAGGAACAACCGCCGTGATCGATGTCGCCGACTTCACGCTGATCGTCGGAGAAGCCGTTCCGTTGAACTTGACCGCCGTTGCGCCGGTGAAGCTCGTGCCGGTGATGGTGATCAACTTTCCTACCGGACTGCTGGTGGGCGTGAACGATGTCACCGTTGGGGCAGATGCCGTTACGGTGAAGTTTGTGGCGCTGGTAGCCACTCCCGCGGGCGTTGTAATCGTGATCTTGCCCGTGGTCGCGCCGGCCGGCACCGTTGCGGTGATGGACGTTGCGGACTTCACTGTGACTGCCTTGGATGCTGTTCCGTTGAACTTGACATAAGTGGCGCCGGTGAAGACCGTTCCGGTAATGGTAATCAGTTTGCCCACCGGCCCGCTGGCCGGAGTGAAGCTCGTGATCGTGGGCTTAGGAATGGTAACCGTAAAGTTCGCTGCGCTCGTTGCCGAACCCTGCGATGTGGTTACCGTGATCTTGCCCGTGGTTGCTCCCGCTGGAACGGTGGCCTTCACGGACGTCGCCGAGACGGGAGTGATAGTGGTCGCCGCCTTGCCGTTGAACGTGATGCTCGTTGCGCCGGTCAGGAATGTTCCCGCAATGGCAACGACCGTTCCTGCCGGACCACTTGTCGGGGTGAAGCTGGTCACGGTTGGAGGTGTCGTTACGGTATACGTTGCTGTGCTTATCGCCGTGCCGGCCGGAGCTACGATCGTGATCTTACCGGAGGTTGCGCCGGCAGGGACGGTAGCCTTGACCGAAGTCGCCGAGGTTACGGTGAATGTGGTCGCCGCCTTGCCGTTGAACTTGACCGCCGTTGCGCCGGTCAGGCTGGTGCCCGTAATTACGACGGCCGTTCCAACCGGCCCCTTGACCGGAGTAAAGCTCGTAATTGTTGCAGGCTGAGTGGTAGCCAGCGTGAAGCTTGCGGCGCTGGTCGCGGTACCCTGCGGAGTAACTACCGTAATCTTCCCGGTGGTTGCGCCTGCGGGTACGGTGGCCTTGACCGAAATTGCCGATAGCGGCGTGAACGATGTTGCTGCCTTGCCGTTAAACGAGACTGCGGAAGCGTTGGTCAGGTTCGTGCCCGATATCGTGACGACAGTGCCGACCGGCCCGCTCGCTGGCGTGAATCCTGAGATCGTCGCCGGCTGCGATGTCGTGACGGTAAAGTTCGACGTGCTCGTAGCGGTTCCCTGTGAGGAGGTAACGCTGATCGGACCTGTCGTTGCGCCCGCCGGCACGGTTGCCTTGAGCGATGTCGACGATACCGGAGTAATGCTCGTGGCCGCCGTGGTGTTGAACTTAACGGACGTAACGCCGGTAAGAGCTGTGCCTGTTATCGTGACCACCGTTCCAACGGGACCGGTTGCCGGTGTAAAGCCGCTGATGGTTGGTGCGGCTAAGGCTGACAGCAGATTGACGGCATCCATGATGCCGTAACCCGATTCAGGATCGTACCCGGGCTGCATGATGTCGATTGCCGAACCGATTATGAGAGGGCGAACCTGCTCGGGGGTAAGGGCTGGAGCCTTAGACAGCAGCAGAGCGGCAAGCGCGCCCGCATGAGGCGCGGCCGCCGATGTGCCGAAGAACGGGTCAAAGTGGCTCAGTGATGTCGTAACGCCGTCTGCGGCCGTGATGTCAGGCTTATTCAGCACAATGCCGCCGGAGCTTGAGAAGTTGCCCGGCGTAATGGCGGTGCCGTCGGCGAGGAAGAACTGACGTCGAGGACCGTCGGAGCTAAATGCCTCCACTTTGCTTGTGGTGCTGAACGGATTTGGATACGGTCCGTTGATCGTGCCGTCGAACCCTACCGATGCCGGCGCTGCCGCAACGCCGTAAGCTCCCGGCGTATTGACCGTAGCATGACCCGCAGTGTGTCCCACTGTCGCAACGTTCAGGAGGCCGAAATCCGTTTCCAGGGCGAGGTGCAGGAAGCGGGGGCTTCCCGAATACAGCGCCACGACGAGACCGTCTCCGTCCAGTACTCCACGAATCGATTCGTTCGGATCTTGGGTCCCATTCTGTGTATTAGTGGATGAATCGACGACATCGCCGGCATCATCCACCTCGTATAGATCGTAGTCGTTTGCCGCTCCGCCCGCCTTATCCGCCCAGAACAGCCAGGCATATTGGCCGGCGCCGCTGCCATCCGAAACGATATTGCTGGTGATGGGATGCCCGCCCGAATTGCCGAAGGAGGCGGCTTTGCCATTGTTGGCGTCACCGGCGGCTACAACACCCGAGTCGACGAAATCGCCTTCCCAGGCCGCTCCCATCTTCCCGTCAAGGTTGCCGCTGTTGCCTGCGGAAGAGAAATAGAGCGCGCCGTGTGTCGTGACATAAGCTACGGCCTGCGCGATTACTCCATCCTGGAACGGAGATTCATCGAAGTAACCCACGTCATCGATAATGACACGGCATCCGGCATTGAAGAGGGCTATGATGTTATTGGCAAACTGCGCCTCGCCTCCAAACGCCGATGCAAAATAAAGCGGTGAACCTGGAGCGATATCGTGAACGATCTCCAGCATGGCAGTTCCTTCACCGGTGCCCGGCCGGCCATCCTGCCCGGCCAGTACGGTGACGGTACCCAGGTTTCCGTTTGCCTGCGAAGCCTCCAGACCGTCGTCGCTGTCGGAAATCACACCGATCTTAATACCGCTTCCGTTGACACCGAACGTTGTGCGGGCAAGATCCGCGCGATGTGTCTTGTTGCCTTCAGTATCGACCGAGCCTACTCCGGGGAGGGGCGAGAACGCCGGTGAGTTATAAAAGGCCGGAAGCGCTGCCTGAAGCTTGCTTCGCAGTACGGCTGCCTTCGTTGATGCCGCTGTTTTTCCCGCCGCGACAGGCTGGAAATAACTGGATACCCATCGCTGCTGGGGGGCGTTAGGATTGTTGGTAGCGCCGCCGCGCGTAACGAGATGCGCCTCCGCTGCCGGCCCAATGTACTTAACGCCCGCGACGGATGCCAGCTGCTCAAGGCTGAGCAAAGGAACGCTGGCCCGGATCGCATTGTATTCAGGATGCGAGTTGACGATCTTGCCGCCGAGAGAATTGATCGCCGCTACAACATTGTTGGTTACTTCGGCGTTGATGTCCACGAGCACCAGCCCGGCGGCATCTTCCGAAATGTGAGTTTTAAGAGACTGAACGCCGGCAGCGATCGGCTGGCCTCGCTTGATCTTAGCCGCATATAACAGGCGTGAAGAAATGCGCTGCTGTGCCGGCGTGCGCGCAGCCTTTTCCGCTTGAAGAGCGCTGATTTGTTGAAGTGTGTTGCTGGTCAACACGATGGGTTTGCGCTGAGGCGTAATTGTCTGGGCATGGGCCACCGAGCCTAAGCCCATTGCGCATGTCGCGCAGAAAACTGCAAATCGAGTGAGTGGATGAGAACAACTGGAGATAACCCCACTCAAGATATCCGGGTAACCGGACCTGTGGTCCGGTTGTCCGATCTGCGCATCGAGATCGAACAAGGGTTTATGAAAGTTCATCAATGGTTTTCCTCGCGGAGAGCTAAGCCGAATCCCACAAGCAGCCTGCCGTATTTAAGCAGTATACCGTTATTCATATCATAAGACCCAAAAAATACTCTTTGGTTGCAGACGGCAATTCTGTGAAAATTCTTCATTGGCTAAGCATGCGCCATAATAGTGTTGCGCACGTTGATTACCGAGCAAAATGTATGCCGATTCCGGTAAGCAAACGGACATAACGTGGCGGGAGGCTTATGTCGATTATCACGCCCCGGCCCCGGCGGGTAAAGGACAAAAGGAGATTCGATGACGAATACAATACACGATATAAACGATCTGGGCCAGCCGGTCGGCCTGCCTGTGGACGGCTGGCAAGGAGCGCCGCGTCCTTTGCGTGAGGTCATGAGCGGACGGTTCTGCCGGCTGGAACCTGCCGATCCGAACCGGCACGCGACGGATCTGTTCGCATCCTATGCATTGGATGGGGAAGGGCGGACCTGGACTTACCTTCCGTATGGTCCGTTCACAACAGTTGAAGAATATCGGTCGTGGATGACTGCTACCTGTCTGGGCGAGGATCCACTCTTTTTCGCCATCGTGGATAATGCTACAGACCAGGCTGTCGGGTTGGCGGCATACCTTCGAATCGATCCTAAGAACGGCGTGATCGAGGTAGGTCACCTCAGCTATTCGCCGCTCTTGCAGCGGACGCCAGCGGCAACGGAAGCTATGTACTTGATGATGAAAGGCGCATTCGAACTTGGCTATCGCCGCTACGAATGGAAGTGCAATGCCCTCAATACACCTTCGAGATCGGCAGCGCAACGTCTGGGCTTCACCTATGAGGGACTGTTCCGGCAGGCAATCGTGGTGAGGGGACGCAATCGCGACACCGCATGGTATTCCATTATCGATAAGGAATGGCCGGCTGTCGATGCCGCATTCCGCCACTGGCTCGCGCCCGAGAACTTCGATGAAGACGGCCGCCAGCGGGCCAGCCTCAGTGACCTGACACGCAGGGCTTTGGCGTCATTCAATGAGCAATTTACGCCACAAGCGTAAAGCCATTCTCTTTGACGGCGTTCTGGAAGTGCGCTTCATCGAGAGATAGGCCAAATCCCGGCGTGTCAGGCACTACGACGAAGCCTTCATCAATCCGGTAGCCGGAAGTATCTACGCCGGGTGTGTTGGCTTCGTCCCATTCCACAAGCTCAAAATTGCTGAGAGCGGCAGCGAGATGGCAGCCTGCGTAGTTGCCGAGGTGCTGGCCGTAGTGGTGGGGGGCGGATCTGGCGCCCCAACCGTCCAGCGCTTGGCCGAGCGACAGCCACTTGGTCAGGCCGTAACCGAAGATGTCATACTGAATGATATCCACGACACCTTCCCGAGCCCAGTTGAGAAGCCACGGCGAAGCATCGCCTTCACCATCGGCGAGAAGCGTTGCCAGACCCTGATCGCCCATCCACTTTCGAAGGTCGCGGTACAACTCGGCATCCTCATGAAACGCCTCTTCCAGCCAGTAAATGCCTGCGCCGGCCGTCTCCAGCAGCACTTCCTTGGTGAGGTTGAGATTGTAGCCGTTGTTGGCGTCGATGAGAAGCTTGCACTCCGGCCCAACCTGGTCCCGGATCGCATGGATGATGGCTATGTCCCGATGCGTTCCGGCAATAAGCGGCAAATGCCGGGCGCCACGCCCAACCTTGATTTTGAAAGCGCGGTGTCCGGCATCGTAGCCCTGCTTTGCCTCGGAAGCCATCAACGCCGCGGCATCGGCCGTGGAATCGAGGTGTAGATCGTCGAAATAGAGCGATGTGTCGTAGCAGGGGACGCGCAGGCTTGGCGGTGGGGCTGCGCCTGTAATGGCGGAGGTCAGCCGGTAGACCGGCTGAGCGGTCTTGTTTCCCACCAGGTCCCAGATTGGAAACTCGAATCGCTGCGCGACTTCCGGAACGCCGCTGTCCAGCGAAAATAGCAACTCCAGGCTCTGTCCCAGCAGGGCCTGAGATTGATCGGCATCGGCCCAGCAGACACCGAAGCCTCGCACGCCGTCGCTGTCCGTAAGCCTCAGAATTGGCTGTCGTATTGTGTCCCCATGTTCGCCCAGGCGGGCATTGCTTCCGGCGAGCCGCGCGCGGCGTCCCTCGATGACGGCCCATTCGATCTCGATAATCTTTGAGTTTTGCATTCTGTGAATTCTCAGCCTCGCGCCGCGCTTACACGTACTGCCACAGGCGGCGCAAACTTAACGATCAGGCTTTTGTCCGTACATTCCACCGATTGAAACAGAATTCCTATGCGATTTCTGTTTCAATCGCGGCTGATGATTCGGCGCGACTTGCTGCAAGGCGCTCGCGGATATGCATAACTGCGTGGCGGCCTCCCACAAGCAGACCGATCCCGGCGGCTGCATAGACCCACACCGGCAGGCCATGGCCGAACACGAGGATATAGAGGTAAGGCATCAGCCAGAAGAAGGCGCCGAGCACGACTTGCAGCACGATGGGCTGCTTACGCCGGGCACGCAAGGCGAGCCATGCCATTGTGCCCCAGAAGAGGGGATGATGCGCGATGTAGAGGACGGCAAAGAGCAGCGGGTCCACTCCGTGGTCGCGCCCCATTCGTTCAACATGGCTCCAAAGCTTTTCCATTGATGTTGAGGATACCTCGCGGGTCAATCAAATGGGATATCTGGCGGCAAGAGCAGGCTGCGCGATGCGGCGCATGCGTCGAAGTATTCCAGTATCGCGGGCATGGTCGTTGCCATGTAGCCATTCTCTATTGGAAACAGTTCGGGCTGAGTAACTGTAACCGGATGCAAGGGAATGCCCATAGCAGCCAGCATTGCAGTCACTGCCAGGCGCTCCGCGTCATTGGCGAATGAGAGGTTCTGCGCCATCTCCAATGGCACGATCCCCGGAACCAGGACTTCCAGGCTTGGGTAGCGCCCCGCTGTGTGTTCCGCAAAAATCCGTTCACGGTCTTCCTGGCTCGTTATCGGCCGGAAATCCTCACGGTGGCGCCACGATTTCGGATTGTAGGGAATCACTGCCGCGCCCGGCAGAGACAGAACCGCAGGAGCGACGAATGTGAAGAGGGCATGCGGGTAGCCTTTGCGCAGCTTGTCGGCCAGGATAGGCGTACGGGATTTCGGCGCAAGGTGGACATATGCCTGCAGGCCAAGTTTGCGATCGCGGCGTCGAACCGACTTCCTGCCATCCATCCCCACGGTTTTAAGCGTTTCCACAGGGACCAGCCCGCCGCAGGCAAGAATGCTGGGCACAAGATGCAGCGGGGCAGCATGATAAAGGCGCTCGATTGGCATAGGACTATTCAGTAATATAGACCATCAAGGACTTGGTACTGGCCTCTTATCCTGGCGCCGCGACCTCTCGCTCGATGACGGCGAGCATCTCATCGAGAGACATTGCGCGAAAGCTTTCGTGCCGATGCTGCGTTGTGTCTTTGTTGAGGATCGCGACGAACTCCACGGTATGAGGTCGTGGCGACATGCGCGGAGTGCTGACACGGTAGCGCTTGTATCGCTGAGGCAGCAGATGCGTCTCTCCACGCTCCGCAAGCATCGCAAGGAGTTTGTGAGCCGGGATATTACCGTCGGTGCTATAGCTGATCACTACCCAGCGCGCCGGGAGCGCGTCTACCAGGCCGGTGAGCGCGGTGAGTGCGCCGGCGGCGTGGTTGTAGGCGGACCGGCGGATTGTGCGCCAGTCGGTCCGGATCGCGCTCTTGGTGCCCTTCTGCATAGCCGCCACATCCGGTTTGTCCCAGAGGGCAAGCGTGTTCAAGAGATGGTAGTTACTGCCATATGGGTGCTGGTTGTAGGGAGGGTCGAGGTAAGCGATATCGAGAGGGCCACCGGCAATATCATGCCAGTTGCCGGCAAGGTCAAGCGCATTCATGCATACGCCGAGGTTCGCACGGCCATTGTCCCACAACACAGGCTCCACAAGGCGGACATCGCTCAAAATACGATGCAGGGCTGTGGCGGTCGTGCCGCCCCAGCCGTGATGGTACGCCTTAAACACGCCACTGGTATTGCTGACATAGGAAGCTGCGTACAGGAGAGGGGCAACAAGGTAAGCCTTGAGACTGGGACTGAGGTCGCCACGGAGATCCCACTCATGGATAGCATCGCGCATGGCTCCCAGCCTGGCTCCGTTGGCCCGAGTGAAGAAACAGCGCTCTTCATTCGGCCGGGGCGCGGAATCGTCTGCAGGACAGTAGTGCTGTGCAAGATAGTTATGGGGATCTCCCGGCAGATCGTTGAGGGCGTTGATCAATTCCTGGCCGCGAACAGGCGCACTGTCCAGCGCTATGTAGCATTGGCCCAGCGGGGCACAATAGGGCTCCCAATCGTTGCTGACCGTTCGATATCCCGAGCGCTTTGCCCAGCGTGAAACGACGCCGCTGCCGGCGAACATGTCTGCGAATGTCGGTGAGGTCTCCCCTGTGAGGGACACGGCTTCGGCAATCAAGGGAAGCAGCTTGCGCTTGTTGCCAAGATAGGGGATAAGCTGCGAAAACACATAATCGCCGGTATGCTTTGCCGCATGCAGCCGGACATCATACTGAGACGAGTGGGGCTGGGCAGCGGTTTCTGCGGATCCTGGCTCGGTTGCCGCGTTCATGGCCGAAATTATACCGGACCAACCCCTCGTATTTACGCTTCGCGCGTTCGCGCCCTGATGAATGCATCGACACATACGGGATCCCACTGCGATCCTGAGCCTCTGCGCAGGATCTCCATGGCTCGCTCGTTGTCCATGGCCTTGCGGTAGGGGCGGTCCGTGGTCATCGCGCT
>Ga0105237_10000137_pt1 | contig 102639 bp, 85 predicted proteins | sample KBSC24metaG_FD_81520 | JGI IMG/M metagenome (GOLD analysis project Ga0105237, IMG submission 81520) | Corn rhizosphere microbial communities from Kellogg Biological Station, Michigan, USA - KBS C2-4 metaG | ecosystem: Host-associated > Plants > Roots > Rhizosphere > Soil | place: Michigan, USA...
GGCATCCCTATCGTTGCTGCAGCCTGGGCAGAGACGGCCGAGCCGGAGAAATTGGCAGCGATGCAACCGGACCAGCTGTTTGATTCGATAGCCGCCTTTGCGGATTGGTTGGGCGCGAGGATATAAGCCAGCAGGCTGGGGGAATTATACTATAGGGAAATAGGTAGGAGGCTGAAAATATTGGCGAAAGATTAGAAAAAAGTGTAAATTGAGTAAAGCGATTCCCTCACCAAAAAATTACTGGCGGTATGAAAAAAGTAAGCGACATTCTTTCTCACAAAGGCGCACGGATCACGTCTGTGTCGCCGCAAACCACGGTTCTTGACGCACTACGGATCATGGCCGACCAGAACATAGGGTCGGTGCTGGTGCTGGAGGGGAACGACTATCAAGGCATCATGACGGAAAGAGATTATTCCCGGAAAGTTATTTTAAAAGGGAAGTCATCCACTGACACACCGGTTTCAGAGATCATGTCGAAAGATTTTCCAAATGTCACTCCACAGGATACGGTAGAGTTTTGTATGGAATTGATGTCCGACAAAAATATCCGTTATCTCCCCGTCTTCGAAAGCGGGTTGCTCTGCGGGATCGTTTCCATCAACGATCTGGTACGGGAAACGATACGGACACACGAAGAAACGATCAGCCATTTAAAAGACTATTTGCATTCGGGGAGATAAGGGTTTTTATTGTCTTTGCGGGCCGGCGTTAGCGGCTTGAGGGAGCCGGTGTTAGCGGCCGCTCCTAGCTGTTAAAATATTTTTCGAGCAGCGCCTGCAGTCGCTGCTGACTCAGCGGTTTGTTCTCGAACCCCGAGACTTCGGGTATAGTTCGTGTTTTCATCTCATCGTCGGGATTCAACGAGGTCGTCAGCATGATCAGGACGATATCAGCCTTTTGTTCGGAAGGCAGGGACCGGTATCTTTCCAGGAATTCCCAGCCATCCATCGCTGGCATATTGATATCTAAGAATATAAGGTCGGGCCGTGGGGACGGGGATGTTTCGGGACGCGGAGATGGGTCGGGGCGTGAAGACGGGGACGGGTCGGGGCGCGGAGTCGTGCCGGGGCCATTGGGATACGAAGATGGGCCGCTACCGCCGGCAGCCGATGCGTCATCGCGGGCCTCTGGGGGTGAACCGTTATCACCGGGACCGCATCCGCGAAGATAGTCGAGGGCTTCCTGACCGCTCTGGGCTACGCGGATATAGCGGGCACACCCAGTCTGTTCCAGGGTCATTTTGTTCAGAAAATTTGTAGGCTCATCGTCATCGATGAGAAGAATACAGTTCAATAAAGGATTCATGTCTTACCGGGATTGAATGGAAGAATTAGCTCTTTGTGATCAATAAAGATCACGAACTAAAAGGAGCCTAACCGGCAGGGTGTTGAAAGGGGTTTTGGATTACTGGGCAAATGTATAAATAGTCCGCGAGAGATGCAAGATTCACGAACGATTAACCAGGTTTGGGGAGGAAAATCTGTAAATTTGGAGGTATTAAAGGTTTATTGAGTATGGCCGAAACGCTTCAACGGGATGAGATTGTAGTAAGGGAGATCCTTGATACGGCAAGGGCCCTTTTCAAACTTTCCGGGTTCAAAAAAACGACGATGGGCGATATAGCGAGAAGCCTGGGTAAGGCCAAAAGTTCCCTATATTATTACTACCCCAGCAAGGAAGATATTTTCGAAGCCGTATTGTATGCCGAAATGGACGAATTGCTGGAACAGATCCATCAATCGATCCGCCAGGCCACATCTTCCAAAGAAAAATTGATCATATACTGCCGGTGCCGGCTCAACAAGCTGAACCAGTTGTGTAACCTCAGTGACGCCCTCAAATCCGAAATTGCTGAATTACACTGCATTATGGCCGATCTGAAAAATAAGTTCGACACTTCGCATGTGGAGTTGGTAAAGGACATCCTGACCGAAGGCGTCAATAATGGGGAGTTCAAACAGATCAGCGAAGACAATATAGAACTCATCGCCTATCTGATGGTGAGCAGCTTCCGCGGGCTGGCGATACCGTTGATGGTGGGGCAGAACCGCAGCCCCCGCCTCGATCTGCAGATCGATTCCATCGTAGATATTATGGTGCATGGCATCGGCCGCTAGGCCCGAAGGCCGGAGGGCAAATCCTTGGACCTGCCAGACACCACCGGTGTCGGTACATTACAGCCAGCCCCCGGATGTAAAGCCTGCTAACCTTTCTGGCCTATTGGTTCAATGATAGCATCGATCCAGCGCCGGACAATACCGCCAACCCACCCGACATTCTCATATAAATAGTTGAAAAGCAAGATACCGGCAAACCCACAAGCGATGCCGGCCAGCACGTCCAGCACATAATGATGACCGCTATAGACGGCAGCAAACCAGATACCCACCATGATCAGCGCAAAAAGCGCATTTGCCCAGCGGAGACGATATTTTATACCATAGTAGAGCACGGTCAGCGGATAGGCAGCATGCAGGGAAGGCATGGCTGCAAATACATTGGAGCTTTTCGCATAGAGGCCCGAAAAAACGTGGACATGGAAATAATCATCCCAACGGCCCAGACCAGCGGTATTGCCCGGCGTGTGCGCATTGAAGACAAAACCATAGTGCTGGACATACCAGGGCGGAGCCGCCGGACAGACATAATACACGACGAAGCCCACCAGATTGACCACCAAAAAACTAAGGGCAAACCGGAAGAATGCTTCTTTATTGTTATAGAACAAATACCCTGCAAAAGCCAGGGGCAGGGGCATCCAGCAGAGATAAAAGATCCCCGCCGCGACATCCAGGAAAGTATGCTGGTGTACCCGCCAGAATTCGTTAGGCGTTAACAGCGTTCCCGCTGCATCGTGGATCCCGAAAAGTCTTTTTTCCAACTGGTAGATATCCTCGATGTGAACGGTGTTATACCGAAAATTGGGAAAAGCCTTCATAAGATCGAAGATGATCCAGAATACGATGAAGACAGAAAACCCAAGGATAAATCGCCGCGTGGGTCCCGACAGATAGAACAGGACGTTGAAAAGGCCGACCAAAAACAGCTGATCCGTCTTGTAGCCGATGAGCAATGCCGAAGCAATAAGATAAAGCGCTGAAAAAGCGGTAGCGGTGAGGGCTGTGCGAAGCGTGAGGGGGGTGCCGAAGGGCCGTAATCCCTGCGTTGCATTCCCAGGCAACAAACTCCCCGGTGTCTGGGGTATATTACTGGAGCTATCCATTTCCACTAAACTTTTATTCTTTGGACGACTTCTTTGCCACTCGTTGTATCAACTCCTTTCAATTCGAGATATTGCACATTCGGCGCCCAAAAAGTGCCACCGGGATCGATACGAATATATACGCGGTTGAGGATAGCCTGTTTGCCGTCGATGGTAGCGAATACATGATGCCGGTGGTCTATGGGAGATCTTTTGAGATAGAGCGGCATTTTTTTGAAAGATACAAAACGCAATTCCCAGGAGCCGTCTCCGAGATCGCGCTGTTTGATACCATACGCAAAATGCCGTTGAATAAAGTTCAGCTCCTGGCGTTGATTCTGCTCGGTGTATCGTATCCACAATACATGCACAGGCTCATCCTTGTCCACGACGCCATCTTTTTCATTGAGCTCACAGATGATGGTATTGCAGTTGGGCGTACGTTGCAAATAGAATAAAGATCTGGCGTTGTTAGGGGGAATAGGAAAAGTTTCAACGGTGTCCCTTTTCTCTGCAACAGGCGGGGCGGAAACTCTGCCGGCATGTGACGGGGTGCCTGCAGATGGGCCGCCTGCAGAGGAGCCGCCACCAGAATGGGCCGCATTACCTGTAGAGACTGTAGAGGATGATTGCGCTGAACCGGGCAGGGCAGAGAGAGCGGTCAACAGCAGGGCAATGACCACTATCGGCAAAGATGATTTTTCAGGAGTCCCGGTGGCGCTGGTGGGGTTGGATGCACTGGCAGCTCTTGCCTCCAGCGTACGTTTGGCATCCCGGAGACGGCCGATGGCTGTCCAGTTCGCCAGAAAAGCCATAATGGTCAAGGGTATGGTGAAAATAGAGATGGTCTCAAAAATGGGGAAGGTGGTATGGGTCACCGCTATTTTATAATCCCCGCCCATCCAGCGTGAAGCAATACCGCAGGCCAATGCCGAAACACCGGTGATGATAACCCTTTCCGGTCTTTGCATGAGACCATCTTTACATTCGATGCCCAGCCCTTCGGCACGGGCGCGCGTATAACTGACCATCATACTGCCAATGAGACCGATAAAGGCAAAAAGCGAACTTAAAAAATAGTGATGAGCCACCAGGTAGTAACAGATGCCCAAAAAAAGGATCAGCTCGCTATAGCGGTCCAGCACAGAATCATAAAGGGCCCCGAATGGCGAGCTCATGTTGCCCAGTCGAGCTACCTGTCCATCGAGCATATCAAAAAGTCCGGCAAATAGAATGAGCGCACCAGCCCAGCCGACATAGGACAGATCACCTCTGCGCCCTTCCTCTGCTCCGCTGATGAATATGATGGCCACACCAATATTGAGTATGAGCCCGATGGTGGTCACCATGTTGGGAGTCAAACCCGCCTTGATCAACACCTTCACCAGCGGGTTAATGACTTTATAAATACCAAGTTGTAATTTTTTTCGCGTGCTCATGGGTCTGAAACTCCTCCTTATGACAATCTCCAAAGATACTATGTTCATTCTGAATTTTAATACCCTAAAAATCAAATTTGGCCCGGGCCCGGATACCCCAGGTGGGGATATCAGGGTGATTCAGATAGGTAAAGCGTTTGATAAAATCCACCCGTACCAATTTGAAGATATTGGCGATGGCGAAACCACCTTCAATATAGGGAGTATGGCTCAGAGAAAAAGTCTCGGTCTGGCCGTTGGTAAGCGGGAATTTCATTACGTCCGGCGATAATAAGGGGTTGTTCTCTTTACGTACGCCGCCGTATAATATCTTTACTTCGATGACCTCTCTCCATTTCAATTTTTTCAACAGGGGTATTTTGTTAAAGAAAAATCCGTTGAAATAATGGTCGATATAGGCGCTCGCGTAGTGATCGCTCACGAACTCGAGGAAGTTCATAAGGTTGTAGGACTGCAGCTGGTAAGCAAAGGTCTGGTTGGCGTGGTGTACATCCAGCAGCGGGAAGGGAACCTTGCCAAAGAGATAACCCATATCGGTGGTGATATCGGTATACCCCAGGGTAGAGACATAGAAACGTTTGAAGAAATCGAATTGCAGGTTGTGATATGTGTATTCCCCGCCAAACGGCCCTTTAACGCCTGCAGTATAACGTAAGGCAATAATAGGATATTTGTTGAAGATGGGTACGCGGTATAACTTCCCGATGTAGAACTGCTCATGCGGCGCCCAACGAAGTTCGACGGAGCCTTCGGTGGTCGTGATGGATCTGATGGAGTCCCCGCCGGTGATGCCGGGCTTTATATACGCAATGCTGCCCGCAGGCTCCTGTTTCCACCACTTGAATCCGAAGTTGTAAGAGAAGTGGTTACGGAATTCCTTCAGGTATTGCAACTTGAAGATGTCATTGTAGAGCCACTTGTCGTTGTTGCCCCGTTTGAACGACAGCAGAAAGTTATCTTCCTGTACGAATTGTAATTCCTGACCAGGTATCTTGGTGTCTTTCTGATAGGAAGCCCGGACAAAGTTCTGCGGGAATCCATAGACTGACTTGTTATTCAGCGAATAGGTGCCGCTGAGGAAGTATTTCCATTTCTGGTCTTTAAATCCATAAGCCAGATAGGCTTCCGAATAATACCGGGTGCTGAAATGGGTGGTTGTCCTGCCGCCAAAACGCAGCCGGAATCCTTCTACGGGGTTAAAGCTATAGAAGGTGCTGGCCGGGCCTATTTCGGCCAATCCGGCTTGTTTATAACCTGCGAGAAGCAAGGTGCCCCAGTCCACCAGTCTCCGGAAGGACTTCATGTTCTTGAGGCTGTCGACATTGGCATAGACTTTTGACTCGGCGCCACTGAGGGTATCGGTACGATAGGCCACCCAGAAGCTGTCTTTCTGCACGGACGCACTATCCAGCTCAACCGTTGGCGCCCCTTTAAAGAGGCTGTCGGCGATGGGCTGGTTGGTCTTGAATTTAATAAAGTTCACTATCCGTTCGCCAAAGAGACCGGTGCCTTTTTTATTGATGCCGAAGTCCCCCAATACATCGCTTTTTGTCAGCAGATATCGTCCATCCTGCTGGCGTGTGAAATCCTGGTCTATCCGCATCTCCCGGACGAAATTGAAGTTGATGCTTTTGCTGACCAGCAGCCGCAGTTTCTGAATGGCATAGTTGCCATCCAGCGTGATCCACATGGTACCGCGGAACAGCAGGTCATTGGGGTTGCGGGGACGGAAGGAAAGACGGATCAGTTTCTGACTGTCTACCATCACCGTGTCCTCGATGAAATACATATAAAACGTCGGGGCCATATCTGCGATAGGGCTGAGGAATAAGTTGGTAAACACCGAAATATTGTTATCATAGACATTGAAGTCCTGATAGAGGCGGTTGAGGTACATGCTGATCCCCTGCATATCGATGAGCTCGCCATAATCCACCTTTTTTTTACCGGTGATGATCGATTTACTTTTCTCGGGTTTTTGCCGGTAATAATTCTCGGAATAGGTTTCCTCGAGATACACCGGGGAAAGCCTGCGTCCCTCAAGCTTGGTAGTGTCGCTGTTCTCGACGAGGAAGTGATAAGGACGCAGCAACTTGTTACCCTTCAGCTTGTCGTCTATTTTATCCATTTTGTCGACGTAGACCACCAGTTTCTCATACTTGTCAAAGCTGGCAGTTTGATACGCTTCCATCCTGTTCTTCGACTTGTTATCGATGACCTGGCGGATGAGCTCGACTGCGGGATTACCTTTGTTGCGGTAGCGCTGTTTCTTATTCTTCACGAGAGCTCCGGTCAATTCCTTGAACTTATGGCTAAGCCGGAAGACGATCTCTTCGGAAGGAATGGAATCAAGATGAATGGAAAGAGTGTTGTAACCGACAATAGAGACAACGACGTCGATGGCCCGCTGTCCGGTGGTGATACGAAAATGCCCGTCGTTATTCGAGCGCGCCCCTCCGCGAAGACCTTTGATAGTGATGCTGGCATTGTTAAGGGGGGTCTGAGTGGCGGAGTCTTTTACTACTCCCTGCAACGCCACATCCTGTGCGAGGCCGCGCCACGCGACGGCCATTAGTAAAAAAAATAAAGTCCAAGCTTTGAATCTAGTTCCTGTCTGTGTCATTTCCAGTTAATGTTTGAATACAAATTTCTTCTGTAATTGGTAGTTGTACAAGACAGCTACCAATACGGCTGTTATTATCTTAGCAATCAGATAGTTCATTCCTGTGTAATGCGTTAGTAACCATAGGCCGGATACGTTGAGCACGAGGTTACCGATCCAGACAAGGACGTAGCGGTTCAGTTGTCCTGTCCATTTTCTTTCCTGTGCGTTGAATACCCAGTTACGACTGATCATAAAATGGGTGACGCCTCCGCACAGTGTTCCCGTGGCTCCTCCTGCCACCGGTGGGGCTCCTGCCAGGGCTACCAGCAGCCAGGTTATCCCAAAATCCACCCCGGTAGCCAGCAGGGCGATCAGTTGCGCTTTTGTAAAGGTAATCATATTCTTACCAAGGCTTAATCCATACGACGATCTGCAGCAAAAGGTTGGCATATAACCCGGCCAGCATATCGTCCATCATAACCCCCCATCCTCCCTCCAATTGTTCCATCTTACGGATGTACAATGGTTTAGCTATGTCAAAAAATCGAAACAAAAAAAGCCCCACCGCCACATATTGCCAACGCACAGGCACGAACAAAAGGGTGAGACACATACCGGCTACTTCATCGATGACGATCCGGTAGCTGTCTTTTCCCCATTCCGTCTCCATTTTCCCGGCGCTGTACACGCCGACCAGCAGGATAAGGGTCGTGACGAGGGCCTGGGCCCAAAAATGCTCATTTCCACCCCCCCAGGTAAAATACCAGGCTACACAGCAGACGACAGCGGCAACGGTACCTCCGCCCTTTGGAGTATAGCCTATTCCCAGGCAAGTGGAAATGAGTCTATGTATCAGCACCATCAAGCTGTTATTTCTTCCTCGGCATAGGTGAGACCTTCCGAATTCACCAATTCTTCACCCATCAGTTTCCGGAGGGTATTCTGCAACACTGTCAATTGCTTGAAGATGTCGTGCTCGGGCCGCTGTCCTGGTCCCGTCTGGGGGGATTTGAAATAAAAGGACAACCACTCCTGTATACCGCTGAGGCCGGCTCTTTTAGCAAAATCCCCGAACAAGGCAAGATCCAGCACCAGCGGTGCTGCCAGGATCGAATCCCGGCAAAGGAAATTGATCTTGATCTGCATGGAATAACCCAACCAGCCAAAAATATCGATATTATCCCAGCTCTCTTTGTTGTCTCCGTGCGGAGGATAGTAATTAATACGGATCTTGTGGTATAACTCACTATACAGTTCGGGGCTAAGATCCGGACGCAGGATATCTTCCAGCACACTCAGCTTGGATACTTCCTTGGTGCGGAAATTATCGGGATCATCGAGCACATAACCGTCACGGTTACCTAATATATTAGTAGAGAACCAGCCTTTTACGCCTAAGGCACGGGCTTGCAGGCCGGGGGCGAGGATGGTTTTCATCAAGGTCTGACCCGTCTTGAAATCCTTTCCGCCGATGGGGGACCCGGTCTGTTTAGCCAGCTGGACCAGCGCGGGTATGTCAACAGTAAGATTGGGTGCGCCATTCAGGAAGGGTATCCCCATTTTAACAGCCGCATAAGCGTAGATCATGCTAGGGGCAATGCGGGGATCGTTCTCTTTCAGACCTTTTTCAAAGGCTTCGATGCTCTCATGCACTTCGCTGGGCTCGATGTATTTTTCCGTAGACCCGCACCATACGATGACCATTCGGTCGCAGCCCCGGGTGTCCTGGAATGTGCAGATGTCTTCCATCAGCATTTCGGCCAGGACGTATTTATTAGCTCCTTCTTTAATATGTGTACCATCCAGATTTTTGATATAATTCTTATCAAAAACTGCCTTCATGGGTTTCAACGCTTCGAGTTGGGGGCGGAGTGCATCCAGCGTATGTTGCTCCAGCACTTTTGCCCGGCTGGCGGCTACGTATACATTGTCCTCGTAAACGTCCCAGCCACCAAAAACGATGTCTTCCAGGCTGGCCAGCGGAACGAAGTCTTTGATCTTTGGGTAATTCGAGCCCGTCTTGCGGTTCAAATGGATGTTTCCCATCTGGGTGATCGACCCGATGGGTTGAGCAATGCCTTTCTTTACGGCTTCCACGCCTGCAATCAGGGTAGTAGCCACTGCGCCTAATCCGGGCAAGAGAACACCCAGCCTACCTGTCGCGTCTTTTACTTCCATGTTTGAAATGGTTTTAATGATGGTATAATTAATGTAGAGTTGATGGACAAAATTATCGAAATAATCATTTTTCGAACAAAATTGTTTTTTGGTCGAAAAACGGTGCCGCGCCAAGGCATATTGCAATTTAGCAAGCCATTAGCAAGTGAAATAGTTAAAGTCGGTAAAGAGCAGGATTAACAGGATGAAGTGACAATTCAGCAGGGCGAATAGCTGCATGGAGACGTTGGCCGCGTGGCGTGAGGGATCGGGGCGGGCAGGCTTGCGGCGGACGGAGAGGCAGGGGTTGGCTTGAGGGGTCGGGGGCAGCAGGCGGAGCGGGCAGGCTTGCGGCGGGCAAGGCAAGCGAGCGAGACTCGGGCATCGGCGGCAGGTGGAGCGGGCGGGTGGCGGCAGGGGCAGGCGGGGTTAAACCGAGAGAAAACGGTCCCGGGCTATATTTTTGAAATTGCCGGTAACCCGGTTGCCCTGGATAGTGAAAGCACGCTCATACAGCGCCACCGTCGGACAGATATGAATGGGCACACCGTAAAATACATCCCCGACGTCGTATCCATGTCCGGGTCCGGCCTCGACAACGAGGTGTTCCTCGCTCTGCCCGACAGGACGCAGATGGGGCGCATTGAGGAAATAAACCCTGTTGCCCAGATCGTTCTCAGGTGCGATGGACTTATGGCCCAGATCGAGACAGAGACGGGTGTCTCCCCGTAGAGAAATGACCCGGGTGACAACCAGCGCCGCATGGGAGAAAGGTTGCTCTTTAAAGGCGTCGCTATACCCCTTGTCCCAGTAGACGAACGTGCCGGGGCTGCACTGGATGCCCGCACGGCGGCTATGGATGGGGAAGGTAGGTGAGCCTCCGGCGATGATAGGGAGGGGCGTGGGGGTGTGACCGGGGGCCGGAGCGGGGGTGGAGGGGCCACCGCAGGTGAGGACAGGCGAGCCGGCGGAGCCGAGAGCCGCGATGCTGTCGCGCAGCGCGGTCACTTTCGCAAAACCTTCGTCACACTTTTTGGTCCGCTCTGCAAGATCCGCATCACGGACATGTCCATCATAAGCATGGAGTCCGACAGGAGTAATGCCGTTAAGGGCCAGGGCCTCTTTATATAATTGTAGAGCTTCGGCACCGGGAGTAATGCCGGTGCGGTCCATCCCCACATTGAGATCGAGCCAGACGGGCACGGTGAGACCCTTATCGGAAAACACCTTCGCCATCGCAGCAGCAGCCTGTCCATTGTCGATAAGACAAGCGAAGAGAGTATCCGGGTATTTTTTTATAAGCGCCGCGAGCCTTTCCGCCTTTGGTCCAATGGGCTGGTACGCCAGCAGGACGTCATCAGCGCCGGTGACCGCCAGCATCTCCGCCTCGGCGATCGTCGCACATTTAAAACTGCGGATGCCGGCGTCCAGCAGAAGACGGGTCGTTTCGGGGGATTTATGCGTTTTTACGTGCGGACGCAAACGGGCGGGGCCACCGGCCATTTCCACCGCCAAACGGATGTTTTCCTTCACCCTGTCGGGATAGACCACCAGGGCAGGTGTGTCCAGTTGATCGATATCCGAGATAACGTACCAGTCCATGTGTTTTTATTTTGTTATGCGGAGCGCGGACCCATAGCGGCCGGTAGCCTTTCGGTGGCCCGTAGCCTTCCAGCGGAGCGCGGCCTAATAAAGTTCGAACAATGCTTCGATCTCAACAGGAATATTTCCGGGCAGCGACCCCATGCCGACGGCACTGCGCACCCCTACCCCATTCTCCTCGCCCCACACCTGGGCGAACAGTTCGCTACAGCCATTGATAACATAAGGATGCCTGTCGAATTCCGGTGTGCAGCCGACCATCCCCAACACTTTAATGACACGTTTCACCTTGTCGAGACTACCGATATGGGTCTTTATCGTCGAGAGAATGGAAAGACCGGTCTGACGAGCGGCCAGTTTGCCGGCCTCGATGTCCATGTCCTGACCGATGCGGCCGACAATGAGGGTCTTGTCTTCCAGGAAAGGGCCATGACCGGATACATATAAATACTTCCCATCGATAAGATAGGGTTTGTATACTCCCAGGGGCGTAGGCGCGGGAGGAAGGGTCAGGCCAAGGGCCGCAAAATTCTGTTCGGGCGTTTTGTTACTCATTTACAAGTCTTGTAACGTGAAGATCTTTTATTTTGCGGGCGAAATTAGGTTATTTTAAGGTGCCGCCAAGCACCCCCGGAGAACCATCAGTCGGCCTGGTAATGGCAAGTCCGGGTATCCGTGCGATCAGCGGGTATACATTGACGTTTTCAAAAGGCGGTATGATCTGATGCGGTTTGAATGCTGGGCCCCACGCATAAAAGGTTGCATGCATATCGGGGAAGGCATTGTCGAAACCATGCATGCCGGGAATGATACGCCGGCCCGATGTCCTTTTTATCCTTTGCGTAAAGATGCAGCATCGTCTCGTCCGGCGCAAGAACGAATTTTGTCGTGTCAACGGCCGCCGGCAGCGATATCCCATGAAGGGTATCTACCTGCGTCATACCATGGTCGGCAGAGATGAAGATGACATATGGTTTTTGTCGTTGGGCTTCGCTGTTAGTTCTACCGGGAACACCCCGCTGTGTCGAGTCGGACAGGGGTTGAGCAAAGAGCCGGAAGGGAACGAGGAAAAGGAATAAAAAGGGGGATGCAGAGACGAAATATTTCATACTGGAATTTTACCGGCCGCAAAATACAAAACCGCCCCAATTTTGAGGCGGCGTATACATTTGTTAACGATTGGTTATTAGTGTCTGTCTCCTTCCCTATGATCTTCGCCCCAGTGTCTGTCGCCTTCCGCCTTGTGTCTCCATTCTTCATTGGCCTCGTGCTGATCATGCCAATGGTCTCTGTACCTGTCTTCATGATTATCGCGGATGAACTCCTGTCCATGCGTCTCGCCGCGGAAATGGTCATAATCCCTGCGATGTTCGTCAAAATGCAGATAAGCCTGAGGTTCGTTGACCACTACTTTGTGACAATGATACAGGTCATAATTGCGATAGTGGGAAGGCAATTCATAGGCAAATGTCCAGTGACCGTGGTTCAAATAAATAAACTGGTGAGAAGGGACATAATAATAGCATTGAATATCAGGAATATAATAATATTCCACGTGGTCATAGCCGGTGGGCCCCCAGGAAGGCTGTGCACCAATATTTACCGAAATGCTGATCTGCGCCTGAGAGGGGACGGGCAGCGCGGAGGCTAAGAAAAGAGAAGCTCCGAAAAGTAGCTTTTTCATACGTAAAGAGATTTAGTTAACTCCGACGCGGCAAAACGAGTGCCAAAATCGCGGGGACTAACCGGCCGACTCTTCCTGGGGACGGTCCAACACGACCGTAAGATCGGAGAGGTCGACGGTGATGGGAATGAGGCCGACCTGGACGATGGCTTTTTTACCGCGTATCTCTTTGACGGTGCCCACCTGGTGATTCTTCTTCATCATTACCTTATTGCCTACCTGGGCGTCGCCGCCAACTTCAGTGTACCTGGCATCAAACTTTTTGCGCACCTTTTCATTCACCTGCTTCTCCTTCTGTTTGAAGAGAAGGGCCTGCATCTGTCTAATAACCTCGTTCTTATCTTCCGCCTTGCGCCAGTCAAACACTATCTGGCGGAGCTTGCGCTCCATTTCCTTGAGATAGGCGATACGTTCTTCGGTGATCTTGTTCTGGTGTTTGAGCAGTTCTACCTGCTGGGTATGACGTTCGCGGTGGATGATCCCTTCCATTTCTTTTTTGAGCCGTTCGTTCTCTTTGAGGAGCTTGTTGAGATCTTTCTCGCGTCTCTCCAGCTCGCGCAGATCCTGCTCGGTGGCATTGAGCAATTTGTCCAACCGGAAATGTTCTTCGTCTACCAATGTCCTGGCCCGTTGAATGAGGCGGGGTTCGAGACCGATGCGTTCGGCTATGCTAAAGGTATAGGAGCTGCCGGGCTTACCGATGATGAGTTTGTAGAGGGGCTGAAGATTGGACTCGTCGAAGGCCATCGCGCCGTTGACGATGCCGGCCGTTTTACCCGCCATTACCTTGAGGTTGAGATAGTGCGTCGTGACGATGCCGAATGAATGTTTACGTACCAGCTCTTCCAGAATGACTTCGGCGAAGGCTCCGCCGAGATTGGGATCACTACCGCTGCCCAGCTCGTCTATGAAGAACAGCGTACGGCCATTGGCGTTCTCCATGAAGTATTTCATGTTCTTCAGATGCGAACTGTAAGTACTGAGTTCAAACTCCAGGCTTTGCGTGTCTCCGATGTGGATCATCAGTTGCTTGAAGATGCCGAGCTCGCTGTCGGGATGCACGGGGATCAGGAGACCACTCTGGATCATCAGTTGCAACAGACCTACTGTTTTCATGGTCACCGTCTTACCCCCGGCATTCGGTCCGGAGATAACCAGGAGACGATCTTTCTCGTTGAGGGTGATATTCGTGGGGACGGTGGTCTTTCCTGCCTTCCGGTTGTATAGATACAACAGCGGATGGAAGGCCTGACGGAGGACAATATGCGCCTTATCCATCAGCAAGGGATAGTTGCCATTCATCTCTCCGGCAAGACGGGCCTTGGCCCGGATAAAATCGAACTCGCCGATGATGTCATGCCATACCTGCAGGAGCGGTGCGTGGACGGAAAGCCGCGCCGTCAGTTCGCGGAGAATGCGGTTGACCTCTTTTTTTTCCGCGTGTTCGAGGGAAAAAACTTCGTTGTTGAGTTCGATGGTCTCTTCCGGCTCGATAAAAGAAGTACGGCGGGTATCGCTTTCTCCATGCAGGATACCTTTGACCTGGCGTTTGTGTTCGGCGAATATGGCCACCACTCTTCTGCCATTGAGAAAGGATTCTTCGATGTCGGCCACATAACCGGACTTGGCCAATTTGGACAGGATGCGGTCGAAAACGCGGCGGAGCTCGTTGCGGCGGCGATAGAGACTAAGTCTGATGTCAGCCAGCTCTTCAGAGGCGTTGTCGCGTACCACGCCAGATTCGTCGAGCACTTCGTCGATGGAGGTGACGATGCTTTTTTCGTAATGCGTATGCTCGATCACCCTCACCAGGGCTGGATAGGCGGTACGCCGTTCGGGGTCGAACCACCGGAAGATGTTCCCCATACCTTCTGCCAGCCGTCGTATCTGTATGAATTGCTCGCCGGACAAGGTGGCACCGGGTATCCCCAGAAGTTTGAGCTCGCGGGCAAGATTGAGGGTGTCTTCATTGGGAAAATACTGACCATTCTGAAGGAGCAGCTTGAACTCATTGGATTGTCTTAACTCCAGTTCTATAAATTCACGACGGGTATGGATACGGAGGTCCAGGGCCTTTGTACGGGCGTATTCGGTATTGCAAAAACCCGCCAGCAGGGCTTTGATCTTATCAAATTCCAGTTGGACCAGGGCTGATTCGGGAAAAATTCTCATTTGATGCTGACGGCTAGCCGGCGGCGGAAAAGTAATCCATTAAAGAACGATCCCTGCCCCGAGTGGCCTTTTTTTGACGGGCAAAGGTACGGAGCTTATGCCGGTCGGGCAAGCTTTTTTGCCTGTGAGGTGGGCGCGGGATGGGCAGGGGCCGCATTGTGAGTGGGGGCTGCGGCGCGGGCTGGGGCGTGAGAGGAGGACGCGGCGTGAGCAGACTTCGCATTCAGATAGGACTTCCAGAATATTCCTACGATGGCCAGGGCCGCCAGTCCCTCTGCAAGGATCGTGTCGGGTGCGCCGATATACTGCGAGACCGTACCGACAAGCAGGCTGCCTAAAGGCATCATTCCAAAATAGGCCATGGCGAAATAGCTGATAACGCGGCCCCGCATTTCAGGCGCAACGGTAGTTTGGATGATGGTATTGGTCACCGTTGTCTGGGCCATCATACCAAAACCGGAGATGATGGCAAACAGCATCGCTATGGGGAAAACCGTTATATGCGAAAAACAGATAAGACCAAGTCCAAAAATGATCGTATTGGTCAGCAGGATCTTTTTCCGATCGGCATCCGTACTACCCGTGCGGGTCGCCAGGAACAAGGCGCCGCCAATAGCGCCAAGACCGATAAAGCTATCGATCCAGCCAAAGGTGGCCGCATTCCCATGGAAGATGACCTTCGCGTAAACAGGTAATAAGGTGGCGTAAGGGATGACCAGCAGACTCATGGCTGCCAGCATGAGGATCGGCCGGGCAATGGAAGGATTATGTGTAAGGTAAGACCAGCCCTCGCGCAGTTCGCCCATTGCACTCCGCGTCCTTTCGGTCTTTACATAAGGCGGCAGCTTCATCCGCAGCAAGGAGCCGATGACGGCCAGAAAGCTAAGAGAGTTGAGGATAAAGCAAACGCCATCTCCCAACTTTTGCAGAACGATACCCGCAATGGCGGGGCCGATGAGACGGGCAAGATTGACCATCGAAGAGTTGAGGGCAAGGGCATTAGGCAGATTCTCCTTGTCATCAATCATTTCATAGACAAGGGCTTGCCGGGCCGGGACGTCAAAGGCGTTGATGCTGCCGAGCAGTACGCTCAGCGCCAGTATCTCCCAGACATTTATCTCCCATACGTTATAATGGCCCAGCAGGACCAGAACAGCAAGTAGGGCCGACTGGATCAAAGAAGCGATCTGGGTGATCAGCAACACCCTGTAGCGATGGTAACGGTCAGATACGACACCACCCAGGGTCGACAGCAGGAAAGAAGGAAATTGCGCTGCGAACAGCGACAACCCCAGCATGAATGTGGAATGCGTCATCGTATATACCACCCAGCTGATGGCAGTACGTTGCATCCAGGTGCCGATCAGCGATACGGATTGACCATAAAAATAAAGCCGGTAATTGCGACTCTGAAAAGCTCTGAACACGGGTAACTTCATCATCTTCTATTCCTTTTATTCATCCATCAATTTCGTCAGGACTCCGATGGCCTTCATGAGCAATTCCTTCTCTTCGGGGGTCGCTTTTTCATGAAGGGCACGGGCCAGCCATTCCTGTTTGTCCAGCCTGAGCTGCTCGACATAAGCTCTGCCGGCCGGTGTTAAGGAGAGCAGGACTTTACGTTTGTCGTCGGCTGAAGTATTCTTGTGGATATAATTCAATTCAAATAAATGGCTGATCACCTGCGACATAGATTGGGTTGTCACCTTTTCCATGCGGGCGATGTCGGAGGGCAGCAGCTCGCCGTGCTGGTAAAGGCCCCCCAGGGTCGAACGTTCGGTGAGGGACAGCTGGGCTTCGTTGCGTGTTTCGCGGCGCAGGAGCTTTATCAGCCGGTGCAGCACCGTGCGCAGGGAACCGGCCACTTCGATGTCGCGGGGGGAAGGGCCCGGGGGGTCCGTCTGACGGGCGGCGGGCTGGGGCGACGGCGTGGAGTCGGTGGAGGCATCCGCCGGAAGACCTGATTGATTTTCCATAGTACAAAGGTAAACTTGTTAAGTTACTTTACAAAAATAATAAGGCTACTTACCTATCTTACTCCGTTAACGAACTGATAAATACATTTATTTGTCGCATAGCATACCGATTTTAGCGATGTTGAGGGGTAAATTTGCAGTCCATCATGAATCAATCGACCAATGATCCGAATAATGATCCTTTTAAGTGTAGTAAGTTCGCTGGGCCTCTCGGCTTATGGCGGAAAGACTATTCAACAACACAATATTAAAAACGACAGTATGAGCGACGAAAAGATCCCCGCCGGGGTAAAAACGGATACAGCGACTTTTGGAACAGGATGCTTCTGGTGCACGGAAGCTGTCTTTCAGGAACTAAAGGGTGTACAGAAGGTGACGTCAGGTTATATGGGTGGACATGTCGCCAAGCCAACGTATGAGGAAGTGTGCACCGGTACGACAGGTCATGCCGAATGTCTGCAAGTGGTATATGACCCTTCCGTCATCACCTATGATGAACTATTGGAAGTATTCTGGGAATCACATGACCCTACCCAATTGAACCGCCAGGGCAATGACGTCGGCACACAATACCGCAGCGCCATCTTCTATAACAGCCCCGAACAAAAGGAAAAGGCGGAACATTATAAAGCCCGGCTGAACGAAGAGGGCGCCTATCCAAAACCTATCGTAACGGAGATAACACCCGCCAGCGTCTTCTACGCCGCCGAAGACTATCACCAGAACTATTACAATACGCATGGCTCACAGCCCTATTGCTACCTGGTGATCCGCCCGAAGGTGGAGAAGTTTGAAAAAGTGTTTAAGGATCGACTGAAGAAGAGTGTCAAGTAAAAAAATGGGGCAAAAATCATTTCTGCACCCGCCGCAACTCTAATAAATTTAAAGCATTGGGCGTAAGTCCATGCACCCGCGGGTTTATCAGGTGGACTACCTCGTCATACCATAACGGGACCACGGGTGAAGCATCGACAATACGCTGATCCATCTGTCTGTACAGCCGGTAACGGCTGGAATCGTTGTTTTCCAGCAATGCCTGCTCATATAGCCTGTCAAATACGGGGTCGCTAAAACGGGTATAATTGGGTGGCGCCGGATTTTTTGAATAAAAAACGCTTAGATAATTCTCTGCGTCGGGATAATCGGCTATCCAGCTGCCGCGAAAGAACAAAGCCCTCGACTGGGCCGTCTCTTCAAGCAGCAAACTTTTTTGCACCACTTCAATTTGAATACGAATACCAACGTCTTCCAGCTGATGGGCGATAAAACTGGCAAAGTCGGCGTAGACAGGAATAGTAAGGAGTTTCATCTGCGGCAATCCCTTCCCATCGGCATAACCCGCTTCCCGCAATAGCTGCCGCGCCTTTTCGGGATCATAGTGATACCCATGCACCAGGGTCGAATCAAAAGAAGGAAGACCAGCAGGCACGAACCCGCTCTCCGCCGGCAGACCAAGCGAATTACGCAGATAGAGCATCATTTTGCGTCTGTCAAAACCATAGTTGATGGCCTGACGCACTTGTCTGATCTTCAGCGGCGAGTTTTTCACAAGGACATTGCCAGTGTCGATGAGCACACCGAGGTATTCCGTATTCAGCTGGGGGTAAACCGACAACTCGATCTTCCCCTGCCATTCTTTTTTTAACACCCCTCTTTTGCTAAGCACCTCATCTTTAAAAGAGGGATCGATCTCGTTGATGAAATCGAGCTGTCCCTGTCTGAAGAGGAGGAATTCGGTTGCTTTTTCCTCTTTGAAAGATATCTTTACCGCATCGAGATAGGGCAGTCGCCGGCCGGTGCTGTCTTTTTCAAAATACCTCTCATTTTTCAGAAAGATAAGGTCCTGGCCTTCTTCCCAGGAGGAAAAACGGAACGGACCGGTCCCACAGGGATGGCTTCTAAAATCCTTGCCATATTTTTCCACCACCTCATGCGGGACAACAGAACAATAGGCCATACTCAGCAGCCCAAGGATGGGGTGAAAAGGGCGCGAGAGCCGTAAGACAAAGGTGCTGTCGTCGGGAGCCTGGAAAGCGGGGCTTGGGGGGAACCCGCCGGGTTGGTCTGTTGCTGCGGGCGGAATTTGGGCCGGGCTTGGGGAGCCTGCGGGCGGGGGTTCTGTGGCCGTGTCGATACGGTCGTGAAAGATCCAGGCGCCACTGCTGGCCGTCGCGGGATCCAGGATCCTGTTGAAACTATAGACAATGTCCGCCGCCGTCATACGCCGGCCCTTGCCCCCGGGAAAGGCAGGGTCGTCATGAAACAGGATATCCCGCCGGAGACGGAAGGTCCAGACCCTGCGGTCGGCGGAGACTTCCCAACTACGGGCTACCCCTGGGACGATGCGCAATTGATCGTCCGTCTCGACCAGCGTACTATATAATTGGTGCACCGCCCATATGATGGCTTTATTTTTAGCAAAGGCCGGATCGAGGGTAGCGATGCCATCGGATTCGTTGTAATAAAATACCTTTTTCTCCGAGCTTGTCGTAGAATGACAGGCCCCCAATAGCAGTAACAGCGCCAGCATAGCCGTTGATCCGTTCGTCCAGATTGAATGAGATGATGCCAAATGTTTATTTATCTTCATCGTGCTGAAAAAAAACTTAAAATAAAGATAACCAATGAGTCGCATTCTATCGCTGCTGACCATACTTTCTATTTTTTGCTGTTGTAGCGCAGGCGCGCAACTGCTGACGCCCGAAAAAAGTTCCTATTCGCATGCCGACAGTCTGCGGGGAAGCATTACCCCCGAGCGGGCCTGGTGGAACCTGTTGAAATACGAGCTGGCGGTGACGCCTTCTTTTACGGAGAGATCGCTTAGCGGCGAGAATGCGATCACGTTCGCCGCCCTGACGGATGGACAGGTGCTACAGATCGATCTTCAGGAACCGATGACCATAAAGGCGGTCACCTGGCGCAAAAAACCGCTGACGTATACCCGGGAAGGGAACGTTTTTCACGTCAGATTTCCCAAGCCGGTGAAGGCGGGCACCGTAGAGACGATACAGATAAGTTATTCAGGCGTCCCCAAAGTGGCGGTACGTCCCCCCTGGGGCGGCGGCTGGATATGGAACAAGGACGAGAAGGGGCGCCCCTGGATGACGGTGGCCTGCGAAGGATTGGGCGCCAGCGCGTGGTTTCCCTGTAAGGATCATCTTAGCGACGAACCGGACAGCGGAGTGGTCATGCATATCACCGTGCCTGATACTCTCATCGGCATCGGAAATGGAAGGCTACAGGATAAAAAAGCCAATGGCAATGGCACGACGACCTATACCTGGGCTGTAGTCAACCCGATCAACTCCTACGACATCATTCCCTACATCGGCAAATATGTCAACTGGCATGAAGAATTTGCGGGCGAAAAAGGCAGGCTGGACTGCAATTACTGGGTACTGGATTATAATCTGGAAAAGGCCAAACCTCAGTTCAAACAGGCCGATACAATGTTGCGGGCATTCGAATACTGGATGGGCCCCTACCCTTTTTATGAAGATGGATACAAATTGGTGGAAGCGCCGCATTTGGGTATGGAACACCAGAGTAATGTTGCCTATGGGAACCATTTTGCCAACGGCTACCTGGGACGGGACCTTTCGGGCAGCGGCTGGGGATTGAAATGGGATTTTATTATCGTCCATGAGAGCGGTCACGAATGGTTCGGGAACAATATCACGGATAAAGATGCCGCGGATATGTGGGTGCACGAAGGATTTACCAATTATACGGAGACTTTGTACACCACCTATGTATATGGCGTAGAGGCCGGCAATGACTATTGCATCGGCTCAAGAAAGAATGTCCGCAACGACAATCCGATCATCGGCATCTATGGTGTGAATAAAGAAGGCTCAGGGGATATGTATTATAAAGGCGGCAATATGCTGCATATCATCCGGCAGATCGTGGGTGACTCCACTTTCCGCGATATGTTACATGGTCTGAATAAGACTTTCTATCACCAGACTGTAACGACGGGGCAGATAGAAGAATACATCAGCGGATATGCCCATAAAGACTTCTCGAAGATATTCGACCAGTATCTGCGGACAACGAAGATACCCGTGCTGGCCTATCAGTCGAACGGAGATCTGATCTCCTATCGCTGGTCCAACTGCGTGAAAGGCTTCAACATGCCGGTAAAAGTATATATAGGCGGGGCGCCCGAGCGCTGGATCACGCCGACAGACGAATGGCAGACCCTGCCGGCGGCAACGGGCGGAAAGGTCATTCTCGGCAGCAATGGCGGTACGGATGCGTTGCACATGCATGTAGGAGGGACAGGAAATGGCATGGCCGGAGACGGGAATTTTTCGGTCGACAGGAATTTTTATATACTGGTGAAGAAACAGGGGTAGACTCGTGAAGTGGGCCTGGTGAAGATACAAGCGTAGACCGGTGAACAGAAATGGGTCTGGGTGGAGCAGCGGGAGCTGGGCTTACATTCCGCCAGAAAGCGTACCGGTCTGATGTGGCGCCGGGGTCTGCGTCTGCGTTTGAGACTGACCGTCGAGGATGCGGCCGGCGCCGACAAAATGTTTGTCATAATACCCATCGTTCATGTCGCTGATCATCACGCCGGAGACGGACGCATGCACAAATTTATTGTTCCGCAGGTAGACACCTACGTGGGTGACGGTATTATGTTTGCCCAGGGTATGAAAAAAGACCAGATCGCCTTCCTGCAATTCATCCCGACGGATATGGTGCGAGGTCTCATATTGCTCTTTTGAGGTGCGGGGCAAAGAGGAAACGCCATATACGGAAGACATCAATAAAAAGGCAAAGGCGGAACAGTCGATCCCGTCGCGGGTAGTGCCACCATAATGATAAGGCGCACCATACCAATAATCCATGAAACTCAATAATTTTGGATTATCCAATTCTTCGATGGAAGCATTTTCAAGAATGGCGTATTTGAATTGCAGGGCAGTGTAATTTTCGATGGCGGACGCCGAACGGTCCGCATAAGGAGCGGTTTTCTTTCCATTGGCAGGGGTAATGGAACTGGCTGACTTATCGGAATGATTATCAGGGTTTACCGAGATGTTGTTGATGAACTGTACGGAACCATCCTTTGTTGTTGACGGAGGGGTGCGTGAGCTTGTAGCTGCCGGCTTAAAGGTGCTGCAACTTGCTAAAAAGCAAAGGACGACGGATGCTATGGGTATGATAGTTTTCAACATATTTTCAACTCAGATCGGACCAGAGGAGAACTTCACCCTTAACACTGTTAAGGGTTCGTTCGTAACCTTCGCTCCGCTCGGTTATCCCCGAAGGGCCGACATAAGCTGTTTTTGCAGCGAAGGGTTAATTTTTTTTAACCCGGAGTCGCAAAACAGGACATTGGCATGGGCAAATATAGCAATTTTTTTGCCAAAATGGCGGGGGCGGGAGGCAGGCTTTTGGTCTGCGAAGGATTTTAGTATATTTGTACATCTAACTGTACAATCGGTTAAAAATTTAAAGTTGCCTTTATGCAATTAGCTGATCTCGATTTTTCAAGGGACTATACTTATGCTGAATACCTGAAATGGACGTTTGAGGAACGTCTGGAATTGATCAAGGGTAAGCTCTTTAAAATGAGTCCGGCGCCCAATCGGATTCATCAGGAATTGTCCTGGGAAATTGCAAGAGAGCTATCTTCTTATCTCAAAGGAAAACCCTGCAAAGCGTACACGGCTCCTTTCGATGTAAGGTTACCCAGAAAATCCAAGGTTGACCAGGATATTATGACTGTTGTTCAACCAGATATCTGTGTGATCTGCGATCCGGCCAAACTCGATGATCGTGGCTGTCTGGGTGCTCCGGACATTATCATTGAGATCCTTTCTCCGGGCAATAATAAAAAAGAGATCGCTAACAAATACGAGGTGTACGAAGAATCCGGGGTTAAAGAATACTGGATGGTAGTCCCCCAGGAAAAAGCTTTTTGGCAATATATTCTCAAAGATGGCCGGTACAGCGCTTCCCGCCCCAGGACGCTCGGTGATGAAGTCACCACCCCTATCCTTCCCGGATTTGCACTTAACCTCGATGAATTATTCGGTATTCTATCCTGATCGAGCTGTAGAACCGAGGGGCTTAGGGAACGGAATCGGCGGGCCACTTAGGCAGCGGAGCCGATGGACGCAGATGCACGCAGAGGCTGTGGAAAGATTGTGCTTTTTTCTGAACGATCTCTATCGCGTTTTGTTAGTTAATTGCAGGTCCGAAGCATAATTCTTCGCCACTCAAATGTCTAAATTCTCACATCTCCATACACACACGCAGTTTTCCCTCCTGGATGGGGCTGCCTCGATACAAAGTCTCTACAAAAAGGCCATCAAAGACGGCATGCCGGCACTGGCCATCACCGATCACGGCAATATGTTCGGCGCCTTCGAATTCGTTGCTGAAGCCTACAAACACAAAAATGAGGACGGGACGCTGAAGGTGAAACCCGTAGTGGGATGTGAGTTCTATGTGGTGCAGGACCGGACCCGCAAAACATTTACCAAAGAGCAGCGCGATGAACGCTATCACCAGATATTGCTGGCCAAGAACAAAACGGGCTATCAGAATCTCATCAAGCTGACCTCCCTGGGGTACACCGAGGGGCTTTACAGTAAATATCCCCGCATCGACAAGGAGCTGATCCTGAAATATCACGAAGGGCTGATCGCCACTACCTGTTGCATAGGGGCCTATGTGCCGCAGACCATTTTGCACGAAGACGAAGAAAAGGCGGAGAAAGAATTCAAATGGTGGCTGGACCTTTTCGGGGAGGACTATTTTATCGAGTTGCAGCGGCATAACATCAAGGAACAGGAAATTATCAATCTTACGCTGCTGAAGTTTGCAAAAAAATACAACGTTCCGGTCATCGCGACCAACGACAGTCACTATACGGACCGGGATGACGCCAATGCCCATGATATCCTGTTATGTATCAATACGGGCGAGAAACAGGCCACTCCGGGTTATGACGATATGGTCAACGATGACCTGAATTCCAAGAACCGGCGGTTTAAATTTCCGAACGACCAGTTCTACTTCAAGACCACGGAAGAGATGAGCACCTTGTTCAAGGATATCCCGGAGTCTATCGACAATACCAATATGATCGTCGATCGCGTGGAAGTGTTGAATCTGAAGAAAGATATCCTGCTGCCCAACTTCCCTATTCCAAAGGAATTCCAGATACACAACGACAGCAATCTCGATCAGTGGGAATACCTGAAGTATATCACGATGGAAGGAGCCAAGCTGAGATACAGCGACCTGACACCGGATATACAGGAACGTCTGGATTTCGAATTGTTCACCATCAAAACAATGGGTTTCGCGGGATACTTCCTTATTGTGTCCGACTTTATCAAAGCAGGGCGGGATATGGGCGTGTTCATCGGTCCGGGCCGCGGTTCGGCCGCCGGCAGCGTTGTCGCCTATTGCATCGGGATCACCAATATCGATCCGATAAAATACAATCTGCTGTTCGAACGGTTCCTCAACCCCGACCGTAAGTCCATGCCCGATATCGATACCGACTTTGACGATGTGGGCCGGCAGCGGGTAATAGAATATGTAGTAGGAAAATATGGCAAGAACCAGGTGGCACAGATCGTTACCTACGGTACGATGGCGGCAAAGATGAGCATCAAAGACGTGGCCCGGGCGCTGGACCTGCCTTTGCCCGAGTCTAACGCCCTGGCGAAGCTGGTGCCGGACCGGCCCGGCATTGAACTCAAAAGAGTCCTGCACGCCCCGATGACCGCCAAAGACGGCGAAAAATCCCTCGAAGAAAAGGACGGCGTCGGCCCGGACGATCTGGCGAACGTTAAGCTCATACGCGATATCTATAATGGCGACGATATCCGCAGCCGTGTGTTACACGAGGCGGAACGGTTGGAAGGGTCCGTGCGGAATACCGGCTTACACGCAGCAGGCATCATCATCGCGCCGGACGACCTGATGACGATCTTACCCGTCTGCACCGCCAGGGACTCGGACCTTTTAGTGACACAGATAGAAGGGAGCGTCATCGAAGAAGCCGGCGTTATCAAGATGGACTTTTTGGGTCTGCGGACCCTGAATATCCTGAAGACAGGGCTGGAACTCATCAAAGAGAATCACGGCATCGACATCGTCATCGACGATATACCACTGGATGATCAAAAGACCTTTGAATTGTATCAGAAAGGCGAGACGATCGGTACATTCCAGTTTGAAAGTCCCGGTATGCAGAAATACCTCAAAGACCTCAAGCCGGATAAATTTAATGACCTGATCGCGATGAACGCCTTATACCGGCCGGGCCCTATCGCATATATCCCAAATTATATCGATAGAAAACATGGACGCGAACCGATCGTATTCGACCTGCCGGAAATGGAAGAATACCTGGGCGACACCTATGGGATCACCGTTTACCAGGAACAGGTAATGCTGCTGGCGCAGAAACTGGCAGGGTTCAGCAAGGGCGACGCCGACGTCCTGCGGAAGGCTATGGGTAAAAAACAAAAGTCCATTCTCGATAAGATGAAAAGCCAGTTCGTAAAGGGAGCATCCGCAAAAGGGTTTGCAGTGGCGACGCTGGAAAAGATCTGGACGGACTGGGAAGCTTTTGCGCAATATGCGTTCAACAAATCGCACTCCACCTGTTATGCCTTCGTCGCCTACCAAACGGCCTATCTGAAGGCCCACTACCCTTCCGAATATATGGCCGCGGTGCTGAACCATGCCGGCAGTATTGAAAAGATCACCTTTTTTATGGAAGAATGCAAACGGATGGGGTTAAAGGTACTGGGACCTGATGTCAACGAATCGCGGAAAGGTTTTGCCGTTAACCATAAAGGAGATATCCGTGTAGGGCTGGGCGGATTGAAAGGCGTGGGCGAAGCAGCGGTGGAAAGCCTTATCGAGGAAAGAACCAAGGGTGGTAATTATACCTCTATGTTCGATCTGATCAAACGGATCAACCAGCGGACAGTCAACAAAAAAACGCTGGAAAGCCTGACTTATGCCGGCTCCTTCGACTGTTTCACAGAATTTCACCGGGCGCAATATTTCTTCATGCCGCCTGGAGACACGTCGACGGGACTGGAGAAGATCATTAAGTTTGGCAACCAATATCAGACCAATTCGACGCAGAGCAGCAACAGCCTGTTTGGCGACCTGGTCATGCCCGATATTGCCACGCCAAAGATACCCAATTGCGAACCCTGGCCGCTGACCGAGCTGCTGGATCATGAAAAAGACGTCACAGGGATGTTTATGAGCGGACATCCATTGGATCATTTTAAATTCGAGATATCCCATTACGGTATCACCCAGTTGGGCGAATACAACGAAATAAAAGATGCATTGGGTCTGCAGAGTAATCCGGGAAAATCTTACCGGCTGGCCGGATTGGTGGTAGATGCACAACACCGGGTGAGCAAGACCGGGAAACAATTCGGGGCGCTGATCATAGAAGATTACACCGGGAAGGCTGAATTCATGTTATGGAGCGAGGACTACGCCCGTTATTCGAACTACCTGGAAAAGGGAAAGAACTTATTCCTGATGGGTAGCTTCAAACAGCGATTCAATACGCCTCAATTCGAGTTTAAGATCGAGAAAATGATGCTGCTGGAAAGCATCAAGCCGATATTGACCAAACAGGTGATCATGGATGTGGAAGCCCGGTTTATCAACCAGGAAATGGTGGAATTTATAGAAAAAAATGTTAAAAAGTATCCCGGCAAGTCCGGGCTGAAATTCAATATCGTAGAATCCAAAAGCCAGGCCAGGGTAAGTTTATACACTATGGGAACGGGTTTTGAGATGAATGACGAAATGTCCGCTTTTCTAGAAGGAAAACCCGAGCTGGAGGTGCAGGTAGTCACCGTTTAGCAAGGGACGATCACTCTTTGACGGCAAAAGGATCACTCATTGGCGGCAGGTGGGTTACCCTTTGGCGGCAGCGAACCACTCTTTTGGCGGTACCGGCTCTCTTAAACGGCGCTTTTGGCAGATTCTGTTGAAAAAAAGGAGTTGGAACGATATTGGAATGTTTGGTCCGAAATGACAGCCAGGATTCAAGGTGATAGACGGGCGGCCGGCAGGCTCGAAAAGTCGATGTCAGGCAAATGACGAAAAAGTTCACAAAATTGGTTGACATTTGTAGGGTAAAATAATCACATCACATAAAAAACACTAATTATGGCTTTAGAATTAACTGACGTAAACTTCCAGGAGAAAGTAATCTCATCAGATAAATTGACTGTAGTAGACTTTTGGGCAGAATGGTGCGGACCTTGTCGCGCTATCGGACCGGTCATCGAAGAATTGTCCAAAGAATATGACGGTAAGATCAATATAGGAAAAGTGAATGTGGATCACAATCCCCAGTTGTCTGTGAACTATGGTATCACCAGCATTCCCGCTATTCTTTTTATCAAGGATGGTAAGGTGGTAGATAAGCTGGTAGGTGCGCAGCCGAAAGCCAACTTTGTAAAAAAGATAGAATCGCACATCTAAATATAACTACGCTTTTTTCATAATAAAAATGGAGCCCGTTTGCACGGGCTCTTTTTTATTTTACGATCTATATGCTCTAGTATCTGCGATCATCACGCCTGTCTCTGTCTCTCCAGTGATTCTCGCGTTCGAAACGGTCATGGTCGAATTCCCTTCCGCGAAAATAGCCCCTGTGCCGGCGTTCGAAACGGCGGTGATAGTGTTCATAGTAATCCCGGTCGCGATAGTGGCCATGCCAGGCAGGATAAGTATAATAAGTATAACCCGGATAGTCCCGCTCAAAATTAACAGACACATGAACCTGCGATTTAGCGGAAGTAGCAACAAGGCTACCGGCGATGATCATCATTACAATTAGTAACTTTTTCATTTGTTAGACGTTTTTGTTAGGAGATATGTTCTTCCTATATTGGAATGTATAAAGGCTGCCGGTATTAATCGGCAACCGTTAAAAGATTACTAAAAGAAAATCATACCAACCCGATCAGTTGGAATAACAAAAGAAGGAAAAAGTAGGCTAGGCGTGGGCTACAGTAACGTCGCCGCGAACGTGCCGGTATCTAAACACAAGGGGGAAAATAATACCCAATACCAGCGCATATCCTGCAAAAACAAACCAGATACTATGCCAGTCTTTTATACCACCCACCGTGAAATGGTCCACTATCCAGCCGGCGCCCTTTGTACCCAGCCACGCTCCAATACCATTGGTCATGATCATGAACAGCCCCTGGGCGCTGGCCCGGATGGAAATAGGTGTTTCTCTTTCGATGAACAGTGAGCCGGAGATATTGAAAAAGTCGAAGGCCATGCCATATACGACCATCGACAGCAGCAGGAATATTAAACCGCTGCCCGGATTGCCGATGGCAAAAAGACCAAACCGGAATACCCAGGCGAAGATGCTCATCAGCATCACTCTTTTGATACCGAACTTACCGAGGAAAAATGGAATGGTAAGGATAAAAAGCGTCTCGGATATCTGGGAAATGGAAGTGAGCAGGTTGGGATGTTTGACGGCGAATGTATCGGCGTAGTCTTTTGAAAAGTCATTTATGAAGGGCAGACCGAAAGCATTTGTGATCTGCAGGGCGGCCCCCAGGAACATGGCGAACAGGAAAAAAACGGCCATCCGCTCGGTCTTGAATAAGACAAATGCATCCAGTCCGAGGGAGGAGGCAACGCTTTTCTTTTCCTTTGTCGGTACAGGCGGGCAGTCGGGCATGGTGAACGCATAAAGTCCCAGCAAAATGCCTGAGCCGGCACTGACGTATAGCTGTTTCAGGCTAAGTGTCCAGCCTGCGAAGTCTACTGTCCACATAGCGGCGATAAAGCCCACTGTGCCCCATACGCGGATGGGAGGAAAGATCTTTATAATATCGAAACCCTTTTTCTCCAGCACAATATAGGATACGGTGTTGTTAAGGGCAATGGTGGGCATATAGAAAATGGCATTAAACAGCATGATCGTCCTGAGCGTCTCGTAGTCTTTTACGGTAGAAGCCCATAGCAGTAGTCCGGCGCCAATAAGATGACAGGCGCCCAGAAGTTTCTGCGCACTGATCCACCGGTCGGCCACAATTCCAAACAGTCCGGGGGCAAACAGGGATGCTATACCCATTGTACCATATATGTTGCCGACCTCTACCCCCGTAAAATGCAAGGTGACGAACATATATCCCCCCATCGAGATCAGCCAGGATCCCCAGACGAAAAACTCGAGAAAATTCATTAGGATCAGCCGAAACTTGATATTCACTATAAAACCTTTTTGTAATATAATTAGATAATTTCCTGCGGTAAAGGCAGTTTTGTTTTGACAAGGGAAGATAGATAATTTATGGCTAAATTTGTGCAATAATTCAGTGGCCATGAGCACGACAGCAGCTATAACAGCCCTTTTAGGGACGGTTGACAAGGATTTACGACAGATCGGCGAAAAGATAGTAGCACAGCAGCGAATAACGCCCGAAGAGGGGATATTGCTTTTCGAAAAGGGCAGCCTTCCATTTCTGGGAGCGCTGGCCAATCACGTGAGGGAAAGGAAACACGGCGATAAAACCTATTTCAACCGCAATTTTCATATCGAACCTACCAATGTTTGCGTCTTTACCTGTAATTTCTGTTCTTATTCCCGGGTATACGCCCATCGCGATGAAGGCTGGGAACTGAGCCAGCAGCAAATGCTGGATATGGTGAAGAAATATGACGGCAAGCCGGTGACGGAAGTGCATATTGTAGGCGGCGTGCACCCGAAGATGAACCTGGAATTTTTCATCGAACTTTTGCAAAAGATAAAGGCGCACCGTCCCGATCTGCATATCAAAGGATTTACGGCTGTAGAGCTGGACTATATGTTCCGTAAAGCCAAGCTCAGTGTGGAAGAAGGCATGCAACGGCTACACACAGCCGGGCTGGATTCCATGCCGGGTGGCGGGGCCGAGATCTTCCATCCCGATGTTCGTACCATCATCTGTCCCGATAAGGTAGACGCCGAAGGCTGGCTGAAGATACACGAAGCCGCACACCGCGAAGGGATGCACACTAATGCCACGATGCTCTACGGACATATCGAGACCTATGCACACCGTATCGATCATATGAACCGGCTGCGCGAACTACAGGACAGGACGGGTGGCTTTAATACCTTCATCCCCCTGAAATTCCGCAATAAAGACAACGACATGAGCCACGTGGCCGAGTCTACGATCGCGGGGGACATGAAACTGTATGCCGTAGCCCGTCTGTTTATGGACAATTTCCCACACCTCAAGGCCTATTGGCCGATGCTGGGACGGCAGAATGCCCAGCTGACGCTGGCCTTTGGCGTGAATGACCTGGACGGCACCATCGACGATACCACTAAGATCTATTCGATGGCCGGCAGCGAGGAGCAAACACCCAGCCTGTCCACGGCCCAACTGGTGGGCCTGATAAAACAGGTAGGCCGGGAACCCGTCGAGCGCGACACGCTGTACCATGAGCTACGCAACTATAAGGATGTAGACATGGAGACGCTGACGCAGGACCCGACATTGAATTAGGGCGGTAGGCCGACGGTTCTTTTGGGTCCCGGCGGCGGGGCGGGCGCGGGTCACTCCGAACGCAGGCTTCGGGTCGGGTTGGCAAGGGCGCCCTTAATGGCCTGGAAGCTGATGGTCACTACGGTGATGAACAGCGCCATGGCCGCCGCGACAAGAAAGACTCCGGGTCCGATGGTAATGCGGTATTTATATTTCTGCAGCCATTCATGAAGAAAATACCAGGCTACCGGCGACGCCACTACGCAGCTGATCATCACCAGGGCTATAAAATCTTTTGACAAAAGCAGCCACAGCTGTCCCACGGTGGCGCCCAGCACTTTGCGGATACCGATCTCGCGGGTCCGTTGTTCCGCTACATAGGCCGCCAGGCCAAAGAGTCCCAGACAGGAGATGAAAATGGCCAGCCCGGCGAAGAGGGCCGCCAGCCGTCCTACCAGCACTTCCAATGTAAATTTATCGGCGTACACCTGGTCCACAAAATGGTAGAGAAAAGGGGACGAAGGGTTGTACTTATTAAAGATAGCTCCCAGACGGGCCATGGCCGTTGGAGCATCGGTCTTACGGGACAGACGATAGGTAATATTGGACGCGCCGGCAGGGTTGTAAGTAAAAAAGGTGGGGGCCGCCGCATTAAAGGGAGATTGCATCAGCGCATCTTTTACTACTCCGATAACTTTCAGATGCGAAGTGAGATTCCAGCTAAGTACCTGGTTGATAGGGTCTTTGAAGCGCATCCTTTTTACTGCCGCCTCATTCAGGATGACATAACCCGAGTCGGTGGCATAGTCACCGGCGAAATTTCTTCCCGCCACCAGCTGCATACCCATTGTCTTAAAGTAATCGTCATCCGTGCTGACATTTGGCAGCGAGAGGACTTCATTGGGCAGACGTCCGCTCCAATCCTGGATGATCCACCAGCTGCTGAGGCTCGTAACGAAGCTGTTCGATCTGGTGACGGACTCTACCAGACCGCTGCCCAGCATTTCATCCCGAAGGGCTGCGTAATTACGGGTGAGATCGGGGCTCCCATTCGTCATCACCAGGCGGTCGGAATCATATCCCGTAGGACGGTCCTTGGCGTATTGTATCTGCTGGTAGATAAGAAAGGTGCTGATGATAAGGGCAATAGAGCAGGAGAATTGCAGCACCACCAGTATTTTACGCGGCAATGCCGCTGCCTTGCCCACTCCGGTAGCGCCTTTCAGTACCTTCACCGGCTGGAAAGAAGAAAGATAAAATGCTGGCCGGCTGCCGGCCAGCAGACCGGTCAGGAGAACATAGCCTGTCATGGCGGCCCAGAACAGGACATTTCCCCAGGGTATTGCGACGGAGGCTCTGGTGAGCAGATTGAATGAGGGTAAGGCCAGTTGCACCAGCAGGACGGAGACCATGGCCGCAAAGAAGGTAATGACAAGGGATTCTACCAGGAACTGAGCGATCAGGTCCTGGCGCCGGGAGCCGATGGCTTTGCGCACGCCTACTTCGCGCGCCCGTCGTTCCGAACGGGCAGTGGACAGGTTCATAAAATTTACACAGGCGATAAGCAGGACAAGCACGCCAATGATGCTGAAAAGCCGGACATATTCGATAAACCCGCCTGACACCACCCCGTCCTTGAACTCTCCGTAAAGGTGCCAGTCCTTCATCGGTTGAAGAAAAACTTCCGATCTGGATTGCCGGGCATCGGCGACATATTTATTCATGAACCCTTTCAGTTTGGGCTCGATCTGTGCATAAGCCACGTTGGGCTGGAGAGCGACGAAGGTCTGGAAGGAGTTATTGTTCCAGCTGGTGGAAAACTTTCGGACCCAGTCGTTTGCCTGTACAAGATATTCGAACGGAACTACGAAACTGAACTGTAAGGTGGAATTGGCGGGAACATCCTTAATGACCGCAGCGACGGTAAGGTCATGTTCATTGTCGATGCGGACATCTTTACCGATGGGGTCTTCATTATTGAACAGCGACCTGGCAGCGGACTCGGTGAGCACGATGGAATAGGTCCCGGACAAGGCTTTGCCGGGATCGCCTTTGACGGGGACGCAGGGGAATATCTTAAAAAAATCGGCTTCGGCCATGGCGCCAGGGAGATAGACTTTGTTTTCTTTATACACCAGCCCGTGATGTTGCATATAGTCCGTGTGCGCCGCGTACAGTATCCCCGGGATATCCTTTTTCAAAGCGGCAGACATGGGGAGACAGGTGGCGTCTATCTGCAACCGTTCGCCATTACGGGTAAAGCCGATATGCGCCTTATAGACCTGCTTGTAATTAGCATAGAAGCGGTCATAGGAAAACTGGTACTGCACCCAGAGACCAATTAGCAGGGCGATGGCCATGCCGACAGAGAGACCGAGGATATTGAGCGCGCTATACGTCTTGTTGTTGACCAGGTTGCGCCAGGCGGTGAGGAAGTAGTTACGGAACATGATGATATTTTATGATTTTACTCAGAACAGAAATTATTCGTCTATTCACTCCGAAGGCTATGCGTTGGATTGGCAAGAGCGCCTTTGATGGCCTGGAAGCTGATCGTCAGGATAGTGATCAGCAGCGCCAGCCCCCCGGCCGCAAGAAAAACACCCGGCCCGATGGTGATACGGTAATAATATTTCTGCAGCCAGCCGTGCAGAAAATAGAAGGCTACCGGCGACGCCACTACGCAACTGATGCCCACCAGGGCAATAAAGTCTTTCGACAATAATAACCACAACTGCGCGACAGATGCACCAAGCACCTTGCGAATACCGATCTCCCGGGTACGCTGTTCCGCCATATATGCAGCAAGACCAAATAATCCCAGACAGGATATAAAGATGGCGAGTGCGGCAAAAAGACCGGCCAGTCTTCCCACCAGCAATTCCAATTCGAATTTGCCAGCATAGCTCTCATCTACAAAATGATAGGTAAAGGGATAAGCCGGATTATACTTGTTAAAGATAGAGGTGAGCCGGGCCATCACGGTATGCAGATCGGCCGATGAAGACAGCCGGAACATGATATTGCCTGCACCGGCAGGATCGTACTCGAAAAAGGTGGGTTCCACCGGCGAAAAAGGTGATAGCATCAAGGCATCCCTTACCACTCCGATGACTTTCACCTGATGTCCCTTGCGCCAGGTGATCACCTGGTTTATCGGATGATCAAAACGCATCCGGCGGACCGCGGCTTCATTGAGTATGATATTACCGGTGTCTGCGGCCGGGTTGCCGCTAAAATTGGTACCCGCAATGAGGGGCATGCCTACTGTGTTGAAATAATTCTCCGTTATATCCACCGTGGCCATGGCCAGGGATTCATCCGGCCGACGGCCGCTCCAATCTTTTACATTGGACCAATTCCAGAGGTCTGTGACGGGGCTGGAAGTCCTGGTCACTTTCTCCACAAGATGCGTTTGTAGCAACTCGTTCTTTAATGCCGTGTAATTGCGATCAAGATCGGGACTGCCATCCGCGAACACCAGCCGGTTGGCGTCATATCCATTGGGACGATCCTTCGCATATTGTATCTGTTGGTAGATCAGCAAGGTGCTGATGATAAGGGCGATGGAGCAGGTAAACTGCAGCACCACCAGCATTTTACGCGACAATGCCGCTGTCCGTCCCAAGCGGACCGTGCCTTTCAGCACTTTTATGGGTTTGAAAGAAGAAAGATAGAACGCAGGGCGGCTGCCGGCAAGCAGACCCGTTCCGATGACATAGAGCGCCATCACAGTCCAAAACAACGGGCTGCCCCAGGGAATGTAAATGACTGATTTTGTAAGAAGGTTGAAAGACGGCAGGGCAAGTTGGACCTGAGCCAGAGCTGTCGCTGCAGCAATAACGGTGATGAGCATCGACTCGACAAGAAACTGGGCGATCAGATCACGACGCAGAGAGCCAATCGCTTTCCGGACACCCACCTCCCGTGCCCTTTTCTCCGACCGGGCAGTGGAGAGATTCATGAAATTGATACAGGCTATGAACAGAACGAGTACGCCGATAAGACTAAAAAGACGGACGTATTCGATAAAACCTCCGTCCGGCCGGCCATTTTTAAACTCGGAGTAAAGATGCCAGTCCGCCATCGACTGGAAGAATAGCTCTTCATGGGATTCTTTCCAGGCCTCGGGGTTGTATTTCTGCATGACGGCTTTCAGCTTGGGCTCCAGCTGGGCATAGGTGGTATTAGGCTGTAGGGCAATATAGGTTTGAAAGGAATTATTATTCCAATTGGTCGTCGCCTCTTTTACCCAATCGTGGGTTTGGATATAAAAACTGAAAGGGAGGACATAGTTGAAGTTAAACGTAGAATTCGCGGGCAGATCGCGGATGATGGCGGCGACTTCGAAATCCTGCTGGTTGTCGACCCGTACTTTTTTGCCCATGGGATCTTCCGTCCCGAACAAGGAGTGGGCCGTGGACTCCGTGAGAACGATGGAATAGGGCTGCTGCAGCGCTTTGTGGGGATCTCCTTTTAGCGCGGGGAAGGGAAATATCCTGAAAAATTGTTCCTCCGCCTGAGCGCCGTTCAAAAATATCTTATGCTCACCAGCGACCAGCCCATGCATTCCCATCCAATCGGTATGCGCGGCATAACGTATGCCCGGTACTTCCTTACGCAGCGCAGCTGTCAGCGGGATTGGTGTCCCCATGATCTGACCGGGCTCTCCATTACGGATAAAACGCTGACGCACCTGCGCCACCTGCTCATAACCCGGCAGATACCGGTCATAAGAATACTGGTACTGTACCCAGAGACCTATCAGCAATGCCACACCCATACCAATAGCAAGGCCAAGGATATTGACAAGACTATATGAGCGGTTGCGCAAAAGATTACGCCAGGCGGTGCGGAAGTAGTTGTGGAACATGGGGCGTCATTTGATGCTAACTTGCCCCGAATAAAATGCCGGATTTGCAAGGGCCTGTTAAACAGGCGGTTACTCTGAGTTTGCCATGAATGTTTGTTCGGTTTCGATACAACCGGTGTGCGGAGACGGGGTGCGGTTCAGCGAACCGCTATAACGGTGCCCTGCCCTCTCCGCAAGGGCTGGCCTTCAAACTGGTATTCGCAGGCCCAGATGAATGTGCCGGTGGCGTTGGCCCCGGAAGGAAGGCGGCCATCCCAGCCTTTGTCCTTTTCTGTTGTTTCAAATACTTTTTGCCCCCACCGGTCGAAGACGATAAAATGCATCTGTCTCACGTTGCCATAGAGCTTTGGCCGAAGGATATCGTTCTTTCCGTCGCCATTGGGAGAAAAGGCCGAGGGCATGAAGAAGCCTTCCAGACAATCCTTTTGATCGACCTCTATCGTGTCGCGGGTGATGCAATTATTGTCATCGGTGGCCTGTAACCAGTATACCCCCGGATGGGCGATGGTAATATGACTGGTATTTTCCCCGGTGCTCCATGAATAGGTTTTGAATCGCGTCAACGCTGTAACGGGCAATACGTCAAAGGAGCAAATGACGGTATCTCCCGGAAGGAATACGGTGGGCGGCGGCGGCGCAGCTACTACGGAGACCTGCGCGCTCAATGAGTTTCCGCAACCATCGATCACTGTCACGGAATAGGTACCGGTCTGGCTCACACTAAGTATAGAATCGGTAGATCCGTCCTGCCACAGGTAGCTGGAAAAGCCGCTGTGTGCATTCAATTGTATAATACTGTTGGGACATAAAGGGGCGTTACCGGCCAGCGACAACTGCTGTTTCGAGATGGTGACATCGGATCCATTGTCCGGGCCGACAATGCTGGGATCGGTAGCAACAACCCTTACCCGGTAACCGCTGCCCAAGCCGGTATTAGGAGGAATGACGGCTTTGATCGTGCCGCCGGTGGCAGTAGCTATACTGCCGATATTTACCGGCGACGCAAAGCTGCCGGCAGGATCGCTGAGCTGGGCGATAAACTTATTGGCAGATGTGAAAGGACCAAAGGCGGAGAAATTGATATCCATACCGGAACAGGTACCAATGGCCGATGCCGAAAGCGATGTGATGGATATCTTCGTTAGTACGGCATAGCCCCAGACGTCGTTGCCGACGAACGTGCTGGTAGCTGAGCCATTTCCAAATCCACCGAACAGCCATAACCTGTCGCCGGCGTCTACCCATCCCGATGCATAGATGCGGCCGCCGGGTTTGTTCCCCGGATCAGGCACCCCTTTCGATCCATACACAGCTGTTGCACGCGGGTAGGGATCACCGGACATCCATGCCCACTCATCTGCAGCGGGATCATATTTCCACAGATCGTTCATCAGGCCGAAATCACCGAGCACAGGGTCATTTCCCATTCCCATGCCACCAAACAGCCAGAACTGGCCCTGCAAATCCGTCAGACCGAGGCTGGCATATCTGCAACTGGGCTGATTGCCCGGCGCTGGTACTCCTTTTGTGCCAGTGACGGAAACGCCGAAAAAATTATTATCACCATTCACCCACGTCCATTCATTCAGTACAGGATCATATTTCCAAAGATCGTTCAACATATTAACACCAGGACCTCCTCCGAATAACCAGAGGTTGTTACCCGCATCCACCCAGCCGGTTGCATCTACACGTAAGCCGGGAGAATTGGAGGGAGAGGGTATCTTTTTTGTTCCATATACTGCTCCGTAATCGGGGAAATTCATCGGAGCATGATTGCCTCTCATCCAGGTCCATTCGTTAGTCGAAGGGTTATATTTCCATAGATCGTCCTTCGCATCGCCGGTATTGGATGTACCGCCGTACAACCAGAACATGCCGTTGTGATCGGTCCAGCACATGTCTCTGGTGAGTGCAGGAGGCGTATTGCCGGTGGAGGGAGTTCCTTTTATACCATAAATGGCATGCTGGTTGGGCAGGTTACTACCGCCCATCCAGGTCCATTCATTGGTAGAGGGATTGAACTTCCAGAGATCGTTCATACAGGTGGTAGCGTTTGCCCCGAAAACTCCCGAACCACCGCCAAACAGCCAGAGATTGCCATCCTTGTCTATCCAGCTGGCGCTGAGTGTTCTTGCGCCCGGATGATTGGCAGTGGAGGGCACTCCTTTAGTGCCATAGACGGCAGGTTGATTGAAAAAGGCATCGCCGCTGACCCAGGTCCATTCATTGGTAGAAGGGTTATATTTCCATAGATCGCTAAGATCTCCGGAACCAGCGGGACTGATCCATTCCGCATCGCCGCCAAAGACCCAGAAATTGCCGCTTTTATCCAACCAACTGGCTGCGGATGTACGGGCGCCGGCGACATTGGCCGTAGAAGATTGTCCTTTAGTATTGGAGATACTTCCCTGAGAGGAGGAATTCGAACCGGACACCCAGGTCCATTGATACGTTTGTGCAAAAGACCTGTTATAACATGCCAGGACGGATAGCAGGATAAGATATTGTTTCACGTGTTTGGATTAGGGTGTAGCCTGTGAAGGCCCGTGACAAGATAATACTTTTCCTGAGACCCGTCAAGCCCAGAGATCAGCATTCTTTCAGTCCCAGCGGTATCTGAATGGCCAGACCGCCGTCGGAGGTCTCCTTATATTTGCTGTTCATATCCTGGGCCGTACTCCACATCGTTCTGATAACAGCGTCAAGCGATACTTTAGCGAAGTCGGGAGTGCTTTGAAGCGCCAGCTGCGAGGCGGTGATCGCCTTGATGGCGCCCATGGTGTTACGTTCGATGCAGGGTATCTGGACCAGGCCGCCAATGGGGTCACAGGTAAGCCCCAGATGGTGTTCCATAGCGATCTCAGCCGCCATCATCGCCTGGCGTTGTGAGCCGCCGACACATTCGGTAAGGGCGGCAGCGGCCATGGCGGAGGATACTCCGATCTCGGCCTGACAGCCACCCATAGCCGCAGAAATGGTGGCGCCTTTTTTGAAGATACTGCCTATTTCGGAAGCGGTGAGTATGAATTGCATGATCTTGTCGGCATGAAAGCCGTCGCAGAAGATGATATAGTATTGTAACACGGCGGGGATGACACCGGCGGCGCCATTGGTAGGTGCAGTGACGACACGACCAAAAGAGGCGTTCTCTTCATTGACAGCAAGGGCAAAACAACTGACCCAATCCAACGTATATTTAAAACCGTTACCTCCGTCGCGAATGGCCTGCACCCAGGAGTCGAAATCGCTGTAGGGTCGGCCGCCGATGAGTCTGCGGTTGAGGTCGGCAGCACGGCGTTTGACATTCAGCCCTCCCGGCAGCATCCCTTCGGCGTGACAGCCGCGGTAGATACATTCCCGCATGACGTTCCATATTTTCAGGATGCCGTCGCGGGTATCTTGTTCCGGCCGGAAGGCCGCTTCATTTTCCAGGACGACTTCGCTGATGGACATGCCGGTTTTTCGGCACCAATGTACCAGGTCGGCATTGTTATTAATGGGGAAAGGCAATTGGACGGCAGACCCTGCCCCTGTCTCCTCCCCTTCTTTGCGGACAAATCCGCCGCCAATGGAATACCAGGTCTCTGCCAGTTGGCGGCCGTCTTCCCAGGACGCTAAAAAGGTCATGGCGTTGGGATGATAAGGAAGCATTTCGGAAAAGAGGAAGACGATGTCGATGTCCGGGTCGAAAGGGATAAGCCGGCCGGGGTCTGCTTCGCGGGTAGATGCGCTGCAGCGGATGGTCAGCTCTTTATTTGCCCGGATGGTTCCGATGGTCGTGTCGATCTGGCTAACGTCAAATGTGACCGGGTCTTCGCCGGCCAGTCCCAGCTGGATGGCGATGTCTGTACCGTGACCCTTGCCCGTCTTCGCGAGCGAGCCATACAGCAAGACCTTGACGGAAGCGAGGGTATCGATACCATATGTTTTATAGATGGCATCGGTAAATCGTTGGGCGGCGCGCCAGGGTCCAAGCGTATGAGAACTGGAGGGGCCGACGCCAATTTTGAACATGTCGAAAACGGAGATGGGATCGTGTGGCACGCAAGGGTATTTGGGGCAAAGATATTTGCTTTTGGGTTAGTATAGAACCTTGGTTTTTAAGCAAAAAAAGGACTAAGACAGCAACCAAACTGTCTTAGCCTTATTCATCTGTGTTCTTGCTTAGAACTTCTTTATAAAGATAAATTAAAATTGGACTTAATCGACCTCAGCAATTGCAATCATTGTATCTATTTTTACAATTGTTATACAATGATACAATTTTTATTACAATACGGCCAAATTTTTTTACAACTTTTTTAATTTATGGGACAAAAGGCGGCAGAGGGTAGGATCAAACGGTTCCGCAGCGATATGGAATTGCTGAAAGAAAAATATGATAATGTGAAAATGGCCCAGCTGTTAGGTATTGATCCGGGGAATCTCAGCAGTTATTATACGGGAAAGAGTAAGAATCCGGGGGAAGTTTTTTTAAACAAGTTCTATGTTGTGTTTGGTGAGGAGTTGAAACAATTCGTCCACCTGGTCGATGAATCAACTTTTTCGGAGGAATCGTTACCTGAAAATGAAGATTTGCGTCTCAATCTGTTTAAAATTGTGGAGACCAACCAAATTTTAGCGCAAAGCAATCTCATTCTTGCGCAGAATAATCAGACCCTCGTCGAAACCAATCAAAGAATGATGGAAGCGCATCTATCGTTATTAGAGAAGCAAAGAAAAAGGGAGCAGTAAGAAATAAAAAAAAGCCCCGGGGATCCCAGGGCTCCTAGCAGGTAGTTCATGGTTACTGCACATCAAGCAGATGTATATCAAAAATCAGGATGGAAGACGCAGGAATGGTGACAGTGCCAGCTGAAACAGATTGTCCTCCGTAAGCCAGGGAAGGTGGTAAATACAACCAGATCCTCCCGCCTTTTTTAATTAAAGGAACACCCTGCTGCCAGCCATCGATAAGGTTTGATAATTGCGTTGCGTAACTATTCTGTTGGTCAAATACAGTCCCGTTGGTGAGCCGCCCCGTATAAGCCACCGTTATCGGTGTACACTCTCCGGGTGACGGGCCTGTTCCTAACACTGTGCTGTCGATCTTGTAATAGAACCCTCTTGCATGTAAAGTGGCGGTGATGCCGGCGGAATCGAGATAATGTTTTACAGCGTCCTGTTCGGTTTTCGGTGCTATCGTTCCATCATCCACATAATCACACTTTTTTTTCGAGCAGGCACCTAAACAAAAGAAAATCAACGCTAAACACCCTAGTAAATTCCTCATTCCTATTTTTTACGCAAATATAGTCCCCGATAAGTTAGACAACCTGCTATTTCGAATTGCTGCAAGGAAATTAAAAAAAAGTGATTTTTTTTAATTTCTTCTATTTTTCGGTCCGAAAAGACCGCGGCCTGGCTTCAGGATGGGGAGTCGGGGGGTGCGGATTCCGGCCTTACTGGTCGGGGACCTGGCCTAGGTCGGGGGGTGCTGCCGGATCAGCTTGAGGGTCAGGCTGCGCCGGGGTATCACCCGAAGGAGCGGCGGACGGGCTGGGGCGCGCGGCAGATGAACGTTCCTCCCGCGCCAGCAGTTCCCGGTATCGTTGTTCATACTGCTCCCATTTCCACCGCTGGTAGAAAATAGCCGTAAACCCAACGATCAGCAACAGGGCGATAAAAAGGACCATGGGGTTGAAATCGGCGCTGTTGGCTTCCATATCCGCCCTTTTGTACCACCCGGAAGTGAAGCTGATGACGGTGGGAATGACAATTAATAACCCCAAAGGGATCCCCACGAGGAACTGACGGACTAGTTTTTTCTGCCGGAGCCGGTTTTTTTCCCAATACCGGATAAAATCGCTTTCTTCTTTTGTCAACATAATTTGATCCGCCGCCAGATAACGTATATAAGGCGTAAGCAAAGGTAACGCCAAGGGAACAAATTTTCATTTACAATGTTTTACGAAGAAGTTTTTCTACCTTAGCCTGACTCAAAATCCGATTGATTTGAAACTACCACAACTACTGTCGCAATTTTTATATCAGCACCGAAAGATGGACCTTCCGGGCATTGGAAGCTTTACGCTGGATGCCGCAGCGGTGATACCGCAGGAATCAGACCGGGTAGGACAGGTTCCGGCTTCGGGGATCAGCTTTAAAAATGCGAACATAGCCGCCCCCGATGAAGCCCTCATCCTTTTTATTAAAGAACACACCGGCAAAATGAAGTCCCTGGCATCCGCCGATCTGGACTTTTTTTTGACCACCGGCCGGCAGCTGCTCAACATAGGCAAACCTTTCTTTCTGGAAGGCATCGGAACACTCCTGAAAAATAAAGAAGGCCAGCTGGATTTTGCACCTGGAGAATACACCGTAGCCCGGCTGGAGGAGCCCCATTCCGTCACTTCCGAAAAAAAATCCACTTCTTTCGAAGACGGTCCCCGGCAACACCACACGGGAAACACCAATATCCGGCAGACCCTGCTGCTGATAGGACTGGTCGGCGGACTCGTTATCATCGGCTGGGGGGGATACTATCTTTATAAACGCAATAACTATGTCGAGCCCACCCAGGAAAACCAGGCCAGGGTGATCCCCGAACCTGCACCTCGTGCCGACAGTACGGGTACGGCCGGAACAAGCGGAGCCAATTCCCAAAAAGTAGATACGGCCGCTAAACAGGCCACCGGTGCTACAACACCTGCGACCGGCTCAAATGCCAGCACCAATCCCACAGCAGGTACAACGGCCAGCACTAACCCTGCAGCAGGTGCAACGGCCACCCCTGCAGCACAGGCCCCTGTGGTGTCAGCAGGCACAATCCCCATTCCTGCAGAGGGACAAAGTCTTTACCGATTCGTCATCTTACAAACCCCCAATAAGAGCCACGCCCTCCGTCGATACAATCAATTACTTGGTTACCAGCTGAACATAAAAATGGATCAAAAGGATTCCTCTTTTTTCAAGCTGTATTTCCCCATTGCAGCAGCAATACGGGACACTACGCACATCAAAGATTCACTGGCTGACGTATATGCGGCACATGTGGTCATCGAACATTGATTATATGCGACCTGACGCTTCCTACTGGATCGAAAAATTACAATTGACAGCACATGTCGAAGGCGGCGCTTTCCGTGAGATATACCGTTCGGAGCTGGTGCTGTCCCGCAAATCCCTGCCTCTTTTCTTCCAGGGCGATCGCCCTGCTTCCACCAGTATTTATTTTTTATTGACGGAAGGCCAATTCTCTGCTTTTCACCGTATTGCAGCTGACGAAGTATGGCATTTCTATTTCGGGGACCCGCTATTGGTCTATGAGATCACTCACAACGGGCGATTGGTCACACACCACCTGGGCGCCAACCCGGAAAAGGGGGAAAACTTCCAGGCCGTTGTAAAGGCGGGCAGCTGGTTTGCCTCAGCACCGGCGCCAGGCAGCGAATATGGCCTGGTGGGTTGTACGGTAGCGCCCGGATTCGACTTTGCCGATTTCGAGTTGGCCGATCGCGAAGCGCTGGCCGCACAATACCCGGAACACGCCGGTCTGATCAAAAAGTTGACGCGGTAAGGGGCGCGTTCTTTTTAGCGCCCCGATGCATATAGCTGCCCCTCTTTCATTACCCATTTTACTTTACGGACCTGTGAGACCGCAACGGAAGGGTCGCCCTCGACGACAAGGATATCGGCGAGCAGGCCCTGTTTGATCCTTCCCACCCTGTCGCTGATATGAAAAACGTCAGCATTGACGGATGTTGCGCAGCGCAGCACATCAAGGGGTTTCATGCCATATTCTGCCATCATCTCCATTTCACGGGCGTTGTCCCCATGCGCATAAACCCCTACGTCGCCACCCATGCAGATAGTGACGCCGGATGCCATGGCCTGGCGAAAGCTCTCTTTCTTTTCCGTTATCGAATGCGGCTCGGGATCGACGCCTTTTTTCCAGCCTTTATATTGGGAAACGGCATCTCCGGCCGCCAGCGTAAGACATAGGGCAATGCCTTTAGCCTTCATTGCGGCAAACAATGCCGGTGTGCCGCCTTCCCCATGTTCGATGGTGGCCACACCTGCCTCTATCGCCCTTCGCATACCCTCCGTAGTAGTGGAATGGACAGCTACAAGCCGGCCGGCGCTGCCAGCGACCTCTACGGCCTTTTTCAGTTCTTCAACCGTAAAGGTAGGAGCCGCCTGTTCACCGGCGCCCCAGCGATAGTCTACATAAATTTTAATAAGGTCCGCCCCTTTGCCTATCTGGGTCCGGATCTCTTTTGTCAATCCCTCTACCCCATCGGCCTCGGCAGCACCATGGGGAGACTCGTAATCGTAGGAGAGTTCTTTGGGGCCATAACTGCCGGTGGCAACGATAGCGCGCGTGGCGGCGAGTATGTGTGGACCCGGAATCACACCTTTATCAATCGCTTGTTTCAGCCCGATGTCGTCATAAAAAGAGCCTTCCGTGCCAAGATCACGCGTGGTAGTAAATCCGGCAAGCAGGGTATTACGGGCATGGACCGTCGCACGGGCCGTGCGTTCGGCACGGGATTCTTTCAACACCTGATCGTTCCAGGAAACTTCATTATAAGGATGTAAGAACAGATGACTATGTCCTTCTATTAATCCGGGAAGAACCGTCATCCCCTTGCAGTCGAGGGAGATAGCGCCGGAAGGGATCTTCACAACATTTGCAGCACCAGCCGCCTCTATCATTTGACCATGGACGATAACCAGCCAGCCTGTATGCATCTGTTCGCCATCGAAAACACGGTCCGGACGCAATACATAAGTGGTGTCTGACACGGGAGTTCGCCCCTTTGAAAGTAAGTCGGTATGCGGATCGGATTGGGAATACAATGCGGATATAGAACCCAGGGATGAGAAAATGGCTAGGACAATGGTTTTTAGCATGTAGGTTAATTAAGGGGCCCAATATAAGAAAGAGTTTGGAAGACGGAAATAAGGGGATGCCTAATAACATAGTATCTTTGCCGGTATGGCAGAAGATTTAACTATCATTGAAGGCAGCAAAGCCGAACAATATCGCTCGTTGCTGCCGCAGATCAACGCTCTGACAGAAGGCGAGACGGATCAAGTGGCCAACCTGGCTAATGTGGCAGCCGCCCTGAAAGGACAATTCGGATGGCTCTGGGTGGGATTTTATATGGTAAAGGATGGAGAACTGGTCGTAGGTCCGTTCCAGGGGCCCGTAGCCTGTACGCGCATCCGCAAAGGCAAAGGCGTTTGCGGCGCGGCCTGGGCGCAGGCGAAAACACTTATCGTGCCGGATGTCGAAGCCTTTCCTGGTCATATCGCCTGCAGCAGCCTGTCGAGGTCGGAGATCGTCGTACCTATCCTGCGCAACGGCGAAGTAATAGGGGTGCTCGATGCCGACAGTGTGCATCTGAATACTTATGATGAAGAGGATCAACGCTGGCTGGAAGAGATGGTAGCCGCGCTGCCTCTTTAATAAAAGACGTATACTAATTTTTTTAAATCTCCGTTACTACCGAGATTTGCAATCATTCAATTCCATTCTATTACTTTAAATGCTATGATGAAGAATTTTGCGAGCGCCAGCCTGGGTATCGTATGTTTTGTAATGACAGCCTGCGGGTCAGGAACTAATGGGAAGGCAGCCGTCGCCGGGTCGGCCGATACGACGGCTACAACAGCCGCCACAATGAAAGGGACCACAGATACCGCAGCGGCTCCGGCGCCTCTGCCGGGTGGAAAACTCCCTCCTCCCTCCGTGATCCTCGGCCGCAAAGAAGTGCCGATCCTGTGTTATCATCAGATCCGCGACTGGAAACCTACAGACTCTAAAGTTTCCAAAGACTATATTATGCCCCCGGCCGACTTCCGGGCTCAATTGAAAATGCTGGCAGATAGCGGTTACCATAGCATTCTGCCTGATCAATTATATGCCTACCTGACAACGGGCGCCGCCCTTCCGAGCAAACCGGTGATGCTGACTTTCGACGACACGGACGAAGATCAATACACGATAGCCTGGCCCGAGATGAAGAAATACGGGTTTAAGGGAGTGTTCTTTATCATGACGGTATCCCTGAACAGACTGCCGCATTATATGACGAAGGACCAGGTAAAAGAATTGTACAATGCCGGCAATGTGATCGGCAGTCATACCTGGGATCATCACAATTTCCGCAAATTCCAGGGTCAGGATTGGGTTACACAGATCGAGAAGCCTACCAAACAACTGGAAGCTATCACTGGAACACCTATCCGTTATTTTGCCTTCCCATTCGGATTGTGGAACCGCGAGGGTTTGCCCGAGTTGAGGAAAAGAGGGTTTATCGCTGCTTTTCAGCTGGCTGACAAGATGGATCCCACCGACCCGTTGATGACGGTGCGCAGGATCATCGTCGGAGGCGGATGGAGTCTGAAGACCTTTAGTTATGCTATACATAGAGACTTTCACTGACCGCCTGGAAGGCGGTCGCGCGCTTCGCGCAGAAAAAATGGGGAGGCCGCTTCAGCGGCCCGAGCGTGGCCCGGCTGCTTTAGCAGCCGAGATGTACTTCGCGCTGATGTCGGGATAGATTCCGATGTGATGGGTGCGGATCATATCGTGAAGGGGTGTGGCCCCACCCGACAGCTGGAGCAATATCTTTTGTGAGGGCAGGGCCGGCATGTGACAGTCGATACAGTTGTTTTCCAACTTTAATTCTTTTACCGGAGCAAAGGTGCAGCCAGACTGGCGCGCGGGGGCTCCCATTTGTGCAGCCTGTCCGGGCTGGTCATGACAATTCATGCAGCGCCGGGAGAAAAGCCCCGCCCTGTTGAATTCATCGACATGCACATTGTGACAGGAAGAGCAATCCATCGAAGAGCTGCTAAAACATTTACTGGTCGTGAGTAATCCATATTGATTGCCATGTACGTCGAGAGTGGCGGTGCTGTCGGGAGAATAATTCGGCGTGGAGAATTGAGCCAGCGTATCTCCGACCCTGAAGGAAAATGAAGGCAGGATCTCCTTTCGGAACCCGGAATGACAAAGGGCGCAGGCATCGAGTCGCTGCTGGCGGCCGAGCTGACGCCAATGGATGATATCCCTTCCCTCTTTTTCGCCAGGATGGGCAGTATGCCAGGCCAAATGTGCGGCGCCGGGTCCATGACATCTTTCGCAGTCTATTCCATACACAATACTATTTTTGTCAAATAATGTGGCGCCGTTGTCCAGCGATAGCACCCGGGCGCTGGTAGCGTGGCATTCCATACATTCCCCCGGAACCTGTTTGTTAAAATAAATCAGATTGGTCGGATAACCCGGGCTGTTACACCAACTGTCCGCAGGCGTATAATAAGACACTGGCAGTTGAAAAAGCCGGTTGCTGTCCCAATAAAGATAAGACTGCCCCTTCCGGCCCGACCCAATGACAATATCGAATGCCTCGCTCTCGTACACAGAGCCGTTAAACCAGGCGCTCTGGAGGAATTTTTTGCCTTTTTTTTCCAGTACCACCTCCATGTGCTCGTTGTATACAATGTGGTTACGGCCAGCCCGGAAGCTGCCTTTGATGGAGGCTGCAGATGCCGGCGAGGAGCTGAGGTAGTGGGCGGTGAGGCTGAGGGAGTCGCAGATGGCGCGGTGACAGGAGAGACAGGCGGCGGAACCGGCGGACCGGGATGACATTGCGGAATCGGCATAGACAGTGTTAATCCCTGGAACGCCAGGTTTCGGGACGGGCAATGACGGGTTCATCCACTGAGTGTTGACCCAGATGATGAGCAGTGAAAGAAGTGCAACAACAATGTTGCGGCGTCGCAACCAGATCATGGTAAGCGCCGGGATATATCCTGGCTTTATAATGAACGAGAACCGGCGCTTAGCGGTTGCTTGCGGGGGGCGGGCCGGCACATAGCTCTTAGCGGTTGCTTGCGGAGGAGGGGACGATTCACGGCGCTCAGCGTTTGCTTAGCCAGTCCCGGAACCAGTACCCTGAACTTTTGATGGTGCGTAGCTGGGTCTCAAAATCGACATGGATAAGACCAAAACGGGCTTTATACCCCTCGGCCCATTCGAAATTGTCCATGAGGGTCCAGGCAAAATACCCTTTTATGTTCACCCCTTCTTTTTTGGCGCGCAAAAGGGCAAGCAGGTATTGCTGATAATAGTCGATGCGGGGCTGGTCGTCGACGGCGCCATTGACGAGTTCATCACGGAAGGCGGCTCCGCTCTCGCTGACAATGATCTCTTTTACCCCACCGTATAACCAAAACCGTTTGAGGATACGATAAAAACTATCCGGGTTGATCTCCCAGCCCATGGCGGTATGCGGCACTTTTCGCGTGACGGCTTTCACCTCTGACGCCTGTACGATAGGGATAAGGGGATTGTGACGGATGACGATGGGGAAATAATTCTGTATACCAATAAAATCAAAGTTAAACTGCATCCTCTCCGTATACTTCCAGCTGCGATTGTGCAGCTCCAGCCGCTCGAGAAACTTAAAGTCTTCGCGTGGATATCCCCTGCCAAGGGCCGGCTCGATAAAAAGACGGTTCATCAGGATGTCCATGCGTTTGGCAGCCTGTATGTCTTCCGGAGAATTCGTATACGGTACGATCTCCGAACAGGAAAAGCTGGTCCCAATATGTGCACCCGCCACCTTATCCCTTATGATACGGCCTCCCTCAGCCTGGGCCAGCGCCGCATGATGGATGGCCGGTAAAAAATTGGAGAGCCCTATTCTGCCCGGCGCATGACGCCCCAGCATATAGCCCAGACTGGTAAAACCAAAGGGTTCATTCAGCACGATCCAGTCCTTTACTTTATCTCCATATTCTTCCGCGCAAAAGGTGGCGAAACGGGTAAACCATTTTAACATCAGGTGACTGGTCCAGCCGCCTTCCTTCTCCAGCGTGACAGGCAGGTCCCAATGGTAAAGCGTTACATAGGGAGTAAGGCCAAGCTTCAGACATTCGTCGATGACACGATGATAAAAAGCAACCCCTTCCTTGTTGACCCGGCCGACGCCTTCGGGCAGAATGCGCGCCCAGGAAAGGGAAAAACGGAAGACAGAAAAACCCAATGCCTTGGCTAAAAGGATGTCGTCCTTGTAGCGATGATAGAAGTCACAGGCCATCGTAGGTTTGCCCCCCCCTTTGATCTTGCCCTGCCGTCGGGAAAAGCTGTCCCAAATGGAAGGGCCTTTACCATAACTGTTCCAGGCGCCTTCATTCTGCGCAGCTGCCATTGCCACGCCCCATTGAAAATCATTGCCGAATTCGCTTGCTATAAGTTTGTGCAGGTTTTGAACCACGCGCGGATTTTTGTGACGCAAATTTTGGATATAACTATGTTACGGCAATGTTACTATTTGGTTATATTTCTTTGGGGGCATTAGGGCCGTGGGGCGTGGGGCCATTGGGCATTGGGGCATTAGGGCCATGGGACCGGGCAGGATCCTGTCAGAGGACCGGGAAAGCGGCGTCGGGGGCCATCCAGTGGGTAGATAAGTTACGGCGGAACCAGGTGAGTTGCCGTTTCGCATATTGTCTGGTGTTGGTCTTTATATTGCTGACGGCGGTGTCCAGTGAACACTTTCCATCGAGATATTCGAATAGCTCCCTATAGCCCACTGTTTGCAGCGCATTATGCGTCCGGTAAGGCAGGAGATTCCGTACTTCATCAAGCAGCCCATCCTCCATCATACGATCCACACGATAATGGATACGCTGGTGCAATTCTTCCTTAGGGAGTTCGATGCCAATGGTGTGTATTTGAAAAGGCCGGGTCCTGGGTTGCCGGGTGCGAAAAGACAGGATGGATTGGCCCGTGGAAAGTCGTACTTCCAATGCACGCATCAGTCGCTGGGGATTGAGCAGCTCGCCTTTCGCGTAGTATTCGGGATCATATTTTTTTATTTCATCCTGCAGCCAGGCGATACCCTGCATTTCATATTGCTGCTGGATATGCAGCCGGATGGACTCGTCCGCAGGGGGGATATCATCGAGCCCTTCCACAAAAGCTTTGATGTATAGCCCGGTGCCGCCCACCATAACGACAGTACGCGACTCCCGGAATATCTCTTCCGTCCACTGCAGTGCCAGCTTTTCAAACAAGGCGGCGTTGACCTCTTCGTGGATGGAATGGGAGTCGATAAAATAATGGGGAACTGCGTTTAATTCTTCCGGCGAAGGTTTTGCCACACCGATGTTCAGCTCGCGATAGCACTGCCGGGAGTCCGCCGAGATGATCTTCGTCTGCAATTGCCGGGCCAGGCGGATAGCCGCTGCCGTCTTTCCCACAGCGGTAGGCCCCACAATGATTATAACGGTAGGTGATTGCAAAATGTATTATTCTTCTTCGCCGCCGTGCTCACCATTTTCTTCTTCATCCGATTCGGATTCGGAATCAGCGTCGGAGTCGGATTCGGATTCGGCTTCACCCTCTGCGCCCAATAAAGCAAAACCTTCCGTACCCTTGGTGAGGTCATATTTTTCTTCTATCTCGGTGAGCTTGTCGCCCACCAATCCCTTTGTCCCGTACTGGGAAGGGGGTATCCCCTCGGATTTGATGACGGCGGGATATTCCAGTTTGCCACTCTCCTCTTTGGAGACGTTTATCAATTCGACCAGGAAACTCCAGTTCTTGACGAAATCGTATACATAGATAAATTTCTGGTTGGGATCGAATATTTCCGAACCGATGGTAGTGGCGTCCATCAGCAGGGGTTCGGCTTTATAGGCCTTATCGTATTTCTCCAGGGAAATTTCCCTCCCCCGTTGCCAGTTGTCATTGCTGCGATAGAAGGTAGCCTGGTGTTTACTGTCAAATTCATACCCTTTCAGGATGATCTGATGCAGTTGTAAAAAAGTTTGCGTATGTCGTACTGCTACATCCCGGTAAATGCTATCGTCTTCCTCAAAATATACCCGAAATTTCAATATCGCCATGACTAATATGCAATTTAGAGTTCACAAGATACATAAATTCATTAATTATACTAATCCGACGAATTTCATGCGGCGGATCACTTTTTCATGCAGTAGGCTACTTTTTCAAGCAGTGGATCAATTTGCGGCATGCAGATCCAGTTCGCTTGCCTTCTTCATCATGAATTCATAGGCCGAATCGTAGTTATTTTCAATGAGCCCATCCAGTATGGCCTCACGGATGGCATTTTTGAGTTCCCCCACCACCCTACCCGGAGGCAGTCCGAACTTTTCCATGATCATTTCACCGGTGATGGGTGGTTGCCAATTGCGGATACGGTCTTTTTCCTCGACTTCCTTCAGCCGCTGTCTCACCAATTCGAAGTTCTCAAGATAGCGACGGACCTTTTGTTTGTTCTTTGACGTAATATCGGCCCCACACAGCGTCATCAACGCGTCAATATCATCGCCGGCATCAAACAGCAGACGACGAATGGCGGAATCCGTAATATTCTCCTTTGTCAAACTGATAGGACGCAAATGGTATTCCACCATTTTCCGGACAAAACGCATTTTTTCATTCTGCGGCAACTTCAGTTGGGTAAATATTTTGGGGACCATCCTGCCTCCAACAACTTCATGCCCATGGAAGGTCCAGCCATGGTCTTTTTCAAATTTTTTAGTGGCCGGTTTGCCGATATCGTGCAAAATTGCAGCCCAGCGCAACCAAAGGTCTTTTGTATGGACGCTGATATTATCAAGCACCTGCAGGGTGTGATAGAAATTATCCTTATGCCCCAGTCCATCGATGTATTCTGCTCCTGCAAGATCGACCATCTGGGGAAAGATGATCTTCAGCAGACCGGTGCGGTAGAGAAGGTCGAAACCGATGGATGGTTTTTCGGCAAGGATGATCTTATTCATTTCATCCGTGATCCTTTCCTGGGAAATTATTTTTATCCTGGGAGCATCGGTCTTGATGGCGCTCAGGGTGTCATCTGCTATCGCGAAGTCCAATTGGGTAGCAAAACGGATGGCCCGCATCATGCGCAGGGGATCATCGCTGAAGGTGGTCAGCGGATCGAGAGGCGTGCGGATGATCTTTTCCTGCAGGTGTTCGCGGCCATTGAACGGATCGATCAGCCGGCCATAGTCTTTTTTGTTGAGACTGATGGCCATGGCATTGATGGTAAAATCACGGCGCAGCTGGTCGTCTTCGATGGTTCCGGGTGTAACATCGGGATTACGGGACTCGGCGCGGTAACTTTCTTTGCGGGCGCCCACAAACTCTATTTCCCAGTCACTCCATTTGATCTGGGCGGTGCCGAAGTTCTTGAAATAAGAGACGGAAGGTTTTGGATGAAGTCCTTCGGCCACCTTGTGCGCCAGTGCAATACCATCACCGACACAAACGATGTCGGCATCCTTGGTAGGCCGGCCGATGAGTTTATCCCGCACGAACCCGCCAATGAGATAGGTGGGCAGGTGCAAACTGGCAGCGGCCTGGGCGATTTTTTCAAATACGAATAATTCCTTTTCTGTGCAATTAATGTCCATTAGCACTACGTTTTATCTCGTCCCCCCGGCGCTTATCCGGCTCTTAGCCGACGTCTACCGGGAAGGGACCGGCCGCGAAGTTATTAAAGTTTGCAAAAGTTGTCCCTCCTCAATTTTAAAGGCGCAATTGAAGTGCCCGCGGGGGCAGGCCTTATAGCCATGAAGCCCGCAGGGACGGCAGTCGAGCGGCTCTTTTATCTCTACGATGAATTTTTCGTCGGAAAGAGGGCCAAAACCAAAACCGGGGATGGTGGAGCAATAGACAGCCGTGACAGGAGCATTCACCGCAGAAGCAAAGTGCATGGGGGCCGAGTCGTTGACATAGTTCATAACCGCCCCCTTCATCAGGGCCGCGGACTGCAAAAAGCTCAGCTGGCCGCTGAGGTTTATGATGTTTGCGGCGGCGGTCGGGACCGCGGCTTTTGCGGCGCCGCCGGGCCTTGCTTCCCCACAGCCCTGTGTCATGACTTCCTCCTTAATATATTCACACAATTCCTTGTCGGACGGCGCCCCCAGCAGATACACGGTATATTCCTCCGGAACAAGCCGCAGGAAAGCGATCCACTTTTCTTTGGGGTATTGCTTGGTGAACCAGACAGAGGCGGGGGATACGGTAATATAAAAACCCTGTTGATACGGGCGCACCTTATCCTCATCGGCAGCCGTCGGATAGAGCCTGGGTCGGGCGGGCTGATCGCCGGTGAAAGCGCTTATGAGCATCTGATTGCGCTGTATCTCATGCAGGGGCGCGGGCACCGGCACATCTTTCGCCGCTGCCGCCATGCCTTTCGTCGGCACCTCCTGTTCTACGCCCTCCCCTCGCCTCACTACCGCTTCCGCCCCCGCCTGTTCTACGCCACCCGCGCGTCCTGCTGGCGCTTCCCCTCGTGCCGGCGCGCTGACGATATGAGGAATTCTTCTGGAAAAAAAGCGACTCAGCGGGTTTTTGTCAAATCCAATAGTCTCCGCAGCTCCCGAAAATGCTGTGAGCAGGCCCGTCGCCGCAAAACGCTGGACGTTGATCACTTTATCATAGTGCTCGCGCCTTATCCGCCGCCCCATACGCCAAAGATTTTTCAGCTTGCCCTCTTTTTTGTCCCAGACAAGCACGGTATGCAGCCAGGGATGCCCCGCCAATAGCGCTTCATTGCCCTTGCGGACGAGGAAGTCGATGCGGGCATCGGGAAAACTCGTATGTAATTTTTCGATGATAGCGGTGGCGAGGACAACGTCGCCGATGAATGCTGTTTGTATGACGAGGAATTTTGGCACGGCGCAAACTTACATAAAATCCTGTGCCATTGGACTGATCACTATATTGTTAGTTGGAAGCCGAGTATATATCGGGCAGGATCAGTCGTGGGGAATATAAGATTGTTCTCCCTTTTCCTTAATCTCATTTATCTCCTTGAGGAATTTCTTATCCTTTTTATTCTTCGGTTTTTTCTTACCAAGAGCCAGATCAACCAGGTGTCTTTCTTCTTAGGAAAGTGAATCCTTGTAGTCGTTATTGTCACTCATTTGCTTTTCTTTTAAAATTTTCGTAGAGGCTTTTATCTAGTACCTGTAATTTACCATTTTTTTGAAACAGGATCAAACGAGGTTCTACCCGATATTGGTATCCCAAAGATACAATTCATCAAATATTTGAAAATCAATTAATTGATGGATTAATACTGCTAGATTTCGACTGGCTTCCCTGATGAAAGATTCCGGAACCTGCCGACCTGTTTGCTGGAACCTGATCTTTGCAAGCTTTAGGCTCAGGGCCATGTCGAGTGTAACATAATCTATGCGAACCCAATGGCCATTTTCTTTTCAAGGCCTCCATGTCCTCCAGCCTTTTTTCAATCGAATGATTTGCCACTCCGTCCAAAAGCAGGTCGATACCTTCTGTAATAGCTGCCTGTCTTAATTTCTTTGATAGATGGGAACTTTCATCATGTACCAACCATGCGGCTAGCGGTTCCTGCATGTTAAGTAAAGACCGATATTCGGGCAACATCATTTTTATTTCATCCGGATCGATCTTTAGTGCATTAGGCGGGTATTCAACTATACCGCTGCGAATAAAAGCAGATTTTCCATTAGCGGGCGCGCCGCCAGGCATAAAGATATTCTTATCTTTACTATACTCTTTTCTGTCAAGAATGGTCTGTATGATTGCATCGTGTAAAGCCTGTCTTTCCGCTTTCAGGTCTGTATATATATCAAAATAGTACTCCAGAGTGCCTATTCTTGCGGAAAGCATTTCCTTCAATCTTAGCCACAATTCTTCCTTCTTCATGATCTTAATTTTATCAATAAATGGTCCCGGCGCTTAACCATTTTATGATCGAAGGAAGATCATGACGATATAAAGCAAAGATAAAAAAGAGAAATCTTTTGAAAAAAACAACCTCAGGGTCGAATGACCGTCACAGTAGCATCCGCATTCCATTTGACAATAGCAGAAGGCGCGCGTGGTGTCTCATCGTCCCTGCGATGCTGAACGATATAGTCGACACCGGCACAGATACGCGGGTCTATCTCGCGAAAAAAGGCGGGGGACGGCTCGCCGGAGATATTGGCGGAAGTGGAGACCAGGGGTTTGCGCAACCGCCGGACCAGGTGGCGGCAGAACGTGTCGTCGACGAGACGGATGGCGACGGTGCCATCGGCATTGATGAGATTATCAGCAAGCCCTATCGCGCCTTCATAGATGACAGTGGTGGGTTTTTGTACCGTATGGAGAAAATCGAATACACGCAGATCGGGCTGGCTGGTGTATTTCAGGACATCCCGTTCGTCGGCCATCAGCACGATAAGGCTTTTGGTGGCGATCCTTTGTTTCAGCCGGAATACCTTATCGACAGCGACGGGGTTGGTCGCATCACAACCAATTCCCCATATGGTATCGGTGGGATAGAGAATGAGGCCCCCGGCGTGCAGGACGGCGAGACAGTTTTCTATGTCTTTTTCAAATTCCATAACAGACCGCAAATATAGCTAAGTCCGGAAAAATGACCGGCATGTAGTATGTTTGCGGAAAAATTAGCAATGGAATTGAAACAATTGATCGCGGAGACCTGGGCCAACCGGGAATTATTAAAGGACAGCCAATACGCGGATGCGGTGCGGGCCGTGATCGAAGAAGTGGACAAGGGCCGGCTGCGGGTGGCTTCACCCGGCGAGGGCGGATGGCAGGTGAATGAATGGGTAAAACAGGCGATCCTGCTGTATTTTGGTATCCAGCCGATGCAAACCTGGGACCTGGCTCCTTTTGAATTCTATGACAAAATGTTGCTGAAGAAGAATTATAAAGACCTGGGTGTACGGGCAGTTCCGCATGCTGTGGCACGCTATGGCGCCTACCTGGCGAAGAACGTGGTGCTGATGCCGAGTTATGTCAACATCGGCGCCTATGTCGACGAAGGTACGATGGTAGACACCTGGGCGACCGTTGGCAGTTGCGCCCAGATCGGAAAAGGAGTGCATCTCAGCGGCGGCGTAGGTATTGGAGGCGTGCTGGAACCTCTGCAGGCCGCGCCGGTGATCATCGAAGATGGCGCTTTTCTGGGCAGCCGTAGCATTGTCGTCGAAGGGGTCATTGTAGAAAAAGAGGCGGTGCTGGGCGCAAATGTGGTGCTGACACAGTCCACGAAGATCATCGATGTCAGCGGACCGGAGCCAAAGGAATACAAAGGCCGTGTACCGGCAAGAAGCGTGGTGATCCCCGGCAGCTATCTGAAGAAATTCCCTGCAGGAGAATACAACGTGAGCTGCGCCCTTATCATCGGGCAGCGAAAGCCAAGCACCGATCTGAAGACGAGTCTTAATGACGCGCTGAGAGACTTTAATGTATCTGTTTAATACTTTAAAAGCCTCCTTCGCGGAGGCTTTCTTCTTTTATGCCTGTACGCTCTACCTTACTAAAGGGTTTTTTAATTTCATTCACCGGGGCGATCCTGTTCTCCACCAAGGCCATCATCGTAAAACTGGCTTTCCGCGAGACCCATACCGACGCGCTGACCTTACTGACCCTGCGGATGTTACTGTCTCTCCCCTTCTATCTCCTGGTGGCCTTCTGGGGCAGCCGCCAGGAAGGGAATACGAAGATGACCCCGCGTCAATGGGTCTGGGTCCTGGGTCTGGGTCTGCTGGGTTATTACTTCAGCAGTTTGTTCGACTTTGTCGGATTGCAATATATCTCGGCGGGATTGGAAAGGCTGATCCTTTTTCTCTATCCCAGCTTCTCTGTGCTGATCAATAGCGCCGCCTTCCGTCAGCGTATCAGCAAGGCGCAGTATTGGGCGTTGGGACTTACCTATACGGGCATTGGGATCGCCTATTTTGGCGAATTTAAGCTCGACACCGGGAATCCGAATTTTTACTGGGGAAGTTTTTTAGTATTCCTATGCGCTGTCACCTATGCGTTTTATCTCTCCGGCACAGGCAAGATGGTGCCGCAGCTGGGGGCGGCGAAGTTTACGACCTATAGCATGCTGGCGGCAACGATTGCCGTGCTGTCGCACTTCTTTTTGCGGGAAGCCTTCGGGGCTCAGCCGGCGTTGCCCGTGGGTACTGGCAGCGGCATGTTGTGGGGCTATGGGTTGGCGCTGGCACTGATCGCCACCGTCATTCCCTCTTTTATGTTATCGGAGGGCATGAAACGCATCGGGGCCAACAATGCGGCGATCGTGACCAGCGTAGGGCCTGTGTCAACGATACTTCAGGCGCATTTCTTCCTGGGCGACAGGATCTTTGCAGAGCAGATCATCGGAACGGCGCTGGTGATCGCAGGGGTGTTGCTGATCGGCTGGAAGGGGCAGAAACAGGAAGCGGCGGCAGGAGCACGCGAGAGTGCTGCAGATTGAGGCTTGCCGAGCGCGGAGATTGCCGCACCGGCCGAGCCAGATGCTTAAGGCTGAAAGTTTTGCAATTTTTTTTATTCTTTTTGGGCGGCGACTTTATCTTTTCCTATATTTGCACCCCCGAACGAAAGAAACTGCGGTTTCCGCAGCACCGATCGAGCGGTAAGATGCCCAGGTGGCGAAATTGGTAGACGCACTGTGTTCAGGTCGCAGCGTGGGAAACCATGTGAAGGTTCGAATCCTTTCCTGGGCACCGAATTATGAAACCCGCTCTGACAGCGGGTTTCCCTTTTGGGATATATTCCCATCGCTCTTAACTCATTTAAATACAATATAATTGGAGTTCGATTCCTGATCGGTTGACCGAGATGGATAATCGAACTACTCATTTTGGCAAAATTACCCCACCTTTCGGATCTACAGAAGGCCGGATATCCACCATTGAGCATTCAGGAGCGTGGTCGCCAAAAATTGCCTTCCGAATCCACCAAATTTCCGAAGTTTGTCACTCGACAAAGCCTGCACATGTCACATACAGCATTTGGTGAGTTTTTCCCGGAGATCGCCGATAAGGAGACCCGGGTTGTAACCGTTATCGATCAAGCGATCAAGGACCTGCCGCTGGGAGCCTATGCGTTGATCGATCTTTATTGCACCGACCCGGATTGCGATTGCAGAAATGTCTACATCCATGTCGTTCACGAGGAATTCCCCGGCCCGATAGCTACTATCACTTATGGTTGGGAGAATCTAACTTATTATAAAGAATGGATGGGTGGGGGCGACGACGACTACATACTTACCCAATTCAAGGGACCTGCATTGGCGATCGGCGCGAGGCAATCCCAATTTGCCGGCGAGTTACTACGAATTTTCGAAGATATCCTTCAAACAGACAAAGAGTATGCTAACCGGTTGCAGCGTCATTACCGGTTGGTGAAAGGCTTTATAAAAAATAAAAACTTACGCTGACATGATCTATCATTTTTATATTGAAATGCAGGAAAGTGACCCGCTGGTCTGGAGGAGGATTGTCGTTCCGGCTGATTATACCTTTTATCAATTGCATAAGGCTATCCAGGGAGCATTTGGCTGGGAGAATAGCCACCTTTTTCAGTTTTCCGAATCAGGATTTTCTGATAAAACTTCCTATGGCCTGCCGGGGGAGGATATCAACCCGGATATGATAACCATTGACGCCAGAAAGACAAAAATGAGCCGGGTACTCAAGAAAGAAGGCCAGACCTATTGCTATATCTATGATTTCGGAGACCACTGGGAGCACCGCCTTACCCTTGAGAAAATAGAAACGAAAGATATGACTGCCCCTTATTGCCTAGATGGGGCCGGCGCCTGTCCGCCAGAAGACGTCGGCGGGATGCATGGTTATCAGGAAATGTTGGAGGTACTTAAAATACCTCGTCATCCGGAAAGAGCCAGCTATATCCAATGGCTGGGCCTGGTCACGGGTGAAAAATGGGATGCGAAATTTTGCAGTTTAAGGGAAGTGAACAAAAGGCTGGTGTTACTGGAAAGATGATTTGACTATATTTTCTTGTTAAAGCGAAATGAAAACCCTCAACCGAACGAAACGCCTGAAACTGGCGCCGCAATGGTTCAGCGCCTATATAGGCAGAAATCCAGTCCGGGGTTATGCCCGGCATTTTTCCGTCGATCTGATTTGCGCCATCACCGAAATGCGCATGTTGGGATACCCTGTCACTGAGGAATACGAATTAACCATTAAACGCTCCATTGCTGACCGTAGCTTGCAACAGAAGAAGAAGCGAGAGGCCAAGTTCGCGGCAGCCAATCCCCCCGATGATTTCAGCGATGGTGAATTCTCCTTCATCGCAGGCTACACCAGCGGCGGCGCACCCTATGGTATCCGCCGGGAGGAGACGGATGGCCCGGATTTTCTTTAGAATAATAATTTATTTCTTTATCAATGAGCCGGAGATTTAAGGAGCAATTTAAACGCATAGAGCAAATATTAAGCCCCCGGTTTAGCGATATATCCAAGCGTATGGAGACGCTGGAGTATTACAAAAGATATCTTGAAAGAGAATTAAAATTTCCTATCGAGGTGACAGGTTGGGAAGATTTTTCGTGGGAAGAATTTTACCTGCTCGGACCAGGCGACAAGCGAGAATATGAGGCGCTAAAACGTACAAGGGCAATCAAAAATCTGAAGAGTACCAACTCCTGGAAGACTATTCTGTTTGGGTTGTCAATTACTAAAGCAAAGAGCGACCCGGACTCATTACTATACGAGTCGCTTAGCTATCGATGCGTAATTGATGATTTGACCAATACGTGTAGCACACACTTTTATAAAGCGCTGGATCTTATCTTTTGTATGCCACGTTAAAAAATATTTGGATTACGCTATCGAGCTGGACATGCCGTTAAGCGTCTTTAGTAGATCAGGTAGAAATCATCTTCAACAGTTCCGCCAGTTCTTTTTCTGAAATATTTTCCTGTTCGGACTTATCATAAATATCAAGCAGAAAAACCACTTTATCTGTCACAATAACGTGAACGATCACCCTGGCTCCATCGCTTTTGCCCTTTCCCTTGGAAGCAATAGCAATCCTGATTTTGAAGCAGTGGTTTCCGATAGGGGTCCCCTGCTCGGGATTTTGTTCCAGGCTGTCTAACAAAGCAACATATTCCGGCTTTAAAGATGGGTATTTCTTAGCCAGCCGTTTAAGTGCCTTCTCGAAGTGAGGGATTGTTCGAACCTTATAACTCATTTATAAGGTCTCTTGCGTCACGAGCCTTCAATTTTCCGGCCTTGACGAGATTAACTTCCTTAACCGCCTGCTTAATCCCTTTCAAGACCTTCTCCTTGGAAGGATTTTCTTCTACCTCAATCTTTTTGACGAAGTTAAGGCTATGGGCCAACTCCATAAAAAGCGGGTATTTGTTATCAGGGATATGTAATGTAACTTGTTTCACAGTAGGCAAATATACTTAAAATATCACAGCCGAAACAGTTCAACAACGGCGTCCGTATTGTTAAACAATACCAATGCCGATCTTTTATATAAAATACAGATATTCAATTGCTTAAATTTACCAGTAAATTTAAATCGCCTAACCACCGGTTCGAAAAATTTCCTTTTTGGTGCACGAAGCCCCCCGACGAAAGTCGGGGGGCTTTTTGTTTGGTAGCGGTGCGAGCTTGCCCGCAATAGCGGACAAACGAAAAAGGGATCAAGTCAAAAAGCCCACGGGACGCGAAGCGGACCGGAAGGCTTCGGGTACGCCCCTCGCAGGAGTATAAGGATCAGCGCAGCTAATCCTTTCCTGGGAACTGAAATATCTTGTAAATTATTGATTTACAAGATATTTTCATTTTCAGGCGTCATTTATTCCCGCTTTTTTTCGCCTTCTCCCCCATTTTTTGACACATAAATGACTCACGCCATGACACACGAAATCATGCGAATTCCACCTTCACACGACCTTCACAGACTTCACACCAACGGAACACACCTTCACACCCGTAAACAACCGGCCTTCTCTCAATCGTCCATTAAACCCCATCAAAGATTGACAGGCTTCTCCTCTACCTGGCCCCGCTAGTCATCTCCTCACAGTGAAAATCAACCACCCTGTTTGTCAGCAACAGGCCCCTCACCTTCGATACATTTTGACAGCCATGACGAAACCTGTCACATCCGCCGGATATCCGGCCGGTTTCGGCGCACTTGTCGAGTCCGACCCCAAAATTTTTATATATCTTGGCCCAGATTAACAACCCCTCGAATGTTGACCTATTTATTCTTCTCCCTCTTCCCCCCTTTAGTTTTGATCGCTTTTTGGCTATTTTTCAGCATACTCTTACACGAATTGGGACACGGCATTCCTATTCTTTTCATGTCAAAGGGAAAAGTCTCGATATACATTGGGTCATTTGGCGATCCAACAAGATCATTCAAAATACGTCTGCAGCGAGTAGAGATCATTTGCAAATTAAATCCATTATCATGGCGAAAAGGATGCTGCATGCCTCCCGCGGAAAATTTTTCCGTCAACAAACAGATTATATATATCGCATCCGGCCCGGTCACCTCACTAATACTTACACTCACCTGCTGGTATTTCCTTTCAGCACAGGAACCCAATAGCATCCCGAAATTCATATTCCAAGTTGCTTTTTGGGTCTCTTTGATTTTTACTATTTCCTCGATCTTCCCCAGTTCCAAAATAAGGTACACTCACAAAGGGGCTCCTGTACGCAATGATGCCGCTCAAATATTCAACTTATTAAAATACCGAAACCTTCCCCCGCAATATTGGACTGCATTGGAATGTATTAAGGCTAAAGACTTTTCAAGGGCGATCACAATTGCCGAGGAAATGATAAGCAACGGAATAGCCGATCTCCATATTTATAGGCTAGCGCTGACAGCCCATATAAATGGCAAGAGCTATACAAGGGCGTCAGAAATAAACAACCTCATCCTCGGGAAATATAAACTTACCGCTGATGATTATTTCAATGCAGGCACACTTTCTATTCGCAGACAAGATCACGAATTGGCATTAACTCACTTAAACAAGGCATTACTATTAAGTCCCGATCACATTTCCATTCTTAATAATATTGGCTACACTCTTTCTTTATTAAACAGGCACGAAGAAGCTATACGCCACCTTGACCGTGCCATTTCATTATCTCTAAATTTAGCCTTTCCCTACAATAACAAAGGGTTTGCGCAGATAAAGCTAGGTGATTTGGAAGGCGCCTTAGAAAACATTAAAAAATCAATCAGCCTTGATGACAAAAATGCCTATGCCTACCGGAATTTGGGGATATACTGTTTCGAAAAGGGGGACATCAATGAAGCCGAACGCTTGTTTAAAAAGGCAAAGGAGTTAGATAGCGATGCCCCCCTTGTTGATGAATATATCGAAGAAATTAAAAGATTGAAAGAGGCGTGAAAACAAGATTTATCATTCCACCCTATTCACGTTTTTTCACCCTCGACGCTCCAAAAGGTAAAGAGTAGCTTCGAACCGTATATCTAAAACAAAGAATATCAGTCATTTAATTCAGCAATAAACTTCAATTCCACCAAGCGGTTTGAGAAGCGTCCTGCCCGGTGCACGGCGGACGTGAGATGACGGCACCCTGAAAATCCGAGTATTAAGCGGTATTTTGATATGTAAGACAAATTTTCCCAAAAAAACTGTGACTTTTTCCATTCTCTGCGAATTATGTTATGCCGACGCATTACGGACCTAACGAAATGCAGTGGGGCCCAATCAAGATAATGACAGACAAAATCCTTTTTACCGAGCTCATAAAAGAAAATAAGGGAATTATTTTCAAGGTCTGCAATTCATATTGCTCGGGTAAGGAAGATCGTGACGATTTAGCACAGGAGATCATCTATAACCTATGGAAGTCCTTTGCCAGCTATAAGGCTAATTTCAAATTCTCAACATGGATGTACCGGATCGCCTTAAACGTCGCCATATCTTTTTACCGTAAGGAAAAGAACAAGCCTCATAGGACTATCTATTCTGAGAACCTGCTCATATTCGAGGAGGCTAGTACGCCATACACGGAAGAGGAAAAGAATCTGAGCCTGCTGTTGCAATTCATTGGGCAACTCAAAGAAATTGACAAATCTATCATGCTTCTTTATCTGAGCGACAAAAGCTATAGGGAGATCGCCGAGATAACGGGCATTACAGAGTCGAATGTTGCAACTAAAATCAGCCGTATCAAGGAGAAACTAAAAACCAATTTTTTCACCAATCAAAACAATTTTTATGGAACTAAATGAAATGAAGTCATTGTGGGAAATTTATGACAAGAAGCTGAACGCGTCACTGAAATTAAATCAGCATTTTATTCATCTGATCGAAACCGAGAAGGTAAAATCAAGTCTTACCCCGCTGTTCTGGCGGCGAATTGCGGAGGGAATCGTCCAACTGGCGTGTATGGTTTTTCTGGTCTTTTTTTTATTCAGACATTTTTCCGAACCCGCATATTGTATCTCGGCCTTATCGCTGATCTCATTCTATATGGTCGCTTTTATCAACAGCATAAGGCAACTTGTTACTATCAAACGCATGGATTATAGCAACGATATTGTGACCATACAAAGTGGTCTTGCAATGTTGCAGGCCCATAACCTGGACTACGCCCGAATGGCCGTTTTGTTTATCCCCGCTTGTCTGTCTTTTCCAACAGTGGTTTTAAAGGCGATAAATGATCTTCATATCAATGCTTTTGCAAACAAAGATATGATGACATTGACGGGAGGGCATTGGTGGACGGCGCAGGTAGCTGCCACGTTAGCGTTAATTCCTCTTGGGGTATGGTTTTACAACCAATTATCTTATAAAAATTTAGATAAAAAATGGGTAAGGAACTTCATTCACAGATCCTCGGGTAAACGGGTAAGAAAGGCAGCTGCATTTATGAAGGAATTGCATTCGTTGAAATTTGAGGCAATTTAGAGCAAACCAGTCCGGTCCACCAACGGCCCCCGGCTTCGCCGGAGGCTTTTGCATTTATGAGGCGGAGGCGGCTTGCTCGCAAGATGGGCCAGACCCTGAAGCGACTTACTCGCTCCGCAGGCTGCTGACCGGGTTCTTCACCGCGGTCTTCACAGACTGGAAACCGACCGTAATCGCTGTAATGAAAAGCGCAACTAAGGCCGCCGCAATAAATACCAGCGGGCTTATCGTGATCCGGTAATAGTATCCTGCCAGCCATTGATGCAGGAAATAATATGCCACGGGTGCCGCGATCAGGCAGCTGATCCCCACCAGCAGGATAAAGTCTCGTGACAACAGCAACAGCACCTCGATCACAGAAGCCCCCAGCACCTTGCGGATGCCGATCTCCCGGGTGCGCTGTTCGGCCGTATAGGCTGCCAGCCCGAAGAGTCCCAGACAGGAGATAAAGATCGCCAGCGCCGCGAACACCCCTGCCAGCCGCCCGATCAGTGTTTCCATGGCAAACTTTGACGCATAGGTCTCGTCAACGAAAGAATAGGCAAAGGGGTTATCCGGGCCATATTTCTCGCAAATGGGTTTCAGTTTTGCCAATGCCGTGGACGTGGATACCATTGGCGCTAAACGCATCGTGTATTGCCAGGACCAGGTGGGCTGATAGAGGAACATCCCAGGTTCCGCCGCGCCAAAGGGATTTTGCGTCAGTGCATCCTTCACTACGCCAACGATCCGCAGCCGGTGAGCGGCGCCATGGAACGAGCAGTCCAGGAATTGGTTCAACGGCTGTCGCAACCGCATCCGTCGTACAGCCGTCTCGTTGAGAATGACGCTGTTGGTATCTGCGCCTTCGTTGCCCTTGAAATTATCCCCTGTCACAAATCCGATGCCCAGCGTCCGGAAATAGTCGGAATCGCCAACGGCATTCACCGCCAGCGACAAAGGTTCATTCGGCAGCCGCCCTGGCCAGTTGTCGATCGTCAACTGTTCGTTAGGGTCCGTCTGTGGATATGCCGAACGCGTTACGTTGCTGACCACCCCGGACGCCAATGCCTCCTGCTTGAAAGCCGCAAACGCATCCGAATGGGCCCGCGTGAGGATCAGCCGGTTCGGGTCATATCCTTTTGGCCTGTCCTTAGCATACTGTATCTGCTGGTAGACGATGATGGCACTGATGATCAGGGCGATGCTGCACGAGAACTGCAGCACCACCAGCACCTTTCTCGGCGTTGATGCCGCCGGCCCGATCCGCATCGTCCCTTTTAGCACTTTCACGGGCTGGAAAGAAGAAAGATAGAAGGCCGGCCGGCTCCCCGCGAGCAGCCCCGTCAGCAGCACGAGTGAGAGCATGATCAGCCAGAACATTCCGTTTCCGTACGGCATCCGGACGGCATCCCCGGTGAGCGCATCAAACGCAGGCAGTACAGCCTGCACCAGGACGATCGAGAGCAGGAAAGCCAGCGCCGTCATCAGCAACGACTCGGTAAGGAACTGCAGGATCAGCTGCCCGCGCAGCGACCCCATCACTTTTCTTACCCCTACCTCCCTGGCCCGCCGCTCACTCCGCGCAGTCGACAGGTTCATAAAATTGATACAAGCGATCAGCAGCACCAGTATTCCAACGATACTGAACATCCGTACATAATCGATCAAACCTCCTTGCGGCAGGCCGTTTTTGAAATCCGTATACAGATGCCAGTCCTTCAGCGGGAAGAACATGGCCTCGCGGTGGAATGTCGTATAAGACTGCGGCGCATACTGCCGCACCAGCTGCCTGGCCTTGGCTTCAGCCCTGGCGGCATCGGTACCCGGCCGCAGCGACATGTACAGCTGGAAGTAGGCGTCATTCCAATTGGTCAACGCCTGTTTTATCCCGGGGTCCTGGGCAAAATCGCTGAACGGCAGCAGGTAGTCGAAATGGAAACTGCTGTTACGAGGCAGATCCCGCACCACGGCGGTCACTTTCAATAAATCGCTCCCGAAACGGATCGTCTTGTTCAGCGCATCCTCTTTCCCGAACAGGCTCCTAGCCACCCCCTCGGTGATCACCACCGAAGGGCCTGGCCCTTTCAGCGCCGTAGCGGCATCACCCCCCAGCAGCGGAAATGGGAACACCTGTAAAAACTCCTCCCCGACATATTGCACGTCGCCAGAGATACGCTTGTCTTTGACGACCATCACGTGCTGCCCGATATCGAAAGCGTGCGCCACATGCGCCACTTCCGGGATATCCTTCTTCAACGCATCGCCCAGCGGCAGACAGACGTCGGCCTGGTTACGGATAACGCCATTGTCGCTGTAATTGAATCGAATCTGGCAGGCCTGCTCATAGCCGGGGAAAAATCGGTCATAGGACAGCTGGTAATGCACCCAAAGCCCGATGAGTAATGCGACGGCCATGCCCGTCGCCAGCCCCAATAAATTCAGTAAGCTGTATATCTTGCCGCGGACGATATTGCGCCAGGCGGTCTTGAAGAAGGTAATAAGCATGCCTACCGGCCTCGAAAAGAATGCCGATCATTGAAAAAATTAAGATTCAATCAATTGTAAAAGGGGCGCAACCTTCCACTGTCCGTTATCGATACACCCGTTGTCCGGAAGCACCGCCTGGCTTCATAAGCCGAACGGCAACAGATTACCGCACAATTATGGTATATTGTGATTGGCATCATACCACATGGATCACTATTACGAAACTTTATTCACTTATATATCCCAGCTTGTCGAGCTTCCGGAACATGACAGGGCCTCTTGCCGGGCAACGTTCCATCCTCTATGGGTGGCGAAGGACACCTTGCTGGAGCGATTCTTTACTTCGTATCAGCATTTTGCCAGTCGGCGGGACTAAAATTGCAATTCTCTCTACTACTGCTCCTGGTAACCGCTGGGATGGCGATCGGAGTTTTTGCTGCTATAACGAGGATGTGGTTGCCAAGAATAGTTCTCTGAAGGCGTTGCTATCTTCCCCGCCCCGCCTGTTGCAGATACGTGCTCTCGAATATCTTGTCCGCGTTGCCCGCCTCAAATCCTTCCCTTCGCTGGTCCCGGCCGATCCGCTCCGCCGGCCAGCCGGCAAATTCCGGCAACACCCGCCGCTCTGCAAACTCCACATAAGAGCCTGGTATACTTTTCGTCACTCCGCCGGCGAAAGTCGCCCCGACCAGCCCAGCCACCGTCGAACTTTGTAACAACAGTCCGTCCGGGCTCGTCTTTATCTTCCCGCCTGCATCATTCAGCCGGAAGCCATGCCGCTCCAAAAAATCGTTGAACGAGGCCACCGTGTTGTAGCCGGCCGGAAGATTATGGACGCTGATCGTAAAATGGTTCAGATAATATCGATTATAGATCACCCAGGCGGCATACTCGCTCTCCGTAAGGAGTGCTTCATAGTCCCCGATGCTGGGAACCTCCCAGCTGCTGCTGTGCAGGAAATGATCGATAGCCCCCGCATCATTCAGGTCGAGGCTATCCACCGGGTCGGCCTGCAACCCGCCCGTATAACGATGGATCAGCGTCTGCGTTGGCAAAGAAAGGTCCCCTACCCGCAGCTCGCTGAGAAAAATTCGCGGCAACCCAGGCTCCGGCGGCGCGTACCAGAACGCATCCAACCGTTTGGCCGGAAAATGATATGCATCCCGCCGGGTATACCCCAAATGAAGAAACACCTTCTCCAGCGACGCTATTCCCAGGAAAGGAACACCGAGACTTCGAAAAGCGATATGATCATTTTCAATTTCCCTTTCATGGCTGATCACTCCGTCTTCGACCATTGCCTGTATAATTCCCGATACTTCGGGTACCCGTTGCTGATACCGACGCATCAATCCATCGAGCACGGCCGCCAATAGCTGAATTCTATTCGTCATGATATTTAATTGCTGAATGGTCCGGAATTTTGTGAATATAATTTTCCACTGGACGTTCTCAACAGCGCATCCAGCGGTATATCTTCTTGTTTAAGAAATCCCCTCCTTGACAATTGCCCGGTAGCTACCAACTCTACAACGGCCGCCACCGAAGCTGCCGTCGTCCAGGAAATAGCACGCCATTGCTGCCCGTCGATCGTTAACGGATGATAAGCCTGATAAAACTCCTCCCGTTCGAGCCGGCTTCCCTTCCAGCCTTCCACAACCGCATACACATACACTACATCCTCTGACACTGGTGGTTTTGCCTCCGTCAGGATCTGCTCCACCATGTCACGTTTATTCTTTAATAATAACTCATACAGCAGGAACCGCATCAGTTTCGCATGACCGGGATAGCGGATCGTCTTGTAGTTCAACGTATCCACCTTACCTTCCAGCGTCTCGCAAAGCGTCCCCAGTCCGCCACTGGTAGTGAAGGCTTCGAACTCCTGGCCTTCTATATTGATCTGCTCGATCCCGTCCAGCGAAGGTACCATCTTCCGAACGCCATTGTGAATCATCTCAGCATCGTTGACATATTCGTTGATAACGCCCACCGGACTCCAGGTGAAGCTATATCCCATCAGCCCGTTAGGATGTCTGGGAAGCGCGCCCACCCGAAGCTCTACGTCCCGCAATCGGGTGAACCGCCGGCAAAGGTCGGCGCCGACGATCCCGATGAAACCCGGAGCCAGTCCACACTGTGGCGCCATAACCCCTTTGGCCGTCGCAGCCATATTCCGGATGGCCGTGGTCGTGGGCACATCCTCGGTCAGATCGAAATAATGGATACCCGCCCGATGCGCCGCTTCGGCCACCGGAAGGTTGGTGTGAAAAGGAAGACAGGAGACCACGGCATCCTGTCCGTTCAAAAAACTGTCCAAAAATGTTTGGTCCTGAATATCTCCCTGTACAACGGGAAAAGAAAAACTACCGGCTGCCGCACTAAGGTCGACACCGGTCACAGAAAACTGCCGGCCAAGCAAGGTAGCCACGAGCGAGCCCACCTTACCCAAGCCGATCACTGCGATCTTTTGCATAGCTTGAAAATATCTTGGTGTAAAAAATAATGTAGATCCGGGAAACGCAGCCGCACGGCCGGAATGCCACTAGGGCACATTGGCGCAAGCACTCCGCAGATAAGCGAGGTAAGCGCAAAAGATATTTAAGAAGGTATTCACGGGTTCAAATATACAATGTTCAACGAGAAATCCTAATCTTAACTATTGGTTTGAGCAAACTGAACCAGGCTAGTCTCTGGCTTGCCCAACTCCGCCCACGTCCCTTCCGCCTCAAAAAATTCTTTGCAGGTATTGATCCTTTGTGCAAGTGGTACGACAAATTTCAACGGCCTTATGAAAAGCGACAGGAATTTAGCCATGCCCATTGGCAGATGGGCGACACCCAATTTTTCACTCCGGTATGCGTCCACGTAGACCTTAGCGGCCTTTTCCAGCGTAAGGTCCCCTGAAATTTTCCATAAAACTTGATGACCGGAAAATAGTAAAAGGCACACCGCTCGCCTTGATCTTCTTTACGGCGTCTTCTTTTACCTTCATGACCCACCAGTCGCCCGGGTAGTCCCTCGACAGAAACGACGTAAGAAAACCTACCTGCTTAACGGTCGAACCCTTCAGCTCTGCAACGATATTGTCCACGCCTTCCCTCTCGGAAAGAAATCCCTTTTCTGTATCATTGAAGGTAGTGTTGAGATTGATATACACGCCATCGGCGTTCTTTATCGCTCTCCCAATGTCAACCCTGCTGCGCAGATCACCTTTTACAAGACTAACCCCGGCCGGCATGACAGCCGCAGCCTTTTCAACATCCCGCACCAACACGGTCACTTCAAAACCAGATTTGACCAAAGCCTTCGTCACCGGCAGACCGATCAAACCCGTGGCGCCAATGACTGTAATTTTTTTGTTCATACTTTCTTTTGATATTTTTTTAAAGGCCCTAGAAAAAGAATTGCTCTCTTATTATTTTCCCATCCTTCACCTCGTAAACAGCGATCTCTTCCATTTTTACATCCCGGTAGATCGTCCTTACGCTGACGCCAAACTTCTCAGCCAGGAACGCCGCGGTTATCAGCTTTTTTGACTGCAGATAGGTAAATATCCTGATCACCCGGGAGAGCCTGCTGGTGTCATTGTCGATCATGAAGTTTATTCTATATTTACAAAGGTATCGTACAACGAATTAAGAAGCAATACTCCCCTTATTGCATCTTGAGGCAATTTTCCGGATCAGAATTGAAAGACTTGAACATTACCGACTCCCGAGCCGGTCGGATGCTCCATCCAGCGGATATGCTGTTTCGCTTTTTGCCTCACTGAGAACAAAATAACTCTGCACAGTAGAAATATTCGGCAGCGTTGCCAATTTGTTGCGGTAAAAATCGCCATAGGCATCCATATCCCTTGTTGCGATCCGAAGGATAAAATCAACTGTTCCCGTCATCTGGAAGCACTCCATCACCTCGGGAAACTTTGCAACGGCCCGCTCGAATTTGTCCAGGGTCTCCTTCGTGTGCTCATTCAGCAATACATGACTAAAGGCGATCAATCCAACGCCGATCTTCCGGCCATCCAGCACGGCTACCACCTTTTTAATATAACCACGCTCTTTTAGCCGGCGCGCACGTTCATGGACGGTCGCGACCGACTTATGCAGCTTAAAGGCAATCTCCTTATGTGTCAGTGAAGCGTCAGCCTGCAGCAGCCGCAAGATCTCAATATCTGTTACATCCAAGTCTTCCATGTGCAATTAATGTCCCGTAAAAAATAGGAATAATAAACATAAAAGCAATACTTCCCCGGAAAAAAAGACGAACAAATTCAAATACGCCGAATATTTTCTGGTATTTTCCGCATTTGTTGTTCGTCAGTAATATTAGCTCTAATTTTATTCGTCAATAAAACGAAGTATGAGCACCCCCGAATTTGCCTCACCGCAACAGATCGAACAACAATTTCGCCATTTATGGGACCTCGTCGGCAATACCCCGATGCTGGAACTACACTACAGCATTCAGGGACGCCCGGGAAAGATATATGTCAAGTGCGAACACTATAACCTCACCGGCAGCGTGAAAGATCGCATGGCCTTGCATGTCCTGTACAATGCGTATCACTCCGGGCTGCTGATCCCCGGTGCAACCATCGCCGAAGCAACCAGTGGCAATACTGGTATTTCTATGGCCGCTATTGGCAAAAGCCTTGGCCACCCCGTCACTATAGCGATGCCCGACTGGCTTTCACGCGAGCGCACGGAAATATTGAAAAGCCTTGGCGCCGATATCATCCACGTCAGCAAGGAAGAAGGCGGCTTTCGTGGAAGTATCGAAGTCACCGAACGGCTGGCGGCAGATGGAGGTGTCTTCCTTCCCCGCCAATTTTCCAACAACGCCAATGCGGATGCTCATCGACTCACTACCGGCGTCGAGATCTGGATACAATTGGCATCTGTCGGCCTGGCACCCGATGCATTCGTCGCCGGGGTTGGTACCGGTGGCACGATAATGGGTGTAGGCGACTGTCTGCGGGATCTCAATCCCAGCGTAAAAGTCCATCCGCTGGAACCAGCCGAGTCCCCTACCCTCACTACCGGCTATAAAGTCGGCAGCCATCGCATTCAAGGTATATCCGACGAATTTATTCCTCCCATCTTGCGACTCGAACAGTTAGATAGCGTTCTCCAGGCGCACGACGGCGATGCCATTCTGATGGCCCAGCGTCTTTCACGGCAGCTCGGCCTCGCCGTCGGTATCTCTTCCGGCGCCAACGTCATCGGCGCCATTCTACTGGCGGAACAAATGGGTCCCGATGCTACAGTTGTAACACTCCTGCCAGACAGCAATAAAAAATATCTCAGCACAGACCTTGTACGCGACGAACCCATGCAACCTTACTATCTATCGGCTCACATCGAATTCCACAATTACCATTCGATTCCCCGGCTGAGCATTCCAATTACACCTGGCAATTGATTAACCCCATTCATTGGACCTTTACGAAGAAAAAGATCAGCGCCGCTCAGGGACAGCTAATTATTTTGACAGATTAGGCACGTCTGTCAGAGAAAGTATTTTAATCAAGGAATTTAGTCTTGCAAAGGAACTTTGAAACCGCGCTTTCCCAATTCCCCCACAAAGAAAAAATAGCCGTCGAATGGAAAAGTTTTCAGCTCGATCCGTCTATTCCCGAAGTCCCGAAATACCAGCAAGACATTTATCAATTTGTGGCAGACAGAAAGGGGCTGACCTATGAACAATCCAGGCGAATGCACCAGGACGTAATACGCATGGCAAAAAATGTCGGCCTCGAATATAATTTTAATACCACGCTTGTCACCAATTCCCTAAAGGGGCACAGGCTGATACAATACGCCAAGACCAGGGAGCTGGGCGATATTGCAGAAGAACGGCTGTTTCTGGCCTACTTTACGCAGGGTAAAAACCTAAATGACCTGCCTACCCTTATTCAGCTGGGACAGGACATGGGGCTTTCCGAGCCGGAGGTAGCCGAAGCCCTGAATAACCCGGTCTATCGGGATCGCGTCAACCAGGAAGCTGCCGAAGCCCAACAGCTCGGCGCCCGCGGCGTGCCATTTTTTGTGATCGACAGGAAGTATGCACTGGCCGGCGCCCAACCGCCAGAGGCTATTTTAAAAATCATTGAAGAATCCTTCTCAGAAGTTCAGTTATGATTTTGTGTAGCAACAAATGAATAGGGAACAATGGAGAAATGACTGTCCATCTCGGCAGGAGCCTCGCCCAGATCAAGTACCAGGAAAGAATCAGCTTCTTTGATCTGCCAAAGATAGAGATCCCTGCCATCAGGCGCTTCCGAAAAGACCTCCGGGAGTCTCATTTGCAGCAGGCCATTCCAACAGGCTTCTTCCAGCCGTTCGTTGTCAAAAAGATGGCGGTCATGGGAGGCATCATCTTTTTTGCACAATTCTTCGGTTACAAAGCTGGTGCCTGTGATCAATAATACCTCCTGGTGTACACTGTATTTTTCCATCATAAAATTTCTTTTTAATTATTTCTTGATTACAGCTATACTTAACCTGAAAATAGGGTACGGATCATCCTGGTAGTTTTAAGAGAGTACGGATCACCTGGCTTTTCTGAAATAATATCCCTGAATTCGTTGATGAATGTTATGATGTAAAACAACGAAGGAATTTTGTTATTTTTTGTAGTGATACATCTACAAGGCAGTTTGGCTAAATCGATTTAAGTAATTGTATATCAATATATTATAAATAATGTTCAAAAAAATAGTAAATTTAAATATGATATCCATCTAAAAGCGTCAAAAATATTTTTTGTATGGAAACAAACAGGGTGCTATTAGCCGACGACCATACAATAGTGAGATCCGGCATAAAACTAATTATTCAAGACCTTCATCCTACGACGGTCTTCGACGAGGCCTCCAATGGAGACGAAGTGATCTCCTTTGTGAAAAAAAACGATTATGAGATGATCGTTTTGGATATCAATATGCCCGATACGGATGCTATAACCCTGGTCACTAACCTGTTTGCCTACCGGCAGCAATGCAAGATCCTTATTTATAGCATGAATTCGGAGGATCTATATGCGAAAAGGTTTCTCAAATTGGGGGTCCTCGGATACCTGAATAAGGAATCCAGGTCTGAAGAAATAAGAAAAGCGATCACCTGTGTATTAGAAGGAGAAGTTTATATCAGCAAGAATTTAAGGAAGGACCTCATCGCAGATATGCATTCAAAAAAAGGGGTGGATAACCCCTTCAAAAAACTTTCGGACAGGGAGATCCAGACAGTCAAATATTTACTGCATGGTTATTCGCTGCTGGAAATCAGAAAAATATTGAACGTGCATTCCTCCACAGTCGGAACGTATAAGACAAGAATATTTGAAAAGCTGAAAGTAACGACTGTTCGTGACCTGGGTGAACTAGCCAGGATGTACCACCTGGAGATCTCTAAGCTTTGAACCTTACCACAACTGTTGTGCCTCGAGCCGGTACCGATTCTATGTCCACATCGCCATTTAATTTTCGAACCAGTTCCATTATAAAACGGTATCCAAAAGTATGTCCCTCCCTGTTCGTATCTTTTTCATTGATAGATCTTATCTCCTTAATCTTTGAGGCAGTCATCCCCTGCCCGGTATCTTTCACTTGTATCTGGATATGCCCATTCTTTTGAGAAGCGCTGATGCCGATGGTTCCGGAGCCAGTATATTTGACGGCATTATCAACCAGGTTGCGGACAACGATGGCAAGTATATTTCTATCTGAGATCAAGGCCAGTCCGGTGGGTATATCCCAATTGAAGTATAGTCCCTTTCTGAGGGCGATGTCTTTGTAAAGAACAGTAGTCTCTTGTATAAAATCGAGCAATTCGATATTCTCACTCTTTATCGAAAACCCTTCCTTTTGACTATCGTACCAGATGAGAAAATCCGTGCTAAACTGGCAAATCCTGTTGCTGGAATCCTTCAATAAAAAAAACAGTTCGTTTAATTGCTGATCGCTGAGCTTGTTAAAATTCTCATGCAAATGGTCGATCAGAAGAGCCTGGGAGAACATTGGAGAACGCATGTCATGCATGATCACAGAAAGAAGCCTTTCTTTAATTATAGTACTTTGCTCCAATTCGGACGTTCTTTCTTCCACCTTCATCTGCAGTCGTAAATTCTGCTGCCGGAGTATCCTGATCCTAAGTCTGAACAGCAGGATCAGCAGACTCCCGGCCGTCAATGCCAGCAATGCATAATAAATCCAGGTATCATACCAATGAGGCTGTACCTCGAAAGCAATAGCCATGTGGGTGAACCGGTCTCTGGCTCTTCCATTATGCTTTCTGACCAAAAGACTATACTTTCCATGAGGCAACCTGTTGATGGTGATCCTGCCATCCTTGTTTACAGGGTACCATTTTTCCCGTGCAGGGTCAAGAGTATACTCAAGCTTCAAATTTTCTTCCAGTCCATAGAATGGAGTAGTAATGGCTACAATTATCTGGTGGAAATCCGGCTTTATGACAGGTGTCTTCCTATGATCGAGCCTCAGCAAATCAACTAAGAATTCATCCACAAAAATCGCCCTGTCGGGCATTTCGGGATGCACCCGGCCGGGATTAAAATATACGATCCCATCAAGGGACGGGAAGTAAAAATTGCCTTCATCGTCTGTCTGTGATGCAGGGCTGCATCCCCCATTGAACTCGTTGGTATTAAACCCGGATGATTTATCGATATAATAATAATACAAGCTGTCATCCTTGCCGGTCGCAAAGTCGTCCAGATCCTTTTTCCTGACCCTGAACAATCCATGGTTAGTGCTGATCCAGAAAAAACCAAAGTCATCTTCCAAAAAAGCATGGGCGGTAGACAGGTAATTCTGCGGATCCATAGGGAGTGAAATGAACTTCCCCATATAATACTTATAATATCCATTTCCGTACGTAGCCACCCAGATGCTGTTGTCCTTAGCCCGATAAATATTTCGGGCATATACGTGAGGCAGAACAGGCGTTTCTCCGATGCTATTCTTAGCTATATCATAAAGGTAGATTCCATCCCGGGAGGCTATCCAGAGTTGCGTTGGCGATATTTCCGCAATATATTCAATATTATGAGTGACAAAGGGGGGATGACGCCTGAATACATATTGCAGTTTTCCAGCCTCCATTTTTAACAGGGAAGTAAGCGTGCTGATCCAGACGGTGTGCCTGCTGTCTTCAATAATACAGCCGATATAGGAGTCCAGGGGAAGACTATCGACGGCTAATTCCTTTGAAACACTATTATCATAAATATGCAATCGCTTGTCTTTGGATACCCATATGGATCTGTCCCTTGCCTTATAAAAACAATTTCCATCGGGCCTCAGATCCCTTTTGAATAAAAGATGATCGTTCCCATTGCTTTTGTCCAGGATCCCATTCTGCGTAAGGATCTTTTTGTCGGGCAGCAAAAGGAAGGCTTTAAAAGCATTGTCCAGAGGATCGGCAGAGGTGAATGTGAGTGCCTTGAATAATTTTTTAGTAACGATAATAAAGCCGGTGGTGACAGTTGCGATAAAAAGCCGTTGGTTTTTTTTATCGTACAAAAAAGAAGTAGCGATTATTTTATCCAGTATATTCAGGTTTTTAAAAATAAGTTCGGCCCTCAACACATCTTTATTAAGACTTACTTCATAAATATCATTCTGATCCCGTATTATTACCTGGTCCCCCCCAGGGCCCAATATCAAGTTGGGGTCAGATATAGATGAAACCTTCTTTACCAGAGAGGATAAGGTCTTATCCACCTGTAAGGTTGTATCTTTCCCATGGCTAAAAAAGAGCCATTCTCCTTTTTCAGAGAAAATACAAAATATCCCATTGAGGGCGAAAACATGGGCGCCCCCACCCTTAAAAGGAACGGGTAATTTGTTCACCTGGGCAGATACATTGTTGAGATAATACCATTGGTTCAGGCTGTCCCGAACAACTATTTCATTATCGTTGAGGATCACAAATGTCTCGGATGCACATAAATTATTCAAAAATAGGGTATCGATGGCGTGCCCAGCGCCTGCATAATATTTGAATAAAGGAGTACAGTCAAAAAAACCTTTTGAATTTATATGAAGGAACTTGTGGGGAATGCGCGTTCTTGCCGTATCGATAACTACCGTATTATCTTTATCCACCTTGTAGATCTCAGATGGATCAAAAGAAGACCCCAGAAGGACTTCCCCCTGCGATGATTCGGCGATGATCGAAAACCGGTTGGATCTTATAGCGGCTGTATTGGTCTTGTCATATATTCTGAGTCGCCGGCCGTCAAATCTCACCAGGCCGTTCTGCGTGGTTATCCATAGGAAATCATTTTTATCCAATAACAGGCCGGTAGCACTGTTTTGGGGTAGTCCGTTCTCGCTATTATATTGTTTGATATCATAATTGTCCCTGTCGGCGGGGGAGAGGTCGATCCCGCCGTATTGAGCCTCCACACATCCAATGCCTATTCCGAATAAATAGAATAGAATGAAGAATTTTCTCCACATAAGACAAATGGAAAATTTTGTAGTAAAATTACTACAAATAAACTCTTAGTTCACACAAAAGAAGTCATATTTATATACCTAACAATCAACGTGTTATATTTTAATTGTTATGTACAAACACCCAATTCAGCTGCAGTCCCCCACTGAGGTGCGAATCCTTCCTCTCCGACCATATTTTGGTCGATTTTTGGAAACCCGCTCTAGCAGCGGTTTTTTTGTGGTTCGATATTATTCCTGTTTTATTCCTGATTGGGCTATTTGATTGTGAATCAACGCCTCAAAAGTTCGAATCCTGTGACCTGTGGCGGTGATTATAGAATTATGGGCTTATAGCCAAGACATTTATCAACGACCTCTTCCACAGTAGGATTGTACTGAGATATATCATTGATTCTAGAATTAAAGTCCTCTGGATAATAAAATAAATTGCTTCCTTTGGGATGTGGCACGCTCTTGTCAAACAGTTCCATTAATTTTTGAATTTCCACCTCACTGCCGTCAGCTGAAATTATTCTATTTCCCAATTGAATCAATTCTTCACGAGTCATAGGTTGGGTATGTCCTAATTCAGCAAGAGCTAAGCGAAAGTCGATATTTTTTATGTGCATGATGATCTGATCGACCCTGGGATATCGTACTCTTCTTTTAATCAAGTCTTGAGCAAATGCGTTTGCTTGCGTCCAGTCGTATTCCCCAAAAGCGATAGATTTAAGCAGGTTAAGTGCCTTTACATCCAATAAGTAGATTAATTCGAAAATAACAAAGATACGTTAGATCATCAACACTTATATATTGACCTTCGTTCCTTGCCAGATTTTCAAACAATTCTTCACTTGTGAATAAGGCTTTTCCAAGATTAGCAATAAGGCGATCCAGTTCAGCCGTTTTCATCAATGGATGTATTAAAAAAGGCAGGTTCTGAAATTTCTCGTTTAATTTCATCTACAACTTTATCAAGGTCCGCATACCAATCTAAATGTGGCGACCATTTTTTGCAACTACCGGCATGTTCGATACATTGCGTATCTTCCCATACTTTCTGACAAGCGGGGCATCGGCCTCCAGTAGAAAATGTATCCCATTTGTGCCCACAACTGCATTTCCAATATGGCTTTCCATCCGGCTCCCATTTGCATTTGGGGCACCTGATTTTGATCGATTCCATGTTAATAGGCTTGTATGAGCACTTCCGCCGGAATATGCAAAATTTCATTCAGTTTTCTTATCATAGCAAGGCTCAATTTCCTTTTGCCGGATAAGATTTCGGATTTACGGGAGCGGTACCCTAAAATATGAGCAAGTTCCGTCTCTGACATTCCCATTTGTTCTAGCCTGAATTTTATAGCCTCAAGCGGTGAGGGTTTGGACACAGGATAATGTTCTTGTTCATATTCTTTAACAAGAATGGACAATACTTCCAATTCGTCGGAGTCTTTCGATTCCGGCTTTAAATTTTTCTGCATCAGGTCGTATACCCGTGCAAGGGCATCTTCGTACTGGGTCTTATTTTTTATTGGTCTTAACATAACTTACTTTTTTAGCATCAATTTTATCATATTGCTTATGGGTTCCAAACCATACTATAAAAACTATTTTTAACCTATATTCAATATCCACAATCAAGCGAAAACTATTGCCATGGACGTTGAAAATGCAAATAAGCCGGATTAGCCTTTATAGCAGCCGGTTCTCTGTCCAGCGCCTCCTTTGCATCATCCGCACCTACGGGGGCAACAACAGATCATGCGAGTCGATGCGCCGGGCCGGGCGCACTATGGCTGACCATCGGCTGGCAGGCGGGGGCTAAAGGGAAGAGGAATCCACCGTCCCGGCGGGTATGACAATGGTTACGGACGTACCTTTTTCGGCCTCGCTGGCGATGTGAATAGTGGCGTCTATTTTCTTTGCCATGGTGTAAATGAAGCGATAGCCAAATGTCAGGGATGATTGCTGCAGGCGTATCCCTGAATACCCCTCGAGCATCTTTATTCTGTCTGCCGTCATGCCCTTGCCTGTATCCATTACAATGATCGCGTGGCCTTCTGCACGCCTTTCGAATAACAGAGTGACGCTGCCCGTGGAAGTATATTTGATCGCATTATCCAGCAGATTGCGGATGATGATCTCCAGGATGTTCCGGTCGGTATGCAACGATTGAATGCCGGAGCTCTCGCACTGCAATGCAAGGCCCTTCTTCGCCGCAATGCCCGCATAGACGGAGAAAAGGTCCTTTACGATGAGCATGGGATCGAAGGTTGTTTTCTTTACCTTGAATCCGTCCCGCTGACTGCTGTACCAGGTCAGGAATTCTTTGGTAAATTGCAGGATGCCGGCGCTGGACTTCTTCAGCTCCAGGAATATCTCCCGGGCCTCCTTAGTGGCGAAATAGTCGCCCTCTACGATCTGGTTGAATAGAAGGGATTGAAAATACAGGGGCGTTTTGAGGTCGTGCAATATCAGGGAAATGAGCTTTTCCTTTAGCGAAATATTTTCTTCCAGTTCGCTAAGCGCTTGTTGCAGTCGCGCATTTTTATCATGAAGGCTGATATTCTTCATCCGCACTTCTTTTCTAAGCAGGACAATGGCAATGGTTACCACAGTGCAGATCAAAATAAGGGCAACGGCGGCTATAGCTTTGAAAAGCCATGTTTCATAGAACAAAGGCTTCACCTGTATAGTGGTGGTCCTGGTGAGATAATCCCAGGGGCCAAGCCCTGCCCTGACCCTGACGCTAAGCAGCCAGGCGCCGTGGGATAAATGCCCCAGGCTGATCCGCCCTTTCGGATCCACCTCCTTCCAGGCATCCATACCCGGGCTGATCCTGTATTCCATCTGAAGGTTTTCCTTGCTGCCATAATACGGGAAGCCTACTTGTATTACCAACCCGTCATTCTTATGGTCCAAAGCGATGGTGTCCTCCGCATAGATCTCTTCGCCGGACTTCAGCAGGGTCGCCAGCTGAATATCCTTGCCCGGAAATTCCTGTCTGACTGAGTCCTGGTGAAAAGCGAATACCCCAGACATGGAGGTGAAGACCAGATAACCGTCGCCGCTGATGCAGTTGGACGGATTTAAACCGCCATTGAACTCCACTTCCTGGAGGCCATCATTATTTCCATATTTATAATAATAGATCGAATTTTTCTTTTTGTCACAATAAGCCTCTATCTCTTCTTTGGTCGTGACAAAAAGCCCATTGATGGTAGCAAACCATATCCTGCCACGCCGATCCTCGATCAGGGATTCCATCTCTCTTAACGAAAGGTCCGCATTTACCAGTATCTTGAAAAACTGGTTCTTGTAATAAATGAAATAGTATCCCACCGGGTAGCAGGCGAACAGGATGGATCCGTCGCTCAATTTTGTGATATTCTGCGTGTAGACATCGGGAATAGAGTCGAACTTGTCGATGCTGTTCAGATGCTGGTCGTAGACATAGAGGCCCTTATTGGAAGCAAGCCAATATTTTCCATCCCCCATGAACCTGAATTGTTCGAATTTCAGACCACTGGACCGATGGGTAAAACCGGGCTTTAGGTCCCTGAACATACCTTCCTTGTATATCAGCAGCGACCCGTCGGTCAGACAAATGATCTCGCGTCTGTCATTCTCACAAATATCCACTGTCTTCCTGTTAGGTTCCGGAATGGTGATCTTACGTTCCTTTACCATGTTCTGGTCATACAGGATCACTTCGTTCTCAGTACCTTCCCAGACCTTGCCATTATGATCTGTAAACAAGCACCGGGGCCCTCTATGCGCGGAATCGAGGAGCTTATAGTACCCGTCCCCTGAAAATTCACACCAGGATGTAAAAAAAGTGGTCTTGTTCTTCAGGGTCAATGGATAAAAAATGTGTCTCTTCCTGATCTCCCGGAATGCTCCTGGAATGAGGTTATTATAAAAAGGGTTTCGTCGGATAAGATATAATCCTTCGCCTTTCGTGCACAATGCCGTCACCTCATGCTGAGGGTTGTATTCCACTTTGCTGATAGGATGATGAAGAAATCGCAGATCGCAGACAAAAATGGTTCCGAGGGTGGCCCTATCCCTGAGCTGTATCCTGTAGAGCCTGTTATTGAAGACAATGTGCGGATGTCTGGACCTGAATAAAGAAATAGAATCAGGCATGCTCTTATGTAAGGACATAGCCCTGACGTAAGGGCCGTACAGGCTGTCGGCCAGGATATCCCCGGAGAGCGCCACCTCCCGGATGTTCCCGTCAGGCCCGCCGATGTTTCCGTCAGACCCGCCGACCAGCACAAATCTGCCCGTCTCCTTTACAATCAGCTCGTTGTTCAGTACAAGTCCATTGCGTACATCGAAACGGATGCCCTTGATGGGGCGCAGCCGGTGGTCCTTGTACAGATAGCAGCTGTCCCCTTCTCTGAAAATAAAGGTCGAATCGTCGAAAGGAGTAAAGGTCTCATTCGCTGAAAGTCTCTTTTTCAAATCGGCGAGCCGGTCCCAGTCGAAATAATGGTAGCTGCTGTAAACAGGCAGGGCAGAGGAAGTCGACACGCTGTCATAATATAGTTGCCCTGTCTTTCCTACCTGGAACAGGAAGGTTTTGAACAAGTCAAGAAAAAAAAGGCGGCCAGCGCTATTCTGCATTACGCCGGCGAACTCGAAATGAGGGATTCCTTTGATCAGAGGGGCGGGCAGCATCCTGACGTTAATACCGTCAAAAACACGTAAATTTTCATTTTCAGGAATTAACCAGAGTTTGCCCTGGCTGTCAAATGCGCAGTCATTGATCCCATTGGGTATATCCTCCTCAGCCTTATAATGGCCGATGATCACCCTTTCATTACCAAGTCCCTGCGCCCACAAAGTTGAAGAGCCGGATGAAAGGCAACCGTAAGTTACAAGCAATGCGAACAAAAGCATTCTCACCGGGCGCTTCACCTTAAAGAAAGTCATGGAGTGATATCGTCTGCTTAAAAACCCATAAGTAGTCTATGCCCTAAAATTAACCATAAATATAATTTAAGAAAATATATTTTACTCCTTCCCCAAAACAGCCGGCAAGATATAATCCATCATCATCCTGTCGACCTGCGGGTGCGCATAGGGCTGGCCATAGGCGCTGGCCGTTATGACGACGACCAGGGGCAGATCCGTGAACACAAAGATCTTATTCCCCCCATTACCCGAACAATACCAGGTCTCATAGCGCCGACCTTTCACGGTGTATTTCTTATTCCAGAACAGGTATCCATAAAACTCGTCGGGTCTGTCGGGTATTGGCCGATGTTTAGAAAACGTCTTGTTGATCCATTCTTTTGGCAAAAGTTGTCTGCCATTCCATTGTCCGCCATTCTTATACAACTGCCCATATTTGGCAAAATCCAGCGCCGTCATCCGGATACCACCGGCCGTGCTCGGGACATGCTGGGGCGTATACACCCACTGATAGCGGCGAATATCCAGGGGACCAAAGAGTTTCTGGTCGGCGTATTTTTCCAGCCCCCCGGGTACGGTCTTATTCAGCACATCACCCAAAAGCATCGCCCCCGCCGTAAAATAGTGCCATAGCTCTTTGGGCCTGGTGCGGCTGATGGGCAGGTCCAACGTAAATTTGACCCAGTCAGGGGTAGGATACATATTCTCCTCATTGCCCGGGGAATCACCGTCATTATCATCCCCGTCAAAAATGGAGCTCATCGTCAGCAGGTCCTTGAGGGGGACACTGTCCTTCCCGGGCGCGTAATTGGCGAATGACCGGAGAGGGTAAAATTCCTGCAGGGTCTGGTCCTCGCTGCGTATATAGCCCTCACGCTCTGCGATGCCGATCATGGTCGAAGCAAAAGATTTGCCTACCGACCGCGGATCATGCAGCGAATCCCTGCCTTCCCCGTTGAAATATTCTTCTATCAGCAGCCTGCCGTTCTTTATAACGATGACGCCATTGATCTTTTTAAACACACCTGCCTCGATGTTACCCTTCAACTCCTTAATCTTATCCCTGTCAAATGGCTCACCCGAGACGGGAAAACCGTTATACGGCCGGATGGGATATAACCGGATATGGGCCGGGTCGATAACAGGCTTTCTTTTTACCTGCAGGGCCAATTCGCCCGTGGCTAAGATCTCCCCTATTTTCGACTGCAGATAAGGGCGGATCTCCAGGGCAAGCCGGTGGGTTCCTTCACTCAAGGCACTGTCCCCTCCGTTGTGTAAAAAACGGGTCCAGTAGAACTGACTCCACCATGTTCCTTCATGCATGTTATCGATCAGGGGCTTACTGACAACCGTTTCCGTATCTTTTACTATTGGGTAGGGTGCTCCCTGGATATTACTTTTGTAGATCATACGTCCATCTATATACAGGGACCATTGGTAGCCGCCGGCTTTGTGGAGACTATCGATCGGAAGGTCCGGCGCCATCCGATGCATATAATTCGTCAGCGAATGATCCATAAAAACTGTGATGAACAGATCACTCTTATTGGTCAGTTCGTAATTACTTACAAACTCCTTTGGAGTCAGCAGGGGCGGGGCGATCTCCCGTGTAGTAAAGATGATCCTGCCAATATTAGCCCGGTGCAGGGCGGAAGTGACGCCCTGATCTTTAACGATATCCTGGGCGGCGAGCCGTGAAATAAACGACAAAAGGAAAAAAAGGGTAAATAGATACGTACGCATTGTTTGGGAGTCTTTTAAATAGCCAGTTGAACCCAAAACTAAAGCCGGCAGCCATCCAAAAATAGAATGATTTTAACATCGTCACTTTTTTAACAGCAATTTTCTGTAGAACAGGGGGGTAATGTGATAATACGACTTAAACGACCGGATAAAATGGCTTTGGTCGGCGAAGTCGCATTGAAAGGAGATATCGGTGAGCGAGAGATCGGAGTTGGGCAGCAGCGCGAGTGCCCGTTGCACCTTGATGGTTCGGATATAATCCCCGAGGGTCGTACCGAAATATTTGGAGAAATCCCGGGATAAATGAACAGGGTGTACATCAACCGCCTGGGCCAGGTCCGCCAGTCTCCATTCCGTCATGGATCCATTCAGAACGTCCCTGAGAGCGCCTACCCATTTTGGCTTCTTTCCGGCCGAAGTCTTTTTGATCCCTCCCAGCGTGCCGAATATTTCTATCAATAAAGCATCGATACCTAATTGTCCGGCTGCACCGGCCAACTTGGCCTCTTTAAAAATATTGTACATCAGCGTCTTTACGCGGGGGCTGCTGATCCTGATGCTGCCTTGCGTAAGATCGTTGTCTATGTCCAACGACTCGAACCACTTTGAATCCAGCTCAATATGAAATCCGCGTGTAAACTTCCCTGATGCGATGTTATAGTGCGCATCCTGCCAATTATGAAATAACAGATCCCCGGCGGCGCATTCATAGACCTCTTTTTTATTCCCTTCCGTCATCCCCCCTTCCAGGATAAAAGTGAAATAATTATTCTCATGAAAATGCCAGGGCACCCGAGCCTGCGAATAGTCGGTATCTGTGAGTGTGATCCCTTCCCAGCAGATGGTTTCATTCGTAGTCCCGTAGAATTGCCCTCTTTTTGAAAGTTTCATGGGATCAAGATACAGAAAAAACAGGGACTCTATTTTTTTAGCAGCTCCTTCATAAAAGTAACATCCAGCCTCTTGTTCAGCTGTTCTTTAATAAGTGCGGCGTCGGCATCCGAGGGGTCGGCAGTCCAGGATAACAGAAAATACCGCGGCTTTTCCGGGCCTGCCGTTGCAAAAGGCTTTTTGAGATGAACCAGCAGCACACAATCTTCCTCGCCATCTGCAAATCCTTCAAACTCGCTGGCTTTTGCAGGGACATAGGCGGGAGCGGCAAGGGTAGCCGGCGCCAGACGATGGAGCATGCCATCTATAAAAGCAATGGTGCTGTCGAGCGGCGCTGTCTGCACATCAATGAGCTCTTTAAGGTCTTGCTCATCACTTTTATAGTGATCGAGGTAATTTCTTTTGCGCATTTGCAGCTCCGCGCCGTGGTATGTCGTGCTGAATGACTCCAGTGTCTTCTCTTTTTCGGCATCCTGCACGGTCTGCGGGCGAACAGGATTTTTTTCCTTTAGCATTTTGATCATCGTCTCTTTGTTCGTCTTCAACGAGCCGCCCATTTCTTCGAGGAACTCTTTTCGGCTCATGGCCACATAGGGCATTTCATCCGGACCCGCCGTCACCAACCAGGAACTGATATGCGGGGCATTGATCTTACCGGTCCTTATCGCCGCTACCATTGCTCCCGTTGCCATATAAGGGGGTTCAAAATACTGACATCCGTTACGTACCGCCTTCACCGGTACAATTGCGTTGTAGTCATGGCCATAAACATTCACCCCCCTGATCAGCGGGCTGAGGTCGTTAGCCGTGATCCCGAGCGTAGTAGCAATCGGAGCCGTACGCCCCGATTGGGCCGGAAAGCTGCATATTATACCATATTTATAACCAGCGCTGTCTGTTGTCTTGTCCGATCTGAATTCACCGTGCCAGGAAGAGTGAAGAGAAGCGCCGTCCAGGCAGGAATCGTATAGCCAACCGATCAGTTGGGCGCTGGTGCCCTTCAACCGGGTCATAATTTCCTTATTGAAGTTACCCGTCACCCGGTCGTCCTCTTTCTGCCAGGCAGCAGCAGGCAACGGCGGCTTACGCGAAGCCTTATTCGAGGGTCGGCCGGCCGGTGTTTTCACGGTGGAATCACCGGCAACGGAAATGGAGGAAGAAGGAACGATACGGGGAGGAGCGGTATTATTGTCGGTCAAATACTGTGCATTCACGACAAATGGACCTGTCAAAAGCAATAATGATACTGAAATGTAAGAACGGATCATGGTCTGGATTTTAAGGGATTTTCGATACCCCTTTCAAATACATATAAAAGACCAAAACCCAAACTGCTGATATACAGCAGTTTCATAACATCTCGTCTCTGGATAACCACCCCATTTGGGACTATATTTCCAAAAATGGGCATAAATCCCAAATAATCTTATATTCGCTCGAATGAAGGTGTTTTTTATATCGGGCATCGGGGCCGACGAACGACTATTCAATTATATCCAACTCCCGGCGAAGTATGAAGTGGTGCATATCCCCTGGATCCCATCCCTGCCAGGGGAGACGCTGGCGGCCTATGGACGGCGGCTTTTCCTTCCTTATAACGCAGATGAGCCCTTCGCGCTGGTCGGGTTGTCCCTCGGGGGGATCGTGTCGGTGGAGATTGCAAAGCTGTTTAACCCTGTCTGTACTATCTTACTCAGCAGCGTCCCGGCTGCCAGCCGGTTGCCATCTTATTACCGCCTGATAAGAAAGCTCCGTGTGCATCGGTTGATGCCCCCTACCTTATGGAAAATTACAGCAATAGCCAAGCATTACCTGACGATGAAAGGCCGGGTCAATAAACGACTGATGCGTTCGGTAATCTGGGAAGGGGATACGCGATTTATACATTGGGGAATAAATGCCGTATTGGAATGGGACAATGAAGTCATCCCGCAGCCTCTATATCATATTCATGGTACAAGGGATGAGGTATTCCCGATCCGGTGCGCCCGCCCTACGCATGTTCTACCCAAGGCCGGCCATATGGCCGTCTTCAGTCATGCGGAAACTATAAACGCCATTTTGCCGACGCTTCTCCAGGGCGCCGGTCTTTAAAAATTACACGGCCATTTTCTCTACCTTTTCCCCGAACTGATGCTGCACCGCATATCCATATAAATGCGGAAACGCACTCTTCATATTGACTTCGGCGATATCACTCATGACACTACGAAGTACAGTGGTGTCATATGCATGCCATGGTGTATTTATATATTGGGTGAACTGGGGCCCTACAACTTTATAATACATTCTTTCAAGAATACTCTGGTCCGCAGGAAGGGCATTCACGAACTCACATTTCAAACCGGCATATTCTATCATATAATTAACAATATACTCTACTGGCAGCGCATTGGAATGAACAAGGTTCATTTCTTTGATGGCATCGTTGTCAAAAACACGCGTTATGGCTTTGGCGACGTAATCAACCGGCACGATGTTCAACACCGAATCCGGATTCGCAACGACCCTTACCACTTCATTCCTGTTATTCGGCGTTGCCATTTTATAGAAGAACTTGCCAAAAAGATAGAATACATTAAACTTTGGCGTGAAATACAATGGCTCATACATTATTCTTCCACAAATGGTACTCGGGCGTAGTATCTGCCATTTTATTCCATGCAGGGAGCAATACCGGATAAGCTCATAACCCGCCTGCGTCTTTATCTTTTCATAGGGATTCCTCCAGTTGCGATCGGCTGTTTCCGCACTTTCGCCGTCGGGCATCAATTGCGTATAATTGTCCGGGATGATGCCTTCGCGGTGACCGATGGAATAGGCGGTGCCGATGAATGTAAATTTTTGAAGAATGCCGGAGGCCCAATGCAATAAGTGAAGAGTTCCTTTATAATTATGTTCGTATATAGTATCGTGAACATTGGAATTACCCGACAAATTGGTAGCCGCGGCACTATGAATTATATGTATGCCGCCCAAGCCTCCCGTCTTCCCCAGCATCATCAGGTGCGACGCATCAAGCTCGTTCAAACCGGCGTCGATAATATCTATGAACTGGAACAACTGTTCTGGTGAAAACGAGCACAGGACAAGGGGCCTGTATGGATTCAACAAAACTCTTCGTATCCTTTCCCTGGCGCTTTCTTCCCCGGTGGACCGTACGACCAGGGTGATCCTTAGCCGTCTTTCACCGGTGAGACAGGACAACAGTAATTCATACAATATGTGGCTGCCGAGAATGCCGGTAGCACCGGTAAGCAATATGTGCCTGGGGGATGTGTTCATAAAATAAGTCATTTAGTTATAGCAAGTCTAACTAAACTCCTCTGCCAATGCTGTAGAAAACTTTCGAAAAAAAAGCATTACGAATAGCGGGTCCTGTATCAGGCATTATCGAACAGCTGATACATTTCCATCACATTCGCAACGCCCAATTTCTTCATGACCTTGGCTTTATGCGTGGCTATTGTGGATGCAGTGAGAGACAGCATATCGGCTATCTGTGAAACATTAATTCCTTTAATCAAATAGGTCATCACTGCAAGCTCCCTGGAAGACAGGGCATCAAATGGGCGGGAAGAAGTGCCCTCTACGACATTCTCCATGAAGATATTTTGTACTTTGGGACTTAGATATTTTTCATTGCTGAGGGCGGTATGAATGGCGTGCCGTATTTCAGGAGCATCGGCAGCCTTATTAATAAATCCTTTCACGCCCAATTGCAGATAAGTCTTTGCATAGATCTCCTCGTTACTCTTGGTGAATATGAGAACTTTCAGACCTGGGCGCAGGACGAAAAGATTTCTCAGCAATCCTATGGCTTCCGCGCCAGGCATATTGATCTCCAGGATGACAAGATCGAACCAGCCGGCCTTGATCTTCGACCAGGCGCTGTCCCAGTCTTTGCATTCATCTATTTGCGCGTCTCTGAATTCTTCCACTATCAGCCTTCTGAGTCCATTTCTTACGACGAAATGATCATCTGCTAGTAAAAATCTTCTCATAAAGAGTCAAGGTTTTAATGGTATGTAATAGGTTGGATATCTTTATTTTTATGCAAAAAATGTTCCAAAAACATTTATTCCTAAAGGATCATCTGTAGTTGACAGCAAAAATAATTTCCAACAAGTATTAGGGGGAAGGGGGGTGTACTTTAAAAATAATACAACAGGTGAGACATAGTTGTAGAAAACTTTCGATTCCGCAACCACACTTCAGATAACTTGTAGAAGTATTTCGATAAATATTATAGTCCGATGTCTCAACCGAAGAATACTATCAAATTATTGTTGGAACTTTAATCAGCTGAAATGAAAGCCGGAAAGATTATATTACTATGGGAGGAAAAGCAGTTCCATGCCGGATTTTGTTTCATGAAAGAACAGCTATCCACCCTTGAGTACCAACTCCCCTTTCTCCATCCGGATGAGAAGAAATACTATGAGACCTTAAAATTCGACAGAAGGAAAAAGAGCTACCTGCTGGGGCGGATCGCAGCAAAAAGAGCGATATGCGAACTAACGGGAGAGTCGGCCCTTCAATCCATTTCAATTGAGTTCGGAGTATTTCAATACCCTGTCGTAAAGTATTTGTCGGATCAGAATATACAGGTGAGCATCAGTCATTGTGACGACATAGGGGTTGCCCTGGCGTTCCCGGAGGAGCATCCTTTGGGCATCGACATTGAAAAAGCAGACGAACGTAAAATCGATGCCATGAAAAGCCAGATCTGTGAAAAAGAATTCGAGCTTCTTTCCCCTTATGATCTACCCGTATCACCAGGCTATACTATGATATGGACTATTAAAGAAGCGCTATCGAAGGTATTCAGGACAGGGCTCACGATGGATCTCAAGCTATTGGAGATCGAATCATTGGAAAAAACCGGGCCGGCGTACACCAGCGCATTTCGCCATTGTATCCAATACAAGGCCATTTCATTTATTGCAGGTGATCATATTTGTTCGGTCGTATTGCCCAAGAATACTGCTACGGATCCAGCAGATCTCTTAGGATCTTTAACCGCTGTCCTTCGCCTTTAAAAGGGGTCATGATCTGAAAAGTCTGAGATGAAGATGCCGGGCTTAAATTGTATTTAACAAAAGAGGCGCTCGTGCCTGAAGGACCGAGGTCAATGTACAAACAAGGGCCCTTGCTTTCAATATACCTAACCGTTGCCGGAAAATCAGTATACTCACTTACCACATTCCAGAAATAATTTACCGGCAATTCGCCGGCCTCTTCCGGCATTATCCCAGGGACGAATATTGGCGGAGGGGATGACAGGGATGAAATACCGGATAAATAATAAACAAAATCGTCCCGGGCATCATTTATTAAAGGAGAATGAAAAGGGAAGGCGACGGGAAGCACCAGGAACTGGATCCCCCGATCTATCAACCCGGATTTAAAAAGATCCAGGTTTTGAATGGTCCCTGCCAATGTAAACTGTCCATCAAAGTTATCAGAGGCCAGCACCAGATCATGCTTACGATAGAGCAGTTCCATATCCTTTGTTCTCTTATGGATCACTGCTAGCATGCCTCCTCCCCTATTATTTTTAACGATCGCTTTTGCCTGTTCGACAGATGCTTCAATGGCTGTTTCCGCACTCCAGACCCCACTTGCTACGGCAGCTGCGAACTCGCCAAGACTATTACCGCTGCAATAGTCCGGCGTGATGCCCATATCCTGCATCACTTTGTACATCGCAATTTCTACGGCAACTATGGCAGGATGGGTAATGAGCAGCTCATCGAATGTCGATCGCTGTATGCCATATAGTTCATCGATGATCGATCTGTTCAATAGTCTCCGTACCTGAAGGTCGCTCTGCTCTATGGTGTCCCTAAAAACAGGGTTATGCTCAAATAGCCATTTCCCCATTCCCCGATACTGGCTTCCCTGACCCGAGAACAGGAATGCCTTACGCATAATGCAATTTCGATAGCCATTCAGAGCAATGGGGTTCTTTTACAGCTGTAAAGTGGTCGCCGCCGGACCTCAGCACTCTTACATCCCTGAACTTATCCTCCCAGTCGGTGGGCTCCAGCTGGCTGGAATTTCCAACCTGGTTCTCGGCTATGATCAAAGTAGGGGCATATTCCAGTCTGTCTGAATACTGATAGGTGGCAGACAATGATCGTTCACAGATATTCCATAATATTAAAATGAACTCCTGTCTACATTCCGTTACTGTATCCTTAATCAATTGGGAATATAATTCCGGCCATTTTTCCCGCGGGTGATCCGCAATTTGCCGTATATGCTTTTCTGTCGTTGGCCAATCTGTCGTTTCCCTGGAAAGCAGGCCTTTCATAAACTCGATTATAAAATCTTTCATCAGGCCCGCCTGCTTTTTCAGCGGAAAAGTTTCGATCATTACCAGGTGTATGACTTCATAAGGTTCTTCTTTCAATTGTTTCAACATTTCATATGCCACTGTCCCGCCAAAGCTATGAGCATAGATAGCTATTCGTTTCACCGAAGGGATGGAGCGGATCAATTTAATGTTATGAGTGGCCATTTCCTTAACATTCGTCAACACCTCTTCTCCCATCAAGCCTTTCATCTGAAGACCATAAACGACGCCTGTACCGGGTATTGCCCGGGCCAATTCAAAGTATCCATTGATGATCCCCGGCATGCCGGGGATGACCAATGTAACAAGATCATGATCTCCTTTCCGTAACGTATTGATATGTTTAACTTTTTTGGAATGCTTATCGGCATGTTCTCCCATAAAATAGTCGCTTAGTTGCTGGTGATCGTAAGAAGCGTTTTTTCCAATAACTGAGCTGCGCCTTCCATCAACTTTATCCCTATTTTATCCGCATGACGGTGTCGCCAGCTTTCCAATTCCGTTCCTTTTACCCATTGATTAAAAGCTCCCAGTGCCGGTCCCGTATGCACCTGGAAATTTACTTTTTCATTCATGTTTCCTTCAAACGCCAGCTTGCTGCTATACCCGAAGTACCAACGGAATATCAGGGCCATTTTATTCTTTGGGTCCCTTTCGGCCTTTTCAATAATGGTTTTCTCTCCTTTATTCCCAAAATAGGTTTTGGTCTCTTCCCATATGACATCTATTGGTTTCTTAAAACAGGTCTTTTCCAGCTGTTGTATGGTTTTCTCCGGTATTTCTTCCAGGGAAGCGTACTGGTTATACAAAGAATAGAGCTTATTCGCCCGGGCAGGAAACAACACTCCTTTTTTTAAAACCTGCACTTTTGCTCCTATTTCAAACATATCTCCGGCCGGCGCATAATCGGTGTCCTGCACATTTATATCCTGTAACAAGTCCTTTACTTCATCACTGGTCCCTGCCTCAACGGTACATTGATTGATGGAACCCGTGAGAACAAAATCCGCGCCCATCATATAGGCACAGGCGACGGCCTGGGGTGTCCCTATGCCTCCGGCCAACCCGATATGTATGGGCCTGGCGTACTGGAATTCCTTATTTATAACCGTCCTTAATTGCTGAATGGAGGGCAGTAATACCATGGCCACACCAGCATCTGTGTGACCTCCCGAATCCGCCTCGACGCATAGATCATAACTCATAGGGACTGATTTGGAAAGGGCTGCCTGTTCAGCGGTGATCAATCCCTCGTCCAGGAGCTGATTCACTATCCTTTCCGGCGCCGGGCGCATGAATGCTTCAGCCACTTCCGGTCGTGATATTTTTGCCAAAATTCTATGGCCGCAAACTATCCTTCCTCCGGAGTCTTTTCGCAGGCCTTTTAACCGATAGTAAACCAGCGACTTTGTCATTTGCATATATGCCGATGCCTCTACCGTCTTTATACCATATTTCAAATAGAGTTCAATTGTCGCCATTTCAACGGCAGGTTCGGTGAGATTGTGCAGCAAATTCATTCCATAAGCCTCTCCATTGGTCAATTCGGCCTGAATAAACTGTATATTTTTTTCTATTTCTCCTAAAGGCAGGCCTCCCGTGCCAACAAAACCGAGCATCCCCGCCTTTGCCATGCGTATGACCAATTCTTTGGACCCTATTCCTCTATACATGGCTCCGGCCAGATAGGCATATTTTAGTCCGTATTCTTCGCGAAATGCCTTACTTCCCAGACGGGTAGACAAGTCCGGTCCTTTCACATGCGCGAATCCATTTTTTGGTTCCGGTTCGCTGTTCAGGGGAGAGAAATTCTCTTTGACCTCTTTTACCATTTTGGAGAGGATCGATCCCCCAACTTCCTCATATGCTGCAATTCCTTTCTCCATCAGGAATCGGATGCTATCGGTCCATTGTACGGATCTTGCTATCTGGTCGCTTAATAATGAAGCTACCCGGCCATCCTCATAAGGCCTTGCCGTGGCATTGGCTATCACAGGAATTTTTAGGGGTGAAAAAGTAAACCCGTTGAGAAATACAGCAAATTCCCGGGCAGCCGGTGTCATGTACCTGGAATGAAATGGAGCGCTTACTGATAAGGGGATGATCTTAATGCCCTGGCCTTCAAAATCTTTGATCAATTTCCCGATGGTCTGCTGTGGACCTGAGACCACCACCTGATTGGGGCTATTGTAATTAGCGATATCGATATCCGTGTATCCGCCATCTTCTAATTTCCTGATCAGCTGGTCAGTATTAAGGCCAAGCACGGCGGCCATTCCTCCGCCAGAGGCCGCCGCCATCAATGCGCCACGCTGTTTTACCAATCTGAGACCCGTTGCAAAGTCGAAGGCGCCTGCTGCCAGCAGGGCATTGTATTCACCCAAGCTGTGACCTATTAAATAAGCCGGATGGATATTCTTATATTGTTTGTAATACCCCAATGCGTTGACGACGTACAAGGCCGGCTGTGTAAATTCCGTTTTCCCCAGCTGCCTGTTCGTGTCATTTACGCATAGCTCTTCTAAGTCGTAGCCTAGAATTTCGGAGGCCTGTTCCGTCTCCCATCTATATTCCTTAAACAATTCCTTACCCATTCCTTTATACTGCGATCCCTGGCCGGGAAACATGACTGCTTTCATAATATTCAATTTCGTTTGTCAACTAACTTACTAAAGATGCCAGCTGAGTTTATATCCCTCCTGACGTTTCCCGTGTAGACGTTATGCGGCGGATATCCGTTGATATAATCAATAAGACTATCTTTTAACTCTTCCAATTCATAAAACATCACAACCAATTGCTCTTCCTTTTTGTCGTTGGTTGTTTGCAGTAAGGTATAGCATAGTGAAGAGGTGTCTACAAATCGTCGCTCATTTATGTAATCTACCATTGTCCAGGCAAAGCCCTTTAGTCTTTCTGTGTTTTTAGCCGACAATACCAAAAGAAAAGGGCCTGCATCGCTGGGGAGCACTGTTTGCCATTCGGAAGAATCACTCGCTGTAGGAAATTTCCTGTGTTTTGAGATACTCATTGTCTTGGATATTTAGCTAACACAAGTCTAACTAACCTCTTTTATCCTGGCTGTAGAAAACATTCGAAAACACGTTTTGAAAGATTTGCGGGGTATTCTTCTGCTAAGAAAGCGGCGAGATCGTTGATCGTTGGGTAACCGTAAAGTACGGTAGCCATTAAATTCAGATCATAGTACTCATTGAGTTCGTGGCAAAACCTGGTTGCCAGTATCGAGTCAAAGCCATAATAGGCCAGGCTCATATCCGTCTCTATATCGCCTGGATCCATCTTTAGGATCAGCGAGGCAAGTTCGAGTATTTTCTTTGTCGCTGTAGCCTGTAAGGTGCTAGTTTCTATGCTTTCTTGTTCTTTTATCTGCCGGTCGGCGGGTTTGGCTTTTAAAGGGCCTGCTACCGGCAAGGTGATAAAGTCTTTAAATCGTAGGACGACCTCTCCGGCCTCGTTTAACAGGTCGATGTCGTAACCGGCAGCGTTAGTGTTAGCGCTCTTTTTAACATAACACCAGGCCGTTGCCGGCAGCTCCTGATAAACAGTTACCTCTTTCACGCTAAAGGGGAGTTCCAGGCCTGGACTTTCTTTTGAAAAATTCAACCCCGCACAGGCTTGCAGGGCGCTGTCCAACATGCCCGGGCTCAACACGAAACCTTCTTCTCTGGGTAAGCTGATCCGTGATAAGGCTTCTGCCCCATTGTAATATAATGTTTCTATGCCCCGGAAACTCGATCCATAATCCAGGCCTATCGCTTTAAACAGGCTGTAGCAGGCTTCCTGTTGTTTCACCTCCGACAGTCTTTGCCGGAGAGCCCCAAGGTCCCGCGGCGCCGGCGCCTCCTGTTCTTTTGTACTAAGTCTTCCCTGGCTGTGCTTCTGCTCTTCTTTGCCTGTCTGGGTGTAGATATCATACCCTATCTCTTCCCCCGCCGGATAAACGCGTATAGATACCTGTTCCGGTGTTCCATTTACCCGTATTGGGCTCAGCCAGGTAATGTCCCTGAGTTGGGTGATCTTTTGACGGAGGCTTCTTTCCCCTGCCTCCCTCGCCAGCTCCAGATACGCTGTTCCCGGGAGTATTTTTTCTTCCCGTACTTTATGTTCTGACAGGAACTTTTCACTGCCTGTATAAACACTCGTATATTTCTGTCCCCCCAGGTCGGATTCGTTGCTATGTAAAAGAGGATGCAGTTGGAGAGGATGCAGTTGGCTGAAGGTTCTGTGCTCTTTGCGGACCGGTATCCAGTATCTTTCCCGGGCAAAGGGATAGGTCGGCAGACTGATCTTACGGGGCTTCGCATCGGGGTACAGTAAAGACCAATCGATACGAACCCCTTTTACCCACAATTGCGCGATCGATCTGCTCTCTTTATTGCTGACCGCTGTTTCCAGGTAGGCTTTCCCCGCCGCCCCTTCCAGTAAGAGATCCGTCTTATCCTTCTTGTTGTTCCCGCTAAGAAGATCCGTTGTCCTCCCTTGCAGGTAATCTGTCAGCATGGCCCTTAATTCTTCCCTGTCATTTACAATCCATGCCAGTCGATGGTCCATCGCTGTTCTGCCCACCTGCAAAGTATATGCGATGTCGCATAGATCCGCGTCGGGGTGGGTTTCCAGGAACTTTTTCAGATTGACCACCTGTTCTCTGAGACGGCTTTCGTTCTTTGCCGACAGGATGATGATGGCTGGTGTCCCGCTGGTGTATGGTGGCACCGGTGTCGGTGTTGGCGTCGGTGTCGGCGCCGGCTTCGGCAGGTACTCTTCTACAATAACATGAGCATTAGTCCCGCCAAACCCAAAACTGCTAACACCTGCGATCCTGGGCCGGCCGTTCTCTGAAGCCCATGGGGTTGTGTTTTGTTGCAGATAAAATGGGCTGTCTGCGAGTTGCAAATATTCATTGGGGGTTTTTAAATGAGGGTTACCCGGCAGGGTCTGATGCTTTAGACAGAACAACAATTTCATGAGGCCTGCTATACCTGCAGCAGCTTCCAAATGACCGATATTCGTTTTCACGGATCCTATTCCACAGTGGGGTTTTGCCGGCGCCGCGATATTATACTCCTTACAGAGTGTGGCAAAAGCCAGCTTCAATCCTTCTGTTTCAATGGGGTCTCCCAATGGCGTTCCTGTGCCATGAGCTTCGATATAACTAACATCCCGCGGGTGTATATTGGCCGAACGGTATGCTGTAAGCAATAATTCTTTTTGTGCATTAGGGTTCGGGGAGGTCAGGGTATTTGCTTTACCGCCATGGTTGGCTGCCGTCGCCCTGATAACGCCATAAATATGATCGCCATCCTGTTCCGCCTTTTCCAATGGCTTAAGTATAACGACACCTACGCCTTCACCCCGTACATAGCCATTGGCCTGTTGATCAAAGGTCTTGCACCGGCCATCCGCGCTTAACATTCCCGCCTGACTAAAGGATAGGGTAAGTTCCGGCGACAACAGTGCGTTCACCCCTCCTGCTATGGCCAGGTCACAGTGGCCGTTCCTGATGTTCTCCACTGCCCGGTGAATGGCGATCAATGAACTTGAACAAGCCGTATCTATGGGTTCACTCGGTCCGTGTATATCTAATAAATACGAGATCCTGTTGACGAGGATCGAATGGGCCGATCCCGATGAATACTGAGCCTGTGCCGCCAGGTGGGGCTGTTGGTTGATCAGCAGGGAATAGTCTGAACTGGAGACTCCAATAAAGGCTCCCGTATTAGAACCTTTAATATCATCCGATGCTATTCCGGCGTCTTCAAGCGCCTGGTATACAGCCTCTAGTGTTATCCGATGCTGCGGATCCATCAGTTCTGCCTCTCCCGGGGAAATGTTGAAAAATAAGGGATCGAATTTATCTATGTCTTCTATAAATCCGCCCCATTTAGCTTTGGTTTTGCCCGTATCTTTTTGTGGGTCGCCATCATATTGTTTCCAATCCCATCTTTCTGCCGGAATTTCACTGATAAGGTCTTTATTCTTTTTGATATTATCCCAAAAGCTTTCCAGATCGGGTGAACCGGGAAAACGTCCGCTTATGCCTATGATCGCTATCGGATCCGCTGTTTGTGATGGCGTGTTACGTGTCCGTTTTATAGCCTGTCGTTCCCGGAGATTCGGCCGGTCCCGGTGATCTTTTTCAGCTATTTGCGTTGTGGCGGGCGGTGGCGTAAGGTCTCCATGCCGTCTCACAACCTTCGCGGAATGCTCTTCTACCAAAAAGGCGGCCAGATCCTCTATAGTGGGATAATTATAAAATACCGTAGGCAGCAGATCCAATTCATACCAGGCATTCAGCTGGTTGGCAAAACTGGTCAACAGGATCGAGTCAAAACCATAATCGCCCATTTTTTCGTCTGTTGCGATATCCCGGGCATCCAGCTTTACAAGCTGAGACGCAAGCTCAAGTATTCTTTTTACTACTTTTTCCCTGATGGTCTTTTTATCTATGTCTGCGGGAGCATTTTTTTGAATTTGTGTTTGCGTCACATTGAGGGTCCGGGCAACCTTGCTTCCTATTCCAAAAGCAACTATCCCCTGACTTTCTGTACTGTTGAGCAGTCCTTCAAATGTCCGGATGCCATCCCCGGTGGGTAGTTGCAGCATGCCCCATTTCTTTTCGAGGTATTTCCTGCTCTCCTCGTCTATCTGCATGCCCCCTTCTTTCCAGAGCGGCCAATCGATGCTGAGCGTTTTCCCCTGTCTTTTCCCTTTGGCCTTTTGTTCGTTGCGATAATGTGCATAGTTATCCAGCCAGGCATTGGCAGAGGCATAGTCTGCCTGGCCCAGGTTGCCTGTTATTGCTGACAAGGAGGAAAAGAACACTATAAAATCCAATGCCTCTTCTTTCGTAGCTTCATCGAGGTGTCTGGCGCCTTGTATTTTGGGTGAGAGTACCCGCCGGGAATCTTCGTCTGTCTTTTTGATGATATAACCGTCCCGGATAATGCCGGCGCTGTGGATGATGCCATCCAGTCTCTGATGTTCGTCTTTTATCTTTTTGATCAGGGCGACTACTTCCTCTTTATTGCTAACATCGCACTGGTAGTAGACTGCGCCGGGAATTTCCGAGAGGGTTTCCTGGTCGTCGGTGCTAAGCTCCCTTCTACCGGTGAGGATCAGCCTGGTGTCCCTGGTCTGACTGATGTGTCCGGCAAAGATCCGCCCTAAGCCACCTGCCCCGCCAGTGATCAGATACACGCCTCCTTCTTTTATCCTGATGGGCTCGGCGGCGGGGGTGGGTCTGATGGGTCCGGTCTCGGGGATGCTTAGCTCCTTCACCATTCTTATCTCTCTTTTACCTTCCTGGTAACGTACTTCGGCATCCGTTGTATACTGTTCGGCCTCTATGATAGCCGCAATCTCTTCGAATTTATGGATGGATAAACTCTCGACGCCTACTATTTTGCCAGTGATTTTTGGGTTTTCCCAGGTGGCTGTCTTTAACAAACCTGATACAAAGCCATAGTCTAAGTACTCCGTGTTTTGGCAAACTATCGTGATGTTGGTGGGCGTTTTATACTTTTCTTTTACTTTTCCCAGCACGTCGATAAAAAAATCCTCTGCCGTCTCCCGGGTGATTGTTTCCACCTCTGCGGCCATTGTCTCTTTGAGCTTATCGGCTAAGCCGACCGGCGCCCCTGCCAATAGGACCAGTTGTGAAGGGCCTGTTTGCTGTTGGGGTTGATCGTGGCGGGCGGCTGATGCCTGCCAGGCGGTACTATATATATGAGTAGTCGCTTTTTCTTCGGCGGGTGAGGCGGTGGGCGCGGGGGCGGGTGAGGCGGGCGCTGCGGTTTTTAAAAGACCTGTTAGCGGCAAGGTGATAAAGTCTTTAAAACGAAGGAGCACTTCTCCCTCTTCGTTTAACAGGTCGATGTCGTAACCGGCAGCGTTAGTGTTAGCGCTCTTTTTAACATAACACCAGGCCGTTGCCGGCAGGTCCTGATAAACAGTTACCTCTTTCACGCTAAAGGGGAGTTCCAGGTCTGGACTTTCCTTTGAAAAATTCAGTCCCGCACAGGTTTGCAGGGCGCTGTCCAGCATGCCGGGGCTCAATACGAAACCTTCTTCTCTGGGTAAGCTGATCCGTGATAAGGCTTCGGATCCACTGTAATATATTGTTTCTATGCCCCGGAAACTCGTCCCATGATCCAGACCTATTGCTTTAAATACGTTGTAGAAGGCTTCCTGTTGTTTCACCTGCGACAGTCTTTGCCGGATGGCCCCAATGTCCAGAGGCGCTGGCGCCTGCTGTGCTTTTGTACTAAGTCTTCCCTGGCTGTGCGTCTGCTCTTCTTTGCCTGTCTGGGTGTAAATATCATATCCTATCTCTTCCCCTGCCGGATAAACGCTGACAGATACCTGTTGCGGTGTTCCATTTACCCGTATCGGGCTCAGCCAGGTAATGTCCCTGAGTTGGGTGATCTTTTGATGGAGACTTCTTTCCCCGGCCTCCCTCGCCAGTTCCAGATGCGCCGTTCCCGGCAGTATTTTTTCTTCCCGTACTTTATGTTCTGCCAGGAAGGTTTCACTGCCCGTATACACACTCGTATATTTCTGACGCTCCAGGTCAGATTCGTTGCTATGTAACAGGGGATGCAGTTGGCTGAAGGCTCTGTGCTCTTTGCGAACCGGTATCCAATATCTTTCCCGGGCAAAGGGATAGGTCGGCAAACTGATCTTACGGGGCTTCGCATCAGGGTACAATAAAGACCAGTCGATACGAACGCCTTTTACCCACAGCCGTGCGATGGATCTGCTCTCTTTATTTCTCACCGCTGTTTCCAGGTAGGCTTTCCCGGCCGCCCCTTCCAGCAAGAGATCCGCCTTATCCTTTTTACTGTTGCCGCTAAGAAGATTCGCTGTCCTTCCCTCCAGGTAATCTGTCAGCCCGGCCTTTAACTCTTCCCTGTCATTTACAATCCATGCCAATCGTTCTTCCATCGCCGTCCTGCCTATCTGTAAAGTATATGCAATATCGTATAGATCCGCGTCCGGGTGGGATTCCAGGAATTTTTTCAGATTGACCGCCTGTTCTCTGAGACGGCTTTCGTTCTTTCCCGACAGAATGATGATGGCTGGCGTCCCGCCGGTGTATGATGGCGCCTTGGCCGGCTTCGGATTCGGTTTCGGCAGGTACTCTTCTATGATAACATGTGCATTAACGCCGCCAAACCCAAAACTGCTGACACCCGCTCTGCGGGGTATCATGCTGCCATTCCCATCCCGCAACCGCTGCCATTCCCTGTTCTCACGTACAATATAGAATGGGCTTTCGGATAAGTCGATATAAGGATTGACATTTTCGCAGTGCAGGCTTTTTACCAATATGCCCTGCCGCATCTGAAGCAATACTTTGATCACGCCCGCCACCCCTGCTGCGAGCTCGAGGTGCCCGATATTACTCTTCACTGATCCTATGCCACAATAGGGGGAGGTACTTTCCGGGCCATTGGATTCGTTCAACGTCTTAAAAGCAGCTTTTAAGCCCTCTATTTCTATCGGGTCACCCAATGGCGTGCCTGTACCGTGTGCTTCGATATAGGTAACGGTACGTGGATCTATGCCTGCGCGGGTATATGCGTTTTGTAATAAGGAGGATTGCGCTACCCGGTTGGGCGCCGTTAAAGAACTTGCCCGGCCGCCGTGATTCTGTGAGCCCCCGCGGATCACGCCATAGATATGATCCCCATCCCGTTCGGCCTCCGAAAGCTTCTTTAATAATAACATACCTATCCCCTCTCCACGAACATAGCCATCGGCTTTGTCTGAAAATGTTTTGCACCGGCCTTCCGCGCTGAGCATTCCGGCCTTGCTAAAAGAGATATGTCCATCCGGCGTGATAATGGTATTCACGCCGCCTGCAAGCGCCATACCGCATACTCCCTGCAATATAGCATTCACCGCACGATGAATGGCTATCAACGAGCTGGAACAGCTGGTCTCTATGGGCTCACTGGGTCCATGAATGTCTAAAAAATAGCTCACGCGATTGGGCCCCACGGATGGTACGGCCCCTGTGGAGGTATATCCATCGATGGGCACTCCTGCTGCTGCCGCCATTCCCATATAGCCGCTGCCTGTCGTGCCCACGAATATCCCTGTATCGCTACCAGATAAGCTTTCTGCAGGATACCCGGCATCTTCCAATGTCTTCCATACGTGTAACATCAGTAAACGCTGCTGAGGATCCATCAATGCTGCCTCATGGGGAGAGATACTGAAAAATAACGGATCGAATTCGTCGATGCAGTCTATAAAGCCACCCCATTTATTATTACTTTTTTGTGTACCCGGGACGTTGTCCCCTTCATATTCATGCCAGTTCCAACGCTGGGCCGGTATCTCCGTGATTGCGTCTTTACCGGCCACTAAATTTTCCCACAATTCGTCGATATCCCTGGCGCCGGGGAAGACACCGCTCATCCCAATGATCGCTACGCCATCCGGTGAGCTTTGGGTGGAGGGGGCGCTTGGGCTGGGTGAGGCGGTTTGGCTGGATGGAGCAGTTTGGCTGGGTGGGGCGGTTTGGTGCAATGGGGCGGTTTCAACGATGGGTGCAATACCATAGTGGGCTAGCATTACCGCAGCATGCTCCTTCAATAGATAGGTCCCTATCTTACGGATGGTAGTGAGTTCAAAAAAAAGTGTGGGCGACAACTCCAATTCATATTTCTCCCGCAGCGCATTGACGAATTTGGTGGAAGTAATGGAATCAAAACCGAATTCATTTAAGTTGGTTTCGGTATCGAGGTCTTCCATCGCCGTCATTAATATATCCGACACCATCTTCAATAAGGCAAGCTCTACTTTTTTCCCGACGGCCTCCATATCCGGCGGCGCTGCTTTTGCGGGCTCCCTGACTAAAGCCCTGGAACTAAATCCGCGTATCTGCACACAAACATTCCCTTTCTCATCTGTGAGATCGATATCCAGTTGTTGTACAACATCCGATGGAAGGCAATTTTCGCTGTAACGTGCATATGCCCACATAGTTTTGCTGCATGTTCTATATACCCGTAGTTCCTTTACGGAAAATGGCAGGCGCAGCTGCTGCGGGTCTTTCCCTATCATCAAGCCTATCGAGGATTGTAAAGCGCTGTCCAGCATCGAAGGATGCAGCACATAATCTTCCAGGGTATCTTTTACGGACAAGGGTAATTCCAGGCGGGACAATACATAGTTTTCCCCTACATGCAATTCCACCATACCACGGTGACCAGGTCCATAACCAAGTCCTAATTCTTCAAATATTTTATAACAGGCTTCCGCACCGATCTGCCGGCTACAACCGGCCATTAACAGGGGGATGTCTATCCCTGCCACAGCGGCGCCCTTTTCCCAAAAAGCCCACCCCTGGCTGTGAACAATATGCTCTGTATCCTCCTTTGCAGCGCTCCGCGTATATATTCTATAGCTGACCTTGCCGGATGGCTCCGGCTGCAAATCAATGTGAACACGCACGCCATCGGCGGCCGCCACTACGGGCCGGGTCCACACGATCTGCTGAAGCACCGTCGCACCTATCTCTTCTCCCGTCAATCCTATCTCCCCGGCTGCAGCCGCCCTTGCCATCTCTATATAATACACACCGGGCAGCACCTTGCGTCCGTTGACCTGGTGATCCTTCAAAAAGAACTCCTCTCCACTAAAGTCAGTAAAATGATCCTGCCTTCTTTTTTCTGGCGTAGTGGCAACGTTTATCTTTTCCGGTTGCGGTACCCAATACCGGTTCCGGGCAAAAGGATACAAGGGCAGGCTCACCTTGTTGGGTTTGTCCTCAGGATAAAATCCGGACCAGTCAATTTGCTCCCCTTTATCCGCTGTCCCCTCTTTCAGGTAAGCTTCCAGTTTGCCGGCCAGATCATCCTTGTCTTTTGCAATTATTACCAGGCGCTCGTCCATAGGCTCCCGATCGGTCTGTAGCGTATATGCTATATCGTGAATGCTTACTTCTGAATGTGATTGCAGCCAGGCTCTTAAATTTTCCGCCTGAGTCTTAAGCCTGTCCTCACTGCGGGCCGACAAGAGTATCGTGGCCGGTGATACGCTGGTGTAGGGCTGTCTCTTTGGAGACCTGTATTCTTCGAGGACCACATGCGCATTGTTGCCAGTCATTCCAAATGAACTCACCCCGGCCAGGAATGGTCTATCCGACTTCCATTCCTCCTTATTCGTATTGATCCTGAAAGGGGAACCGTCAAGCTTGATATATGGATTCAGCTCCTCAAAATTGGGCATGACAGGTATCGTCCGGTGTTTCATCATAAGCAGGACTTTGATAACACTTGTCAGTCCTGCTGCGGCCTCTAAATGTCCTGCATGTGCCTTGGTAGAGCCTATGGTGCAAAAGCCTTCTTTATCGGTGTACGGTTTAAAGGCCCGCTTTAAGGCGTTGATCTCAATAGGATCTCCGAGCCCCGTACCCGTACCATGGGCTTCTATATAGCTGATGTCTTTCGGATTAATACCTGCTGCCATCCAGGCGTCCATCAATAGTTCGGTTTGAAGCTCGGGTCTTGGCGAGGTAGGGTTATTCGATCTGCCTACATGATTGATCGCGCTGCCTTTGATGACGCCATGGATCTTGTTGCCGTCGGCAATCGCCTTAGACAATGGCTTAATCAGTATGGAGACCACTCCTTCGCCGGGCACATATCCATCCGCCTTCTTATCGAATGTGTGACACCTGCCGGTCGGCGACAGGGCCTGCATTCTTGAAAAATACACGTAA
>Ga0105237_10000142_pt1 | contig 101678 bp, 60 predicted proteins | sample KBSC24metaG_FD_81520 | JGI IMG/M metagenome (GOLD analysis project Ga0105237, IMG submission 81520) | Corn rhizosphere microbial communities from Kellogg Biological Station, Michigan, USA - KBS C2-4 metaG | ecosystem: Host-associated > Plants > Roots > Rhizosphere > Soil | place: Michigan, USA...
CACTGGCCCAAACTGTACGAAAGACGCCCCTCCCGGCTCATCGGCTTCGACGTTTCCCAGGGCATGCTCGACATCCTGTTACAAAAACATCCCCAAGCCGACACCAGACTGCTGACGGATGCCCGCCTGGCGCTCCCCAGCGCCAGCTGCGACATGGTCATCTCCACCCTCACCGTCGCCCATATTCCAGACATCGAAGCCGCATTCACCGAATGGAAAAGAGTGCTCAAACCCGGCGGACGGCTGATCATCACCGACTATCATCCCGAAGCGCTGGCCAGGGGCGGACAGCGGACTTTCCGCGACGACCACCGGGTCATCGCCATCCGCAACCACGTATACCCCCTCTATGAGATAAAAGAAATTACCCGGCGGCTCGGCCTGGAGACCCAACAGGTAATAGAAAGGTCCATCGACGGATCCATGCGTCCCTATTACGAAAAACAAAATGCCACCGCCCTTTTCGAACGTTTTCTCGGTGTGCCCATTATTTACGGTTTACAATTAAAAAGATCCGATGTGGCTCACTGACCTCCACATCCCCGGGCAGGAAGGCGCCTGGGCCCTCCACATCCAGGACGGGAAAATACAGACCCTGGCGCCCGCCGCCGGCCCTAACCCCGCGTCCGCAGCCGCCCATGGCTTCGGCTCCTTGTCTTTCGACGGCGCCCTCGTCTTCCCCGGCCTTATCAACTCGCACGACCATCTTGACTTTAATTTGTTCCCGGCACTTGGCCATTCCCGTTATACCAATTACCGCACATGGGGATGGGACATCCATTCCAAAAATGCCGCGGACATCGCCGCCGTACTAAAAGTACCCCAGCCCCTGCGCACCCTATGGGGCATCTATAAAAACCTCCTCAACGGTTTCACCACCGTCGTCAATCACGGAGTCCACCTCAACACCACCGGAGCCCCTATCACCGTGCACCAGCAATGTCATAACCTCCATTCCATCGGTTTCGAACGCAACTGGCGCTGGAAGCTCAACCGCCCAGCCTCCGCCTGGCCCTACGTCCTGCACGTCGGCGAAGGCACCGATATCGAAGCGCAGCTCGAGATAACACGTCTGCTCCGCTGGAACCTTTTCAAAAAACCCCTGATAGCAATACACGGCGTAGCTATGACGGAAGAACAAGCCGCCCGTTTCCACGCACTGGTATGGTGCCCGGCATCGAACTATTTTCTTTTAGACAGGACAGCGCAGATAGAACGGCTGAAAACCCGGGTCCCCATTGTGTTTGGCACCGACAGTACATTGACCGCCCCCTGGGATTGCTGGTCACAGATACGTCTCGCCCGAATGGAGCAGGCAGCCACGGACAAAGAATTATGGCAAATGCTGACCGTCACCCCAGCCGCTGTTTGGGGACTGACCGACCGGGGAATGCTGGCAGAAGGACTACTGGCCGACCTGGTGATCGCAAAACCCGGCCTCGCCTCGCCCACTTCCGGCGCCAATCCCCATACCGAGCCGACCATGGACGCCTTTTTCAACCTCACCCCCGACGATATTCTCCTTGTTATCCGTCACGGAAAAGTCGTGCTCTTCGATCCAGGCCTGAAAGAAAAACTTACCCAAACCCTCGGCATGGAAAACTCCTTTCAACAGGCAGGCCCCGGCGGCAAATACGTTCCCGGCGACATCACCGGGCTGATGCAACATATAAAAGAAGTATACCCCGAAGTTAAGTTTCCCATCGGCTAAACCAGGGGATAGGCATCGCCCCTTCGTTTTTGCTGAAGAAAATGGAGAAAATGAATATGATGCAAACGCGGAGTCGCAGGTTTTAACACCCTGTCCTCCGGCCATTCACCGAATAACAACATATGACTACCAATGTCTATCGTCCTGCGGATAGTGACTTCTTTATAGCTTTCTACCCACTCGGGAACAAAAAAACCAAAATCCCGCGTAGCCTGAACGGCAAAAGGCAGCTCGGCAAGAGACGGAGGACTCGCGCTATGATTCCTGCCGAGCGTATAGATCACGGGCTTGTACCCGGCAGGGAACTCCGCAACGACAATTTTTTTGACATCGATGATCTTTTTCAACACCTGGTTGGAATGACGCATCCCCAGCAGATACCTGCCGGAAGGACGGATATCTCCCAAAAGGTCCATGGGGAAAATATAATTGTAGTCCCCGCCGGCCTGGAAAGAGATCACCCGCACCCTTCGCGGATAACTGTAAGCCGTCACGACAGCCTTCAGCTTCTCGAACGACAGCGTAGGCTTCCGGTAAAATTTCCGGTACAGGAGTTTTGTCCGCAGACCACTGATGTGATGAATATGACTATTGCTTATCTGCAGCAGAAAGAGCGTCCCCTTCTCATCATCGATGCGGTCAAAATAGTTCAGCGTGGCTATGGCCAGCGCACCCCGGCTGACATTGGCCAGACTATCCGGCACATTTCGTCTGAAGAAGATGGTATATGCGGTTGCTTTTTCGAGTATCTCCCTATGTTCGCCGTCAGTGATCCAGATGCCAAAGGTCAATGGTTCCAGACCGAGCATCCATTGATTGACCGTCACATCGAGAACCAGGTCACCTGTCTGCAGGTATACTTTCTCGCCGACAGTATCGCCGATGCCCACCGTGGAGAATTCCCTGATCTCCGTTCCGCCGGTCAGAAGACGACGAAAAAGGTTACTCAAAAGCTTCTTTATCATATGCCGTGTTGATACATAAAATTACTACTTTCATCATGAATATGCTATCCACGATATCAAAAAACATCCGGCGAAAAATTGTTTATGCACGCAATGACATAGGCAACCTTTGGGGCGGGAACCTGCGTTCTTTCAATGAGGCGCGCGGCGCCCGTATCGTTGTCTATCACGGCATCTGCGAGAAAGACCCGCTGCGGTATAACAATAGTTTTATCACCCGGGAAAGATTCGAGCAGCATCTTCAGTTCTACCGGAGACAGTTTCACATCCTGTCTCTGGATGACTATTTCGAACAACGGTTCGACCCGGACAGATTTAACGTATGTATCACTTTTGACGATGGATATGCCAACAATTACAAGTACGTGTTTCCGTTACTAATGAAGTATGAGATACCCGCTGCTTTCTTTATCACGGGCATCCGGGACGCCGGACGGGATATTCTTTGGAATGATTTCCTGGGCATTGCGAGCAAATACGGCCCCCCGCGTTTAAATTATAAAGGTGTTGAATACCGGAAAAATAAGTACGCACAATATGTGAGAGAACCGGACGGGCGGCGTTTTTCAGATCTGTTGCGGGAAGGAGGCTTCGAAAATAAGGCAGGGATGATGGAAACACTGGCCCGTTTATTTCCTTTTCGGGAAACACCTTCCGAAGACGACTACTGGCAACAGATGACGGCAGAAAACATCTCAGAGATGGCGGCCACCCCCCTGGTGACCATCGGTTGTCACGGTTATTATCATACGGATCTGGCCAGGCTTTCGCCCGCAGAGGCAGCGGCCGAAATGCAACAATGCCAATCCTGGCTGCAGCGTGTAACGGGACGATCCATAAAAGCTCTCGCCTTCCCCTATGGTTCTTATACCCGGGAGATCGTGTCGGTCGCCAAAAGATCCGATTTCAGTCAATTGCTGGCGCTGGGTTTTTATTTTGACGAAGACGCTGCTGTCCCTGCCTTACGGGAACGATTTGTCGTAAACCCTTATATTTCGACAACGAACCAGATGATCGCCACCATAAAAAAGACTTATGCATTCTGACAAGGACGTCTATCGCATCGAAAGACTAAGTAAAGACAACCTGGCCGACCTGGTGCGACTCTATCATGCCGTATATGGAGAAGACCAGCCATCTCCACATTTTCAACAGAAATACGACACCGCCTGGTCCGGCGCCGCCTATGTCGGGTATTTTGCATATGACTGGCAAGGAACACCGGCCGCATATTACGGCGTAATGCCCTGTCTGCTCCAATACGGCAACACCATCCTTCTATCGGCCCAGTCAGGGGATACTATGACCCATCCCGAGCACCGCGGCAAAGGATTATTCGTCCGCCTGAGCACAATGACCTTCGAGTTATGCCGCAAAGAAAAAATTCTCCTGCTCTTCGGTTTTCCCAATCAAAATTCATTTCCGGGAGCTGTCAACCGGCTCAACTGGACAATAACAGAACACCTGGAAGGCTTCGAGATACCGGTGACGACTATCCCACTGAAAGGGGTCATACGCCGGCTCCCCTTTTTAAAAGGGTGCTATTCGGCATATACGACCGCCCTCCTGAAAAAAAGACAATTGCCCCAGCTGGGTGTCGCCAACTCCGCGATCGACAACGACTATGGCGGCCTCTATCGCGACGAGAACTGGTTCCGGTATAAAACATACAGCAAAACACAGGTGATCCGCCTGGGTAAGGCAAAAGCCTGGATCAGGATCACCGACACCTTTACCATCGGCGACATCGAATGGCAGGAACAACAATTTGAAGAGACGCTACGCCGCATCCGCCAACTGGCAGCCTGGCTGGGTTTTCGCAACGTATACTTCCATACCAGCCCCGGCACGCTGCTCCATGGGCAATTCGCACAACACTACAAACCCTTTACCTCTTTCCCCGTCCTCTTCATGGACCTGGGCGCTGATATCCCCCTTCACCAGATAAAATTCACTTTTGCCGACATCGATACTTTTTAAACACATGAAATTCGTTTGCATCACCTACACCCGTAAAAAGGAATTTAACGAACCGACGGCCTGGCTGCACCGGGTACGAGGCTACACCGGTCTTCTGGAAGCCCTCGGCCAAAGAAATACCGTCATCAGTATAGACAGGATCAACTATACCGGCGAGATCACCGTGGGCGGCGTCCGGCATTTATTCCCTGACGCAGGCACCAGCAAACTCTCGGCTGCCTGGAGATTAAACAACTATGCCCGGCAGCTGGGCCCGGACATCGTATTGGTGCAAGGCATGATCTTTCCATTGCAGGTCATTCTACTGAGGCTACAACTAGGCCGGAAGGTAAAGATCATCATCCAGAACCACGCAGAACAGGCCGGCAGAGGCCGGCTGAAAATTCTACAGCAATTGGCCGACCCCGCCGTCGACGCCTACCTCTTTACCAATAAAGAAATGGGCGGAGAATGGCTGGACCAGGGTATCATCCGCAACCCGGAAAAGATCCGGCAGGTGATGGAAGCCTCCTCTGTTTTTTCCCCCGGCGATAGCGATCAGGCCCGTACCCGCCTGGGGATCACCGGCTCCCCCCTGTTCCTCTGGGTAGGAAGGCTCGATGACAACAAAGATCCGCTTACAGTCATAAAAGCTTTTCTCCGATGGTCTCGCTCGACTGACGCCCGCCTCTACATGATCTTTCATACCCGGGAATTACTCCCGGCCATCGAAGCCCTGCTCGACTCCACGCCGGGCGGCAGAGAAAAAGTCGTACTCATCGGACAAAGATCACATGATGAAATGGAAGAATGGTATCACGCCTCGGACTACGTCATCTCCGGCTCGCACTACGAAGGGGGCGGAATAGCGGTCTGCGAAGCCATGTCCTGCGGCTGTATCCCCATACTAACAGATATTCTTTCTTTCCGGATGATGACCGGCAACGGAGCCTGCGGTATCCTTTACCCACCGGGTGACGAAACGGCACTCCTGACCGCATTGGAAAAGATCACCCCGAAGGATCAGCCAGCAGAAAAACAAAAAGTATTGGATCAATTTCAAAAGGAGCTTTCCTTCAACGCCATCGCCGATGCGATTCACTCCATCGCAACATCCTTGTAGCCATACAGCGCCATCATCGCCCGAACGCTATTATCCATGGCGAAAGGCTGGACAGACTCATACACGGTATCGGCCGATTGCAGCAGCTCCATGGCCCTGGCCAACATCTCTTCCTCACTGTTCACCACATGCCAGTTCTTTATCGGGCTGCCTGTATTGACAAAACTGATCACATGCGCCCCCGCATATAAGGCCTCGATACATACGGTGCTAAACCCCTCATAGGAAGAGGTATGTAACAGTATCTTACTCCGCTGCATCAGCCGCAATACTTCCCGGTGTGGCAGCTCGCCGCTCAGCTCCAGCTTTTCCTTCAATCCAAGCTCGCCGATCGTTTGCTCCAGCCGGGGCCGCTCCGCCCCCTTCCCACAGATGATGCCGCGCACCGATGGAATAGTATGGTTTAAGCCATCCACCACAGAGACAAAAATATCATACCGCTTCAGCGCCGTAAGATTCCCCACCCCCAGCACGTCGATGTCGCGCACGACTTCCCCTCGCTCAAACAATGCGGGATCGATCCCATTCGGGACAACATGCACAGGCCTGATCCTATAATTACGAGCAAACTCATCCGCCAAAAAACCAGACATCGCAACCAACTGGTCGGCCCCCGGTCGGATCAGCCGCACAAAACCATTACCCGCACGCGCATCCTGTCCCAATATCCAGGTAAAATGCGACAGTCCCTTCCGTGACGCAAAATATTTACCCACTAAAGCACAAGGTCCGCACCACCAGCTTAATACACCGACAAGATCATGATCACGACGCAGCCGCACCAGCCATCGCCAGACAGCCACCAACGTAAACAGCTTGTTCAGCTTGCTCTTCCGCCAGCCTCCCAATGCGATAACCCTATTGCCGAACCAGTCATACTTCGCAGCCCGATGCGGATATTCTAATGAAAGAATAACCACTCTCAGCCCCGGAAATACCCTGTTCAATGCCCGGACAAACACCTGCTGCGGAGGCAGACAAGTGCTATCCTGTTCATCGGAAGGAAATCCCGGCGTCAGAATGATCAATGTATCTTTCATATCATACTCCCCTTTTATGTAACCACCGGATCAGCCCCGGCGGCAGAAAACTCACCGCCAGCATGGCATAATTATCCAGTCGCAACGGATGGGCATATATGGCGCGGGTGACATGCCAGCGCGCCCGTGCCGGCCGGTAGTTCTCATGCAAAAACTTTTTCCCGCATAAGGCATGATAAGCCCCTTCCTTAATTTTTTTCGTCTCCTGTTTTTTAATAATAGCCAGCAGCTCGGCCGATTCTTTCTCGGTGATACTGCCGCGATGGATGACCTGTCTTTTCAGCCGGTTGAAACGCCGGCCCCGCCACCTCTCGTCGATGGTGGCAGACGCAGGATTGATCCGCACCTTTATCAGGGCGTCATGCAAATTGAAACATTTACCCGCCGCCACCAGCTGTACCCATAACAGATAGTCTTCAAAATTATGCGCCAGCAGCGAATACCCTCCCGCCTGTAAAATGGCGGACTTCCGGTACATCACCGCAGAATGGATAAATGGACAATGCGTATACAGCCTGTGCAATATTTCCTCATGCGTATGACCGGCACACCGAAAGTGAAAAAGATGTTCGCCGTCTTCCGAAATGTATTCCGCGTCACTGCCCACGACGAGGTAGGCGGAATGCTCGTCGAGAAAAGACACCTGCTGGCTCAGCCGGTGCGGAAAACAAATATCATCGGCATCAAACCGGCAGATATATTCCCCGCGCGCCTCTTGCAGCCCCGTATTGAGAGCAGCTGAGATGCCGCCGTTCTCCCGGCGGATCAGCCGGATACGGCTGTCCGTAAATTGCTGTAATAAAATTGTCGTATTGTCGGAAGATCCATCGTCCACGATGAGTAGCTCAAAATCAGTAAAGGTCTGGTCCAGCACAGACTGCACTGCCGCCGCTATGTATTTTCCCGCATTGTACGCAGGCATCAGGACAGTCACCCTGGGATTCATATTCTTAGGTTAGCTTTTTGGTCCAGTAACAGTAACAATTCGAAAAGGATGACCACGGACAGTTGCTCAAACCAGTATTCCGTGAAAAACGCCATCCCCATCAGCAATAACACAGGCACACCATAGGACAACAGCCGGCTTTTCCTCAAAAAAAATGCAGCATAAAATAACCCAAAAAGCAAAAGACCTATCACGCCATATTCCCCTAAAAGCTGCCCATATACAGAATCCGGTTTATTGACCACGCTGTGCTGACCCTCATCCCGGCTGTGATAATAGAGATACAGATAAAGGTAGTTATCCCGGAAAAAAGGGTGGATATACCGGCGGTCGATGGGATAGGCCCCCACAATGTCCAACGCAGCCGTCTTGAAAGCCAGCCGGGAAGAAAAATGCCCCATCCCCGCCCCCAAAGGCAACCGAGCCGGATGATCCCCGAAAAACCGGGCCATCTCCTGCCAGGCGATCCATCTTCCCGATCGGTTATAATTCTTAAAGCGCAATTTGAAACTATCTTCCATATCCGGCGGATACAAAGTCTCCTCAAAAAATTTCATCGCGCCTTCTTTTTCCTCTACTTCCTTTTTCTCCACGAACTCCGTGTTCCTGGCATTGGGTATCGGTACAGGCTCGATATAGACATTCTTTTTATCTACCCTTTTTACTATCTGCTGCACATACTCCCCGTTCTGGGGCGAAACCTTTGCCCAAAAGACGACGATGAGCAACAAAGAAACGACGATCATGCTCTTTTGAAGACGGTCGGTACGAAAAATAAAGATGAACACGAAAACCCCGATGAGCATGATGTCGACGGTATTACTGCCGGACAGCAACACGGTTGCCAGACAGAATAAGGTTGCCGCCAGCCGCCTGCGATAAAGGAAATAAAAAATGCCAAAAGCACCGATCATCGCGGCCGTTACACTACCGTCAAAACTGATACCGGTCATCATATCCCCCGTACTGATAAAATACCGCCGGTGCATCCCTTCGAATGTATAGGGATTGATGCTCCCGGACTGCAAACAGACCGCCAGGAAGCTGATGGCTATACAAACACTGTTCAGCAGAAAAAAAAGACTTATCGTTTTATGAAGACGCAGCTGGTCGTCCTGCCGGACGAACAGATAGATATGGAATGCAGCCAATAACGCCAACAGCCAGTAACAGCCACCCAGACAAAAAGCCAAAAGCCCCGTCAAAGACAAGGGAGAAAGAAAAAGATTAAAGACAGCCAGCAGCAACATCGCCGCATAGAACCACAAATAACTTTTACGAAAAACATCCCGCGGAATACGCTTCCCCCAATGTACGACAACACCGAATAATATGCCCGCGATCTTGATATAGAGCTTTACGTTGAGCACCCCCACCAGGAAAAGCAACAAAGACCAGTCAACACTGTGCCACCACTCGCGAAGCCACCCGACCCATGCCTGAGGCATCTTTTCTATAAGGATATGATAATCCTTTTTGCGCACCACACCGGCAGCATATAGCAACAACCCATACCCCGCGATGGCTATGGCCAGCCGCAACGCAACGGAATCCGTGATCGCAATAGCCGCCCACCCCGCTGCCAATGCAATGAGAATAGCGACAACCAGGTCCCGGTTCCACACGCGGACCCCGGATAACAGCGACTTACGCGCATAGAGAAAATACTGGACCACCATGGCAGCCAGCCACGCAATAGCAGCGCCTTTACCGCCAAAATAAGGGATCAGTATCGCGTCTCCCGCCAACACGATGCCCGCCGTAAGCGCAGTGATGCTAAATATCCGCCTCAGCCGGTCACCTGCGAAGTCAGCCGTCCAATACACATTAATGAGATATTGAAAAGGAATGCTACAGGACAGCAGCAGGAAAGTCACCCCGTTCACCTGACCATACTTACCCAGCGTGAGCCAATCTATCAGCGGCGCCCAGACAAGTACCCCGATCAATGGCAACAACGTAGCAACGATCGTTTCGGCGCGAACAAAGTCGTTCAGCCAGGAAGGGGCCCGAAATACCCCGTCGGTATAACGACGCGAAAAACTGTTTAATAAAAAAGGCGCCACCGCCAGTAAGGGCAAAGGCGAGAATTCATACGCCCGGTAAGCAAAACTATATTCGGCTGTATGGGCAGGCGTAGAGAATAACCCCATCAATATCCAGTCTATCCGGGCCATACCGGCATTTAGAAAAACCAGTCCCACCTGCGGAAGCGAGTCTTTGATCAATCGGACATAATCAGTAGATCGTTGTTTCCAGTCCAGCGAAATATGTAGTCGACGAAAAACAATAATGACACCCAGTAACCATTCAGCAGCAGCAGACAACGTAAAGATCCACAGTACAGCCGAAAGGGTAACCCCGGAAAAAAACACCATTCCCAAAAGCCCGACGCAACGAACTACGTTGGATATGCTGGAAAGTGCCGCCAGCCAGCCGAAGGCAGCTTTGCCGGTGACCAGTTGACGGAAAGGCAGGGAAATGAATAACAACAATTGGCTGAAAGAAAGCACCCAGAGAAGGGGATGCTGACCAAAAAACACCGGGAACAGCCAGCGGGCGCCCAGCAATGCCAGCAAAAAAAGGATGGCGGCCATCACCGTATGAAAAAGAAAAAGGGTCAGCAGGGCGGAGGGGGCTTTTCCCGCGGCAACATCCCGAACCACGATCTGTTCAAGACGCAGACTCAGAATGGCCGTGATAGTGGTGAGTACGGCAAGAGACCAGTTCAGTTCGCCATAACTGTCCTTATCGAGATAACGGGACAGCAGTAAAAAGAGGAATACCCCCAGGATCTGATTGCTCAAAACCTGGAGGGTATTCAGGGATATATTCCGGAATAACCGGGTGTTTATGCTGAGTTTGTCGTCCAATATGTCAACGTTTCTTTTTCAGGTTGAAATTGCGGGATATGTTGAAACCAAAAAATATATCGCCTTTCCCCCATGTACCGCTTGTCTGCGTAAGGTACTGTGTAGGTACCATACTTTGCGAATTACTGAACACCAATTGGAACACGTGGCCGCCGGTCTCGATATCCCAGCCGAGGGAAAAGGAATTATGTACGGTGGTAGATACCACCTGGTTCGAAGGCAGCCAATCATACTCTCCCGTGATGCTCATCCTCCTGGTGATCTTCACCCTTCCCCCCATGCCTAACGCGAATACATCGTTCTTATCAGCGACAGTAGGCACAAGGTTATAATGCAGATAAGCAGGCGTTATTTGTAAGGAAAGGTCACGGGTAATTTTCCGGGCAATGAGTAATTGACCGGCATAGGCCGTCCGGTATTTGGTATTCAAATAGGGTTTGCCGGCCACATCCTGTGTGTAGTCGCTAACCGTTCCCAGCACACTTACCGACACGGGCATTCCGGCGCCTTCTGTTTGCTTGAGCAATTTGTATTTTACATAACCATCGAAAGTCTTGAGATAGCTGCTGCGCCCTATCCCCACATCGAGGTCATCGGTGATGCCATATTCCAGCCCAAGACGAAGGGTGGCATTATCAAGACCAAAGAAATTATACGATCCGCTGTTCAGCTGGCCGAATCGGTGCTGAATGACAAAATTCAGATTGCCGGCAGCAGGGGATTCGATCGTTTGCTCGTTGATAATATGCGTCGCCTTAAAAGTACCGGTGACATAAGACCTGGACTTGTGCGCCGACATGGAATCGTTCAGCGCATTCAGCAGGGTACTGTCCTGTGCAAGCGTTCTGCCGGTGGCGGCGAAAACAAGTATGATGAATAAGATCCTTTTGATAATCATAGTAGATCAGTTTTGATATATTATTTTGTAATGGGGCAGTCGATGTGAACCTTTACGGTTATTTCTTTGTCGATCTTATCCCTCACCAAAGAAGGAATGCCAATATTATAATCTTCGGGTTTGGCTTTGAATTCTGTCGCTCCGATGAGATGGCCGGCCTTTACTTCCAGGACGGCAGGAGCCTCCACAGACTTGCTCGTATTGTGAAGATTGAGCTCGCCCTTCACGACAACTTTATACGTCCCCTCTTTATTGACATCGACATCGCCCGTATAGGTGCCGGCGAAAGTAGCCTTGGGGTATTTATCGCTTTCAACATAGTTTTCATTAAAATGCTCCTGCATGAGCTCCTTACGGAATACAAAACCTTTCAGCAACAGGGAGAAGGCGAGCTTTTTCGTACCGGGCTCGATGATGGCGAACACCTGGTTGTTCTCCGCCTTGATATCTTCCAGCGCCGTTTTGCTGTAAAAGCCGACAAAACCTGTTCTGGTGCTTAAACGCTGACCGAAGACCATAGCCGGCAGAGTAAGAGACAAACCGATCAATAAAAAGAAAATATATTTCATGTTATAAATTTGAAGGGTTAGTTATTTTGAGCGCCTTGATCGATCCAGGCAAGAATGGCATTCAACTCGCAGGCCGGCAGTTGCGGCCGCAGATAGGGCATAGGCGTAACCTTTCCGTCATGGGAGATAGCGCTTCTGACGTCCCCGTTGTCGACATGAACTTTAAAATGCGCATAATCTCCCAGGTTGACGCCGCTGACGACCATACCGGCCCCCTGGTGACATTCGTAACAATTATTCTGCAGAATATTGACGATCTGTATCGAATATTTCACATTCGTCGTATCGCAGGTGTTCCCCCCCGAGAGTTTGTCTTCGCTGGTTTTCGAGCAACTGGAGAAATAGAGTACAAATGATCCGATGCATAGTACCATCAGTAGAAACTTCCTATTCATAGTCGTTATGTTGTTTTTTGGGTTGATGACTTATTTGCTTTTCACACAGTCCGTCAGATTGACGTCCATGAGAAAACCTGTACAGCGTCCTTTTATAGTTACAATGTCGCCGGGATTGGGCGCGGCTTCTTTTGTCCCCGGAAAAAGCTGGCAGTTAACGCCCCCGCCGCCGGGCTGCGTAGAAAGTATCCATATCTCTGCATTACCCGAATGTTGCACTTCGGAAAGCTTGCCGGTGACTTCCATCACCTTATTCATATATTTCGCGTCGGCCGCATGTTCGTCCGTCTGATACTGGTGATAAAGAGAGTCGGCGTCGATGGTTACGGCTGTCGATTCGTCGGCAGCGCTTTGATGCGGTTTTTGGTAGAGGTGCCATGCATAGGCGCAGGCGACGAGGACAAGCAAAAGCAACCCTACCCACAGAATGGTTCTTTTTTTCAGCATAGTGATTTTACGTTAAGTTGTTATTACCAGAGACGGCGTGTGATGCCAATGTTGAGGCCCGCGCTCTGGATATTTAGCGATCCTGTACCCAATCCGGAGAGGGGAACTCTCAGATAAGGTTCGATCCGTAGATTGCCTATTCTGCCAAGACGATGTTCATACCCTACACTTAGGTTTATGATGGAAAACCAATATTGGGAAGGCTTTTTCCAGTCCCAGTTTTCGGTTGCGTTTCCGTATGCATTTGAAGTCCACCAGTCATAATTATAATTATAATTCTCTCTCGTCATCAGGTACGTCGACAACCCGGCGGTGGCAAACCATTTTGATTTTTTATCCTCGCTGAAGTTGTAACGGACATTGATGGGTATCTCCCACATATAACAGGTGCCATCCAGGTACTTCAGTGCCCAGTTCGACGGTATCGTTCCCGGAGGCAGTTTTGACGTATTGAAATATTCCGCGTCCGTATAATAACGCTTCCTATCCACGCTGACACCCGTCTCTACTGCCCATTTTTTATTGAATTGGTAACCCAGCAACAAACTGAACGTCGTTCCCACGCCCTTCATGCGTTGGAATTTCACCGTGCTAAGGTCCGGCGCTGCAAGCAGGCCTGCATATAAAAACGAAGATTTTTGCTTAGAAGATGCCTTGGGTTTGGTTTTACCGCTGTCTTTGGATATGGGCGGTGCCTCAACGTTGACAGTAAGATTATAGTCTTGCCGGGTACCTGCTCTGTTGACAGGATAATTCGCGACGCGGCTATTGCCCGCGCCTGAACCCGGGACTACGCCAGAACCTCCGACCTTGTCTGCATCCCGGCCCGCGCCTGCACCACCGACCACTTCCGAACCACTCGTAATGCCCCGATCCTCATTCCCCCCTGGAGCTCCGCCATCCTCACCGGCGCCTTTGCCTGCGATCCCCTTATTACCGGGTGCACTCTTGCGGTTCAGCCCGCCCTGGCTCCCCTTGCGCGCAGCGTCAAATCGATCTCCTTCCGCGCCATTACCCGGCGCCCCTTTCACCACATCCGGCTGTGTGCCATTGGCAGCTCCGGGTTGATCGGCGCCCTTCAGAACACCCGGCTGATCCGCGCCCGCTACGGCTTGCCCCCCCTTCACTACACCCGGTTGATCGGCACCCGCACCCACTATAGCCTGATCCGCGCCCTTCACACCCTGCTGCGAACCAGCGCCGGCAGGCGCGACAGGAGCATGCTGCTCCTGGCTAACACCAGCAGTATTCCCATGATGCCCCCAGCCATTTCCGGCCTGGTGCATTATATAATATCCAGCCCCCCCTATAGGCAAAAGGAGGAAAAACCAGATAAACCTTCGTTTCCTGCGCTTGTCGGTATCCCCTCCTTCCCCAGGCAGGTCAGGAGACGGATTATCCAAAGCATCGGCCATCCGACCCCAATCGGCACTATCCGTCCGCAACGGGTACCTGTCGGATGCCCGCCGGAAAAGATCGTCAAAGTCGTTGTCCTTTTGATTTAACATACAATTTTTTCACTGTTTTCTGCGGTCAAGGCCTTTTGTAAATGAACGCGGGCCTTTGAAAGATTAGATTTTGAGGTTCCTGTCGTGATGCCCAGCATCTTGGCAATCTCCGGATGCGAATACCCTTCGATGACATGCAGGTTGAACACCATTCTATATGCGGGGGGCAGCTCTTTTACCAAGGCAATTAACTCCTTGTACAACACGGAATTATCAGACGACTGCCCATCATCTTTATGCTCCCATACATGCTCCGGAATAGGATAGGTATGGCTATTGTTCATTTCACGGCGCATGTAGTCGATCGCCGCGTTAATAACCACCCTCCTGATCCAGCCGATAAGCAGCATTTCCACTTTTTCTTTATCCCTCACTTCAAAACGGCTGAAATTACGGAACATCTTCAGGAAGGCATCATGCGTTACTTCCGTGGCTTGTTCATAAGTATTGACATACCGGAAAGATATCTTGAGACACAGGCCGTAATACTGATCATACAGCATCTTTTGGCTCTGACGATCCTGCTGCGCACAACCCGTAATGATATGAAGTAATTTTTCCAATGTTAGAACCTTCTTACCGGTGTTCAATGAATGTTTTAGTCTAAACGCCTTATTTTTAACAGGGGTTGCCTAATAAAGCCCCCTTACCCCTCATCTTCCAACAACGGGGGCGGATGCAGGACCCTGACGGTGACAAGTAACTGACCTGTATGGCGTTGGGTATGTTCCGCCGCATGAAAAAGCACTCCCCCTACCGTAGACGGAATAAGATCCCTGCCGACATTCCGGACAGCTGTCAATGATCCTTCCGGAGTCCGGCCGATCTCTTCTAAAGCACTGTCTATCTGTTGATTAAATCGATGTACTAATGCTGAAGCGCTATCCGCGGCTGGCTTGCCCTCAGCCTTCAGATAATCAAATTGGGAAGGACTCAGCGCCTCCCCTCTTGCATAAGTGAGCATTCTATCCAATACACCGGTGAGATGTTGAAGATGAAACCCAGGCGAAGCCACACCAGCAGGACGATCCCAGAGCCTTTCCTCCGGAAACCCCTCCATCAGGGCGTTGACATCTTTCCTTGCCTGGAGCAAGGCATGCGCCGCCGGCTGTAACAACGGAGCAATACCAGGCACCGGGCCCCGGAGCCAATATTCAAGACTAGCGAGTTTTTTCATAATGGAATGCTAGAATAGGCAAATTAGCATTTTTCCATATAAGTTATCGCCAGAAGTCTATTATCGGCTATCCAGACCCTGCCCGTATGAGGTAATGAATAAAGGATTGGAAAAAGGACTACAGTTCCAGCTCAGATAATAGATCCTTCCGCGCCGGCTCATTCGCTAATATCGTCACCACGTCCGGCAACGCATTCCGGTATTGCTCCCCGATGGAAATTTTCTCCCCGGACATGTACACAAACTTGTTATCAAAAGAAATGATCTTTTCGATCGAAACGATATATCCCCTGTGTATCCGGCAGAATAAGTCGGAGGGAAGTAACTTTTCCCATTGTTTGAGTGTGACGAGCACCAGGGCGGTGGGCCTTTCTTCCAGGACCAGTCTCGTATAGTTCTTACGAGCCTCGATATAGAGGATATGCTGAAAATCCACTTTCACGTATCTGCCTTCGTGACGAATGAAGAAAAAAGATTGCACTTGCTTTTACATTTTTATATACAAAAATTAGAAGTTAAAGACGAGGTTGTTGTCAGGGTCGCGACGCTAACCCCCTTCTTCGAGCAGCGATTCCAGGAGTAGCACATAGCTATTCCGCTTGTCCGGAAACAATTTGGTTGGATAGTCGGGCCTCAAAACGGGGTGTTTAACTTGTTTATATAAATAAAGTTTCTAATATATTCCTCATACATTATGTACGCCTTAAGGAGGGTAACCAGGTGACCTTTGGGGCTGATCAGGCCCTCATCCAGCTCATGCGCCAGGTTTCGGACGACAGTTCCCTTACCTCCCACACAGGAACTTCGTAAAAAATATTCCGCATCCTTATGGGTATGCCCCCCTAGTATATATACGCAGAACTCCCGATTATTTTCATAAAACCGCTCGATCTTCTTTTCTTCCCATTTCCAAAACCGCTTTTTTTCGAATATATCACCCGCGGGCAGGAATAATACCGCATGATACCGGTAAGTGTAATATTCGATATAGGCCGTAAACAAAGGCTTTACTTCCTTGAAAAACCGGATCTCCTCCCCCTCAGTGGCGAAACCCTCCCGCCTCACCTGTTTACATACCTTTCCCCAGCAATCCAGACTGGATTTGAAACTTGCTTCTATCCTTTCCATTTCGGTACGGTTCGGGTCGTTATGGGAATGGAAGGCGATCTGCAGCTGTTGGTGATATTCCTGATATTCAGGTGACATTGGTTCTATAAGAAAGGTTTAAGGGGCCCCGGTCTCTAATAAAAACAGCAAGGGCCTTGTAGAAACAAACCCCTGTTGGACTCAAAAGTCACATGAGAAAACACTACACTTTATATAACTAAAAACAAACGATATCCGGGCTGTTGCGTTTATAAGTGTCAAATAGACGTGTAAATTAGATACTTCCATTTCAGCTTTTCAAAAAACTACATGAATCCATTTATTTACTACACGAATTGTCGTTTTTTAACCACTAAACTCAATTTTTTTAGCAAAGTTTTAGCAGACAGCAATACCCCCAAAAGAAAACCCGCCAAACCGGGGCTCCGGCGGGCGGGAAAATAAATTGCTAAAAAAAACCGTTTATATGTTAATTCTTAATTAGATTGCAAAAAAAAGCCCCATGTAGAAACAAAGGGCGCTAACGATTGCTTGCCATATGAAAAAAGGTAGTAATATCTTTTTGGCTGATTAACTCAGCTTTACGAATGAGCCTCTAACGAATGCCTGTTTTAACGGTTGCTGCCATATTTTTTCATCTCATTCTCTACAGTAAAGGTACGGCACATATGCCTGGCGTTCTAGTCAACTTATAGGCGAGTTAATTATGTCAAAATGATCAATTTTTTGTTGAAATGCTTTACTGCATTGAGTTTTAGGATAATCCCTTCATTATGGCCAACAGGTTCTCAGATACCTTATTCCAACTTATACATTCCCTCGAAAAGTCAGAAAAACGGCACTTTAAATTATACATCAAGCGCAGCTCGACAAAAGAGGATCTGAAGATCGTCCAGCTGTTCGATGCCCTCGACAAACTCAACGATTACGACGAAAAAAGTTTGTTGAAAAAACTGCCCGGCATCGAAAAACCCCAGCTGTCCAATCTCAAGACCCACCTCTACAAACAGATCCTTGCCAGCCTCCGCCTGCTAAAAAGCGCAGATAGCATCGACCTGCAGTTGAATGAAATGTTCGACTACGCCCATATCCTTTATAAAAAAGGATTGTTCCAGCAAAGCCTGCGTCTTCTCGATAGGGCAAAAGAGACGGCCAAAGCCAACCAGAAATTCAACTTCCTGGTACAGGTACTGTCCCTGGAGAAAAGGATCGAAACCCTGCACATCACGCACAGCATGCAGATGCGCGCCGAACAATTGTCAGCAGAGTCACGGGCGGTCATCGACCGCATCGACATGGTCGCCCGGCTCTCGAACCTTGCCCTCCTCGTCTATAGCTGGTATATACAAAATGGCCATTCCCGCAACGAAAAAGATGAAGCCCGGGTCCGCGAATACCTGAAAGAACAGCTGCCCCCCAACGCGTGGGAACAAACAGGCTTCTATGAACGCCTCTATCTCTACCAAAGCTACAACTGGTACGCCTTCATCCGCCAGGACTTCCTGATGTATTACCGTTATTCCCAAAAATGGCTCGATCTGTTCGAAGAACAACCCCTAATGATAAGAGTGGAAACAGGCCACTATATCAAAGCCCTGCATAATTTGCTGAATGCACATTTCGACCTGCGCAACTATCGCCAGTTCGGGATCGCCCTGCAAAAATTCGAAGCCTTCGCCCAAACCGACCGTGTCGTTGAAAATGACAACTTCCGCATCCAGTCCTTTGTCTATATCACGACGGCCAAGATCAACCAGGTGTTTATGCTGGGCAATTTCAAAGAAGGCATATTACTGGTGCCGGACATCGAACAAAAACTCGCAGAATACGATCTGTTCATCGACCGCCATCGCATCCTCGTACTAAACTATAAAATTGCCTCGCTTTATTTCGGCAGCGGCGACTACGACACCTGCATCGACTATCTGCAACGCATCATCAACGACCAGATGGACCTTCGCAACGACCTCCAGTGCTACGCCCGCGTCCTCCACCTGATGGCACATTATGAGCTGGGCAATTTCGACCTGATGGAGTCTCTCACCAAATCCGTATACCGATTCATGGCCAAACGAGAACGCCTCACCCGCGTCGAAGAAGAAATGTTCAAATTCCTCCGCACCTCCTTCCATACATCACGATCAAGCATGCGCGCCGAATTCGAAAAATTCCTGGAAAAGATCCGCGCCTTCGAAGGCAATCGCTACGAAGCCCGCGCCTTCGCCTACCTCGACCTCGTCTCCTGGGTCGAAAGCAAGGTATCCCAACGCCCCATGAGCGCCATCATCGCCGAAAAATACCGCCAAAGCAAACGCCGCATGGAACTAGCATAACCCGCAGCCTGATCAAATGGGGGCTTGACACATCGCCGCTCCCCCTATTCCTTTTTCCACCTCGAACGGAGGTAATGTGCAGCCATTTTTGGTCTTCTATCTCTTGTGAATACTCCTTTGTAATTCATACCATTGAAGCGCACAATCCCCTGGCTTGTTTTGAAATCGGCAAAAGCCCATACATGCATCCCCGCGATGAAATCTTTAGCATCGGCTACGTCAAGATAAGCTTTGATAAACGCTGTCTGGTATTCTTCCGAAAACATCTCCGCCTGATCTGCATGGTTTCCAGGATATGTATCAGCCCCAAACTCGGTCACGATAATCGGTTTTTGTAATTTCCTGTGCAACCGGTTCAGTTCGGCACTCAACATGGATGCTCCTGTCTTAATATCCCCCGGATTCGAGTACCAGCCCCAATAGCGGTTGACACAAACAACATCGCCTAAGGCCAGCCAATCCGAAGGACCGCCCATAACCCCAACAAAGGTTGCCAGCCTTGTGGAGTCCAGTCTTTTGGCTTCACCGATGAGTTCTTTCAGTGACGGGATGGCCCGGTCTTCCCCCTTCACTTCCTGGCCGGAGGTCATCATGCCAAGATTTGCCGGAAAAGGTTCGTTGGCTATGCTCCACATAATCACCGAAGGATGATTTTTATCCCGCGCTATCAGTTCATTGATGTATTGTTTGCAAAGAGCTTGCCTTTGTTGTAATTGTATGCTATCGCCGTGAAAAAACAAACCAACAGCAGGGATTTCATCAATGACCAAAATGCCTTCACGGTCGGCCATATTCATGTATTCTTCGTCGTAAGGGTAATGAGAAGTGCGAAAAGAATTAGCCCCAACCCATTTGAGCAACGAGAAATCTTTTATCATCACGGGATAGGCGACACCCCGGCCATAAACGGGAAAGTCTTCGTGTTTGCCAAAGCCTTTTAAAAATACAGGCTTCCCATTTAGTAAGATTTGTTTATCCGTAGCTGCAATCGTCCTTACACCTGTCCCGGTAACATAGCGATCGATCAGTCTGTTACCCTGGTTGAGCGTCACAGTTACTGAATATAAAAACGGATCTTCCAACGACCATAACCTGACTTTGGGAATTTTAATTGTTGCTTTTCCCATACCGCCTGAAAAACGAACAGACACTTCTGATCTTTGATCATTTCCCGTTACTGTTATCCTTCCTTCCGCCACATTCCCCTTCTGCTCAATTTTTACCTCCATTGTACCTTCTGTTCCCTCAAAGCTGGTCCTGATCGTCACATCCGATATGGCGGCTGCTGTCGGCACCGTGTACAACCAAACGGCTCTGTGCAGTCCTGTGTAAGGGAAGAAGTCATAATTGGTTTTAGGATAGTTGTTGAAGAAGTTTGTGGCCACATCTCCGCCCGTTGGCACACGATTGGGCTTCAGGACATTCTCGATCTGAATGGTAATTCTATTGCTTGCACCCCATTTTATATGGGAACTGATATCAAAAGCAAAAGGCAAATGGCCGCCTTCGTGCATTCCCAATGGCAGGCCGTTAATCCAGATCTTCGCTTCATAATTGGCCGAACCTATTCGGATATATATCCTTTGCCCCTTCCAGCTACCCGGTATATAAGTTTCGGTTTCATACCATGCCAAATTCAGGTAATCACGCATATCATCAAACTGCTCATTCCAGCTGCCGGGAACAGCGATCGAACGATAGTCCTTTAAACCATTGAACCATCCTTCTTTCTCCCCTACACCCAACGAGTCCTTTTTGAATTTCCAGATGCCGGAAAGGTTCAGCGCATTGCGAAAATCATTTTGCTGGGGGAATAAAGCAATATCTTTCGCGTCCGGAAGCTTGAATTGCTGTGCATGAAGACCCATCCCGAAGAAGATGAACAAAACACAGTATGGAAACATAAATTTCATAACATGCTGAATTGGAATGTTAGCCAAAACTTAGAAACTATACGATAACGTCAGATAGTAGGCCCTTGGCAGTGTGGGTCTTCCTCCCCAAACCGCATTCGGGTTTGCTGCACGTTGAGCCTGTGTAAATGCATCCGGACTTAAGCTATTGGGAAAACCTCCGGGTGGATACCAGCCTGTAAGCCCTATGCTATTAAATAAATTATTGATATTAACATTAGCGCCTAGCCTGGAGGTCAGCTGGTAACCCATACCGAAGTCAAACTGACTGTACCCCGGCAGATAAAAAGCTTTGTTGGCATTTGCAGCGCTCCTGCCAACATACCGGTAAGTAATAAATGTGTTGAACTTTTTCAGTTTATAGGTTGGAGTTATCGTTAACAAAATATCAGGTGTCAAACCAACAGCCCCATTCTTTGTCTCGACCACTTTATCGTCCTGCGGACCCGGCGCTCCTACTGTCCAGTTTCTTGCGACGATCGACTTTGTCTTTTGAAACGTGCCTACTGCCCGTATGTTAAATTGCGAAGTGATATCAAAAATCCCTTCCAGTTCAACTCCATACGTCTCCTGTTCACTGTACAATGTCGGCGTGTAATAGTAGTTATTCGTGCCCGTATCCTGCGTATAATCAAAGCTCGGCAGATTGCTGATCCTGCTATAGAAAGGCGTTACAAATCCGGTAACATGCTGCGTCTGGAACTTGTAGCCGATCTCTGCCTGCTTTACTGTTATCGGATGAAGCTGTAGCAAGTCGGCCTGAGCCTGAGACACCGGCGCCGTAATGGATTGCAGATCGGGGGCTTTTTTCCCTACAGAATAACGTCCATAGATTGCTTGCTTGTCGGAGAATTTATAGTTCAAAGCTCCCGAAAAAGCAAGACTGCTGAATTTTTTATTATAAGTCCAGGGAGCGCTGGTCACGGATACATAATTATCATATACAGTTGCCAGATTGTTGTCATAACCGCCTGCTGCATTTGCCGCTGCATCGGCAACGGGTCCATAGCCTTTTCCTTTGAACTGGCTGTAATTGTAACGGAACCCGTAGTCCAGTCTAAGTTTGTTTGTCAAAGGTGAAGATTGACCGAAAAACACGTCGAGACGGTTATTGTCAAGAAGGTTGAGACTAAAGGAGCTTCCTGTAGTTACCCAGCCCTGTGGAGTGGAGTATTGCGCTGTCGATCCACCCGATCCTGTGTAAGTTATTCCTAATGGATGCGGCTTGTTCTCAAGCGTAGTATACTCGGTGCCCGCAAACCCCTTTTCGAAATTTATGTGCGAATGGCCATAATAGGCGCCCAATGTAAAAAGGGACTTCCCAACTGTTTTATTGATGGAAAACTGGTCCATCACTTCCTTTATGTTTGCGTGAAGACCATTGGCGATTTGAAACAGCATGGGGGCCGATTGTACCTGGTTATTGGGCAATTGGTTATTCACGGTGGTTAACTTAAATCCTGTAACCTGACCTTGTGAGTTAAATTGATAACCCTGCTTCACCGACAGCAAGGTATTGCCTGTCGTTAAGTCGGTAAAATCAAACGTTCCGATTTTTCCCAGGGCATTGATTATATAGTAAAACAAAATATTGTCGCCAGAAATTACACCCAGAGGCGTTACGGTGTTCCACTGCGATTCTTTATCGGTATATTTAATATTGTTACTGATGATCCATCCTTTGCCCAAATTTTGTTGCCAGTCCAGACCAACCGCCCTATCCAGATTGTGTATCAGATCTTTGGGATCGAAATGATGGACAGAACCATCTTTTGTATAAAGAAAATCAAATGCCTGGTTACCAGGTCCGGCAAACGTATTGGTATTTTTAAAGCCACTGGCTATGGTAGGATGGTCAAAATTGGTAAAAGGAAGAAAATCAAAAAAGCCGTTGCGGTCATTCAGATACTTGGCATAAAGCTTCAGACTTCCATTTGTAAACTTCTTGACAATGTTGGCTTTGAACTGGCCGCCCTTATTCAGGGGATAGCCGGCATAGCGGGCACCATCGCTATAGCGGTAGAAACCACCTACATTATAGGTCCAGTCGCCTTTATGGTTTAAAGGGCCGCCCACATTGACGTCGGCACGATAATATGGATTACTGTTGCCTTCCAGCCCATACTTTGCGCGTACGTCCATGCGAAATTTGCTGTCCCCGGTTTTTGATACATAGTTAAAAAGACCACCCGGTGCATCCGATCCTGTAATGGAAGCCGAACCCCCACGAACCGCTTCTACGCGGGCAATGGTAGCATCGGCACGCAGATAATAATCCGGGCCAAAATTATAACCGGTAAGATTGGCGATGGGGAGGCCATCTTCCTGCATGGACACATAAAAATACCCCAGGCTGATATCGTTTTTTGTCGGGGTTCCCCTGACCACCACCTGGTTGCGAATTTCGCCCGATGCCGAATTAACGAAAACGCCCGGAATGTTTTTCAATAGATCCGCAGCGCTTATGGGGGCCTGCGCTTTAATTTGATCAGATGAAATAGTCGATATGGCTACCGACGCATCCAGGCGTTTGCGCTTGTCAAATAACCCGGTCACCACCACCTGGTTAAGCTCGGATGTAAATTCTGTTAATGAAATTGCGAATTCGCTTTTGCCGGCAATAGGTACTTCCTGTTTTTTATACCCAACCATTGAAACGACCAATTTCGGGGAACCGGAAGGCACACCGATGGTAAAATTCCCCTGCGCATCGGTCAGAGTACTCATCTTTGTTCCTTTCACTTCAACGGTAGCGCCTGATAAGGGATTGCCCTTGTAGTCCATGATCTTACCGTGAATGCTTTGTTGGGCAAATGAAGACAAACTGAGAAGTATAAGAAATATAATTTGCAGCAGCAAATTTTTGGCAATAGTACCCCATACCCCTTGGGGCGTGAGCTCTTTTTTCATAATGCAAGCAATTTTAGTTGTTAAGAAGGTAGTTGAGCTTTCAGAGCATTTTTCGTAGACTTTTTGTGGTTCAACGATAACAGATGGGTTTGAATATGTTCGTCTAATTCTTCGATGCCTTTCTGGGAACAAAAGCCTCTGATGTAATGAGCAATCGTATTAAGAAATATGATGTTAGGGGATAAATGGAACCGTTTAAACCGCTCCAACCGGGCTATAGCCTCATACTGTACAAATATATTCTCCAGGGCTACTTCTGGTATGATCTCCTTTCGAAAAGAGCTTTCATCAAGTCCTCTCTGAATGATAAGGAGAAACTGCTCCGAGAATTTTTTGATAACTGCCACTTCCGACCTTTCTCCTAATTCCGGATAGTAATAATGCAGGTCCTTATAAAACAAGGTATTTATCTTGTGCCCGGCCACTATGGCCTCATACCAGAGGTCGAATAAAAGACAGGCGGCGCTCTGGTCTGCCGGCATTTTTTTCAACGCTTCGTATTGCTGCGTATAGTAATAATTCAGTGCTTCTTCCAGAAGCTCTTCTTTGTTTTTGAAGTATTTATACAGCGTTTTAGTGGAAATGCCCAACTGCTCAACAAGCTTATCATTTGACATTTTCCGGATGCCATGTTTAAAGAAATACCGAAGGGCCTTTTGCAGGATTTCATTTTTCATGATGACAAGCTGTGGAAATTTTACTTACTAAAATAATTTCCTGTTAAGTTAAAGGAAATTATTTAAATACAAAAAATTTCCTTTATTTTTTTTCCATTAAAACGCTCATTTTTTTGCCGATCAGGTTGGCGGCCGACCTGGGCGCCAGGCGATAGAAAAAATCCATGATCTTGGCATCCTTGCCCACCAATACCCGGCACCGGTCGCTTTCCATCCCATCAATGATGATTTTTGCCGCCTTTGCAGGAGACAAGAACTTCATCTCCCTGCTGCCCGATGCTGTTTGCATTGGGTTATCTACACCCGAATTTTTCATAATGTTTGTCCCCACGGCCCCCGGAAAAACAGCGGTGACTTTTATTTTGGTTCCCATTAACTCCGAATTCAAACCCTCGGTCAACAGTTTTACGGCCGCTTTTGATGCGCCATAAATGGTTTGACCAGGCACCGGCAAAAAACCACCCATGCTGGAGATGTTTACAATGTGTGCTTCGGGACGAGTAAGCAAATGCGGCAAGAATGCCTTTACCATGTTAAGAGTTCCGTAAAAGTTAACATTAATGACGCGTTCTATCACTTCGGAACTTAAGTCATTGACTTTTATAAATGGCTGGATGATACCTGCATTATTTATGATGCCGTCAACAGCGCCAAGACCTTTAAGGACATCATACGACAGCATTTCAACAGCTGCCTTGTTGGTTATGTCAACCACAAATGTGCAGAGTGAATCTTTTTTATTTTTTGCTATTGCGGCCGTCTCCTGCAACGCCATTTCATTGATATCGATGGCAATTACTTTTGCTCCTTTAGAAAGTAGGTTGAGCACAATTTCACGCCCCATTCCACTTCCTCCGCCAGTTACGATTATTACTTTATTTTGGACTTTCATTTCCTGCTGTTTTTGTTATTTAATTGATACCAGCTTTACCGGTCCGAGCAAACCGGAAGGCTGCAATTTTGATCTGGCATTATAAAATGCTATCGTAGTGTAGGTTATTTTGTGCTTTACATCCGGCTGTTGATCTCCGATAAGCCTGTTTACCCAAAGATTGGTTACCTTTATTTCCAGTTTATTCTCTCCTATTCTCAAGACATGGGTTACATCAACGCTGAAAGGTTTTTTCCAAACGATGCCCAGTGCTTTCCCGTTAACCATTACTTCAGCCAAATTCTTTACATCACCCAGGTCCAGCCATATTTGCCCGCCTTTTGCCATCGAATTTCCCGGGATATTGATTGTCTTTGTATAGGTAGCCACCCCGGAGAAATATTTGATTCCGGTGGCCGTATCCTCTGTATAAGACATCAATTTCCCGAATGTAGCCCTGGACGGTGCACCACGATCCGGCTGGAAAGCAACCTCCCAGGGGCCTTCAATAGTTGTTATTTCATTTTCTGCTTTTTCAGGAAGGACAACAGCGTCTTTAGTGGCAGGAGATTGAAATACCACAAACACAGCATCATTCGGTGTTAAGTTCAACGAGACGGTTGTCCGGCCATTCTCAATTTTATAAGAGGCAGGTTCTCTTTTTCCCGTCTCAGGATGCCATATCTGCGGCGTCTTTCCACTAACACGGAATATTGCATCAATCCTTTCATTTTGGTCGTTCCTGTTATTTATCCAATAGATATCATTGTTAACCAGCCTGCGGTGTACATAGAGCAACTTCGTCTTGTCTGGTGTTTTGTTGAGTTCAAAATCCGGGGGGATATTCAAAGACAAAAGCACTTCAGCAATTGTTTTTCCGGCGTGCACATTTGGTTTTCCTGATCCCCACACTTCATTTACAAGCTGTTGAAATTCCCGTGGATCATCTTTCAGGCTTGCCATCAGCTCTGGTTTTGCTCCACTGATGGTTGCCCCGGCTGCTACGAGCTGCGCTATTTTACGTAAGGCCGGCAACGACATTCTTCTGGCATTGCTGTCCAGCACCAGCAACCGGTAACTCATGCCACTGGGTGTAACGAGCATTCCGTCTTTTACTGACAATAGGTTGAGTAGTGCATGTAAGTTGATGAAATCATAGTTATAACCTTTGGGTACATCAGGCAGCTTGTCGCCAAACAAGCTGGTAATGTTATTATCCTCTCCATAGTAATAAACCACATCGGCTACAAATTTGCCTTGTTGCAACATATAAGAGCTGCGGGCCAGATAGTCTGTCCATGCTTTCGCTTGCTCCGCCCAGGTGTCATGGCGGTTGAACCACTGGCCAAAGATGCTAAGGCTAAGACCGGGAATTTTATCATCTACAGGCTGATGGACAGAGGTATGAATGACCAGGCGGTTCAAGCCACTGGATAGTTCAAGGTCGGCCGTAGGTTTTAATTTTTCCGGTGAATATGACCAGGCGCCATTAGCCCCAAAACCAATAGCTGTAAGCGACTCTGCAGCAACCAGGTTTTGCCCATAAATGTGTGCCACCGAAGCAGATTCACGAATATCGGCCTGTGCCATGTTTGGCGTGGAGCCTCCTATTCCTGGCGTCCACATGGCCGACATGGGTATAGCTGCCTTTCGTTTAACATCCATGCCATCGGCAATAAACACACGGCCGTTCTCATGGGATTCGGTATAGCGTTTCATACCGTATTCCGCCAGAATATCGGTGAGCTGATCGTAGTGGTTTTCAGCTATCAATTCTGAAATGGTCTTGCGCCAGTCCCAGAGAAATTGCTCACTTGCTGCTGCGCTTTTTATGATCTGTCCTGTCAGCGAGGGCATCCAGGGAATCAGGCTATAACCCCGGCGCTTTTGGAATTCCTTTATCATCTTTGGCGTCCAGGTTTCCTGTCCGGCTTCATAGCTATCCGTGACCAAATATTGAAGCCCCCCTTTATTACCCATCAATCCGCCGGTAGCATCTTTATATTGGTTCAAATACTTTTCAAAATATCCTTTGACAGCCGAGGCATCCATTTTATCCACTTCCAGCCCGGTTGCTTCCGGTGAAGCGGGGTGGTTTTGTTTTCCTGTCAGGGAATAACCAAATCTTATGACTTTCCAATTACCGGCAGGTGGCGTCCAGTCCAATGTCCCGTCGTCTTTCATTTTGCCGGTTAAGTCGATCACATCCGCTTCGGCAATTACATCCGGGGTGCCGGGGGTAGGATATTTATATAGATCAGTGGCAGCTGCAAAACCCGATTTTTCTTCAAAGTGATTGATACGGGTCACCGGATGTAACACCAGTTCGGCTATGTCTGTTCCAGCGGGTGGTTTCGGAACTGCTCCGCTTCCACTCATCATGGCAGCAAAATTGGGACGGGCCGATGGGTTTTTAAATGTTACCCGAAAGTATTTGGCCGTGGTAGGTGGAACGGTGATGGTTTGTTGCGGAATAACACCAAGCGGGATAAAGGCCACCCTGCGAAAATTGACCCCATCATCACTAACTTCCAGACTGCGGTCTTCCGATGTACTTGTTAGTCCAAAAGCAGACCTGGTTCCACCCCCAACTGCAGTTATGGCCTGGATGATCTGCGGGGTTGGGAATTCATATTGTATCCAGGCATAGCCCTTTGTTGCATCGGAGGGCAAAAGATTGGTTGTCGCCAGATCACCATCCGTTAATTGAGCTAACGTAAAACTGCCGCCGCTGGAGGTGATCTTTGGAGCCAGATCACCCAATGAAACATCGGATGCCGGTAAGCGGTACGCCACCACAGCCACATCTTCGTAGTACTCCGGGGGTGCAGCCGGTTTTACCCCAAGAATAGAAGTTTCCTCCGGTATGGGAAGATCCTGGAAAGCTCCTGTTGTAGCTGGCGGCTTGGGCAAGCTGCCGCTAAAGGGTTGACCTCCACTTATACGGACTTCACGCCATACTAATTTTTTCATACCATCCTTTGCAGGCACCCAGGGGCCACCGCTTTCGCTCCAGCCGGGTGAACCGGCAACCGCCATCTCCAACTTTAAGGAGTCGGCCAGTTGGGTAGCGAGACGAAAAGCGTCTTTCCATTCCGGCGTCATATACGCCAATCGCTTGTCGACGACTTGCGGCGTGGACATTCCTGCATCAAAATTCTGGAAGCCACCGATACCGGCACGGTGCATCCACAGAAGGTCTTTACGAATGCCGTCTTTGGTGACATTTCCATTTATCCAATGCCACCACACCCGTGGGCGGGCTGCATTCGAAGGGTTTTGAAACTCTTTATATAAGTTGCCGGTTGATGTTGCTTGCCTGCTCTGTGAAAATGCAGGAAGAGATAAAAAAATTGCAGGCGCAATTCCAAACACAATATGATGAAAGATTCGTTGCCTCATTTCATTGATTTTCTAAACATCTATCGGAGCTCTCCTGGTACCCCTGTTGGCAGCCCATGTTCAAGATCTATCGAAATTTCATGTTTTCCCAGTTTCGCTTGTATAGTGCCTGATGACTTACTGGTGACACGGAATTTAACATTCTGTGCCTTCAGGAAGCCCTTTCTTTTCCCTGAAACTTTAATATCTGCGTCCCACGATACTTCACGGGTAAACGATCCACCAAACGTGGTTGATTCAGTTCCGTTCAGCTCAATTAATCCATCATCTGAAAAATTGAAGTATTTTATAACACGCCGCGGTTGTTCTGAAGATCCGGATGCCGGGCGTTGCGTACTGATTTCTGCATAGCCAGATATATACCCCTTAAGAGTTCCTTGCTCAGGTACAGTCGTATCCGGCCATTTAATATCTTTCAGGTCAGTTGCCCACTTCATATTGGGAGTAAAAGGAACCAGTGGTTTGGAAGGTTTCCTGGATGTAAACCTGATCATCCTGAGGCGGCCTCTTTGCTCGCCCGGTTTTTCCTGTTTGGGATCCTTTTGCTCCCAAAATACACCATGTGTACTGGTTGGGTCCCAGGTAAAATTCCCAAAATGATTATATAGAGTAAAGTTATCTTTGGCAATCGTTATGTCCTGCCCCGTGTAACCATCCTCTGGCAATCTCGCACGGTCTCCGTATTTATCCACCATCGTAAGGCCATAAAACCGCCGCACCGGTAAATACCCTTCAAACTCCGCATTTCTCTGGTTGGCTACTGCTCCTACCTGGGGTAAGCCAGCAAAGATGGGACGTGGAATTAACCCAAATGCGTCCATTCGGGTGGTTTGCCTGTGCGTTTGAAAAATAATCCATTTGCCGTCCGGAGAAGGATAGGTGCCTTCTTCATAGCTGAAATGTTTTGTCAGACGGGTGACTTCGCCTGTGGTGAGGTCGACTTTGGCAAGGTCGAAGTTGCAGCTTTCAAACAGAGAGCTGCAGGTAAGCGATCGTCCCATGTCCGTAAAACTTTTTACTTCCCCACCCCCATAGAGGAAAGGCCTGAATTTGGACGGATCATTTTCCGTTTTGTCTCCTGCGATTATTTTCGAATTTTTAAGCTCATAATGTTCGCCCTTTTCGTCAGAAATCCTGGTTAACTCACTTACCAAAACAAGCATACCACGTGTAGTTATAAGAGTGCCGGCAACATGGACTCCATCGGGCGACATATTAGTAGCTATCCGCATGACAATACGTGAACCAGGTATTTCAGGATATACCAGTGGAAGTATCCTGGCTTCCTTGCAGTCCACTACCGAAGGGGCGCATTCCAGTATCCCCGTTGGTGTGTAAACCCGCTTGCCATCCGGAAGAGGCACCGGCATCTCTCCTCCAATCTCTTCTTTTAATTCACAGGTCAGGCACCTGAAGCCGCTTCCGTCATCCAACATTACCGCAAGTTCAGCCTTTTTACTTCCGGCCATGTGAACCTCCATTATCAGGTGCTTTGCATCAGGAAGGTAATTAACAAGGACAGCGTCACTCACATTTTCCGGAAGTGGTATAGTCGAAACTTCGAATGGTTCCGGCTTCGGTGGCGATGGCAGCTTGGGGAAAATGGCATAGTTCTGTGCATACATTAAAAAAGGCAAAGCCAGTAATGTAGCAAGGCATGTAACAATTTTATACTTCATATTACATAGTATTATTGTGTTGATTATTTAGTCCAGTCAAACTTTGCCTTTTTACATTCCTGGCAACTGGTGCCGATATAAACAAAAAACGCACCCGGCTCCCAGACCCATTGAAGCTTGCTATTGTAAAATTTCAGATCTTCCGGGGTGACCGTAAATGTTATTTCTTTAGTTTCACCCGATTGCAGAAAAACCGTTTGAAAATGCTTTAACTCCTTTACCGGCCTTGTAACGGATGCCACAGGGTCTTGCAGGTACAATTGAACCGTTTCCCCGCCTGCATATTTCCCGCTGTTCGTGATGCTGATTTTCACTTTCAATATTTCCTTGCTGCCATGCAGCAGCGTATCGCTTAGTGAAATATCTCCGTATGTAAAAGATGTATAACTTAGACCATACCCAAATGGGAATAAAGGTGTATTGTATTGGTCTGAATAATTAGAAACAAAATTTTCTTTGCCTCCTTCTGTATAAGGCCTTCCGGTATTCTTATGGTTGTAATAAATCGGGATCTGGCCCAGGGAACGGGGAAAAGTCATGGTCAATTTGCCGGAAGGATTATAATTACCAAACAAAATATCCGCTACTCCGTCACCGGCCTCGGTTCCCAGGCGCCAGGTCTCTACAACAGCATCGGCATACGGTAAATCATTTTGTATGGTCAAAGGCCGGCCATTCGTCAGCAGTAATACCACTGGCTTACCTGTCGCTTTCAACGCCTTTAACAATTCCCGCTGACAGGCTGGAATGGAAATATCAGCCCTGCTTCTGGCCTCACCAGACATATTGGCCCCCTCGCCTAAAACGGCGACAACTACATCAGATTGCTTTGCCAGCTCAAGGGCCTCGCTTATTAACTGGCGTTGCTTTACGGAATCAAATTGCAGGTGATTTTTCCTGATGTAAAACGTGTCGTCATACATTTGGGTTCCCTGCGCATAAACTACGTTTGAATTTTGCTTTTTGATGCCCTCATAAATACTTACTACACTATGTATGTCGCCTGCAAACGCCCACATGCTGAACATTTCCTGTTTGTTGTCGGCGAAGGGCCCAATAAGGGCAATGTTACTGCTCTTCTTCAATGGCAGTATACTGTTGTCATTTTTTAACAGTACAATGGACTTTAACACAGCCTCCTTTGCTATTTTTTTACTTTCCTCCGTTAAGGAAACTCTTGCTGCTTTATCCGGGTCGTAGTTCCGGTAAGGATTGGTGAAAAGGCCCAACTTGTATTTGGCTTCCAGCACAGTTCTGCAAGCGGCATCAATTTGCGCTATCGTCACCTTACCTTCTTTTAGAGATTGCTTCAACGACGCTACCATGCTTTCACTGGCCATATCCATGTCTACACCGGCATTGAGTGCCAATTCTGCAGCCTGCTGATAATCGGCTGCTATTCCGTGGTTGATTAATTCCTGGATGGCATTAAAATCAGTGACTACTATCCCTTTAAATCCCCACTCCTTCCTAAGCAAATCCGTCAAAAGCCACCTATTGGCAGTTGCAGGCACACCTTCAATTTCGTTGAAGGAAGACATAATGCCGCCTGCGCCGGCGTCCACTGCTGCTCTATAGGGCACAAGGTAGTTTTGGTACATCGTGAGCCTGCTCATATCTGTGGTATTGTAATCCCGTCCCGCCTCGGCGGCGCCGTATATGCCAAAATGTTTAACGCAGGCCATGAGCGACGTTTCGTTCGTCAAGTCATTACCCTGATATCCTTTCACCATGGCACGGGCAATAAGCCCTCCCAGATAAGGGTCTTCACCGGAGCCTTCCATCACTCGTCCCCACCGGGGATCGCGGGTTAGATCAACCATGGGAGAATACGTCCAGTTATACCCAACTGCCGATGCTTCAACAGCGGCCACTCTAGCTGTTTTTTCAATTAGGGTTGTATCCCAGGAACAGGAAAGACCCAGGGGAATCGGAAAAACCGTTTTGTAGCCGTGAATAATATCCAATGCGCAAAGTAGGGGGATCTTCAGCCGGGTACTGTCTGCAAGTGTTAACCTTGAATGCATAAATGATGGCGTCCCCATTATACTATACACATTTCCGGCGGAGCCATCCTTTAATTTCAATAAAATGTTTTTTGTAGCAAATGGACCCGTTCTGGAGGTAGGGGTAACCAAATTTAATTGGCCCAGCTTTTCATCAATTGTCATTTTCTTGAGCAAGACATCGATGAAAGCATTCATTTGCTGTATCCCGGATCTGCCGGGTTTCTTCGAATCATTGGACGGTGAGTTGGGTTGTGCAATCGAAAGCAGGACACAACAGGACAACAGCACCGTCAATGCACTTATATGGAGTATTTTATTTGCCATATTATTTTTGCCATTTTATTAATAAGTTGTTATAACGATCTTTCCCGGCGCCAAGCCGTCTGCAGAAGCCTTTAATGTAATTGTTCCACCCTTGCCGGTCGGGCGGACAATGGCCAGACATTTACCGTTCATCGTTTTCCGTTCAGGGCGCTGATAGCTCGCCATCTCCGTCGGGCTTGCATTGCCTACGCCGGCTAATTCACCTTCACCGCTGATAGAAAACCGGATGGGAATATTTGCTGTTGGAACTGTCGTGTTGCTCGTATCCACCACTTCCACTGCAACGTATGACAAATCATTGCGGCTTGCTTTTATTTTACCGCGGTCGGCCGTTAGTCGAATACGTGCCGGCGCACCCGCTGTTTTCAATTCAAATGCATCCGACTCTTTTCCATTTATAATATTCACGGCTTTTAATGTGCCGGGTTGATAGGGTAGGTCAAAGACAGCGGTGATACTGGTGTCGGCGATCTTCTGTTCACCTGTCACCTTTCCATTTAATAGCAGGCGGACCATCGGTGCTCTTGAAAACACCCGTACTTGCACTATCTTTCCTTCGGCGCCCGGCCAGGTCCAGCTCGGGGATTCCAGGGGCCAGCCCCAGTCACTCATATTCTCGACCAGGCCCGGGGGAATGGGTTCATGTACCGCCATGGCAATGGGGCGATTTCTCCATACAACATCCCGGTAATAGGATTGAGGTTTTTTGTTGCCGGCGAGGTCAATATCACCGCACCAGGCGCCGAACCAGGGATACCTTAAAAGGCGCCTTTTCTTTTTGGTACTGTCTAAGGAAGCGTTGCCTGTAGAGGCTTCTCCCAGGTAATCAATAGCCGTCCAAACAAAATCCCCAATTACATAGGGCAACTTTTCTGCCATGTTCCAGTTTTCCAGGGCGTCTTTTGGAAGCGACTCGGTTCCCATTATCACACGATTCGGAAATTTCTGATGGTCGGGTCCATATAATTGCCACAAATAATTGTAACCACCAATATCTAACATGGCAAATGCCTGCGCAGTAGTATCCCAATTGTAATTAGGGTGGTCCCAGAATTTGCAATGAGCTTCTGTGATAGGACGGGAAGGGTCCAGCGCATGTACTTTCTCCACTAATTGTTTTGTAATGCGTAAACCAGGACTATCCACCCGTTCGGGGATTTCATTACCAATGCTCCAGATGATCACGGAAGGATGATTGCGGTCCCGGCATAGCATCGCTTCCACGTCTCTTTTCCACCACTCTTTGAAATAGCTCGAATAGTCTTGCGGCATTTTGGGTTTCTCCCACGCATCGAAAGCTTCATCGATGACAAGCATTCCCAGGCGGTCACAGGCATCCAGCAATTGTTGAGAGGGAGGGTTGTGACTAAGACGTACCGCATTAAAGCCGTTCTTTTTGAGTATCTCAATTTTACGTTCTTCCGCACGGTCGATCGCGGCTGCGCCCAAAGGACCATTATCATGATGAATACAACCGCCTTTGAGCAAAACCCTTTTTGCATTGATGGTTAATCCGCTGATAGCATCAACATGAATAGTTCTAATACCAAAAGACGTTTCAACTCTATCCAGGACTTTTGTTCCCTCCTTAATTTCCGTTACTGCCTTATACAGACGGGGGGTTTCTGCTGACCACAACAATGGATTGGGTACAGGAACGCTTTGCTCAATTATTTTAGATGCGTTTGTGTCTAATGTTAATGCCTGGTGCGACCGGCCTACTGCTTTTCCCTCCGGGGAGAGAATGGTGTTTACAAGGCTAATAGCACGTTTCGATGTTTGTTCGTTATCAACAGCAGTTCTTATAGTTACCAATGCCTTATTGCCTGGCACTTCAGATGTCGTAATGTAAACGCCCCAGGACGCAACATGCACTGCTGCTGTTACCGTTAACCAAACATGACGATAAATACCCGAACCGCTGTACCAACGGGAATTCATCCCTTCATTCCGCACTCTTACAGCCAAAACATTCTCCTGCCCGACAGGTCTCAGGTATGGCGTCAAATCATAATAAAAAGGGGTATAGCCGTAAGGATGGTTGCCTAATGGATGGCCATTCAGCCACACATCTGAATTCATGTAGACACCATCAAAATAGATGGTAACAATTCTATTCCGCAATGTTCGTTCCGTAACGAACCTCTTCCGGTACCATCCCGTTCCGCCGATGGTGAAGCCTGTAAATATGGCGCCCGGGCTTTTTTTATTGAAAGGACCAATTATGCTATCGGGTGACTGGTTAGGCAGATCCTCGATACTCCAATCGTGCGGCAGATCAAGCTTTCTCCATTCTGCATCCTTAAAGTCTACCTGCTGCGCATCGGCAACATTAGCTTTTGTGAAGAGCCAGCCGGCATCGAAGGGAATACTCCGTGCTGACACTACCGGCAGATTTCTTTTTGTTTGTGAAAATAGAGAAAAAGATACCAGTAGGAAAGGTATGAACAGTCCTCTTTTCATATGGCTATAGTGAGAAGGGTGACTGTGATGCCACCCTTTTGTTTGTCTATGATTTTTTGGGCTCGGCTTCTTTTACACGTTCCCCTTTCGCATCGAACATATCCATCAGGTTGCCGGTAACATGGTCATCATCTTTCTTTTCCAGTGTCAGATTAACATTATAACCATTAGCCGTAAAATAAAGTGTTATGCCTTTTTCTTTTTCTTCAAGCTTGGTTATCTTCGTTGAATCTGCCCCTTCTTTAGGGAGAATGGTGCCGCCCAATTTTCCATCTTTTCTTTCCAGCAGGATTGTCATTTTGCCGTCACCTTGCGGTGTCCCTTCCACAACAACATTCCATTTACCTACATAATAATCATTGGCAGGCTGTGTTTGTGCATTTCCATGGAAGGATAGAATTACAAAGAGCAATCCGGCGAGCAATACGTTTAGCTTTTTCATGGCTGATAGTTGTTTTTAAGCTTTGGAAATTCTTTATCCAAAAATAATTTCCTGTAAGATAAGAGGAAATTTATTGAATAAAAAAAATTTCCTGTAAAAAAATGGGAAAACTTTTGTTTAAGGCACCATCCCGAACACATCACTCAACGCCCTCCGCGCCGCCCAATATCCGCACATCCCATGCACCCCACCCCCCGGCGGAGTCGACGACGAACAGATATACATCCCCTTCTCCGAGGTCCTGTACGGCGACCACCGCAAAGCCGGACGCGTGAAAAGCTGCCGTATGTCTATGATCCCTCCATTGATATCTCCACCGATATAATTGGAATTGTATTCTTCCAGTTGTGCAGTGTTAAACGTATGCCGCTCTAATATACGCTCCCGGAACCCCGGCGCAAACCGCTCCACCTGTCGTTCGATGGCTTCCGTCTGGTCCAACGTCGACCCATTGGGCACATGACAATAGGCCCACGCCGTATGCTTACCCTCCGGTGCACGTGAAGGATCAAAAATGCTCTGCTGTGCCAGCAGTACAAAAGGCCGCTCCGGATGCCCGCCCGCCGCCGCAGCAGCCTCCCCCGCCACGATCTCCTCTAAGGTCCCCCCGATATGAACGGTCCCCGCCTGACGGCAACTCATATCCGTAAAAGGAATAGGCCCATCCAGCGCCCAGTCGATCTTGAACACGCCCATCCCATACCTGTATTGTTCCAGCTGCCGCTGATACAACGACGACCAACGATGCCCCCCCAGCTGCAACAGCTGCCGCGGCGTCATATCGAATAACACCGCCCGTGAAGAAGGCAGTTGCGACAAGGACCGTACGTATGCCCCCGTCTCGATCTTACCCCCCAAAGAAATAAAATAGGCCGCCAGCGCATTGGCAATAGCCACCGACCCGCCCCGCGGAGCCGGCCACCCCTTCACATGCCCCGCCGCCATCAGCACCAGCGCAAAAGCCGAAGTCGCTACATTCGTTAAGGGTTGTATGGCATGCGCTGCCATCCCCCCCAATAACCCCCGGGCCTCCCGACCGGAAAAACGCCGCGCCAGCACCGTCACCGGCTCCAATGCCTTCACCCCAAAACCAACCATCGACAAAGGGTCCGACGGCCACCGCAATGGCCCCAGCAACTGTGGAAGCAACGCATCCCAATCCCGCACCACCGGCCCCATCAGCCGCATATAAGCTTCTTCATCCCGCCCCAGCCGCACCGCCGTCTCTTTCACCGGTCCGGCCAATACAGCAGCCGCACCATCGTCAAATGGATGCGCAGCCGCGACAACAGGATACACATATTCCAGCCCGAACTCGTGCAAAGGCAAACTCCTAAAGAAAGGGGAAGTAGCCGCCAGCGGATGAATGGCCGAACAAATATCATGCATGAAACCAGGCAGGGTCAGCTCGGCCGAACGCATTCCCCCGCCAATAGTGTTACTCCCTTCAAGCAGCAACACCGACAGCCCCTTTTGCTGAAGGACAATAGCCGCCGCCAGCCCATTCGGACCAGCGCCCACAACTACCGCATCATAATCCCTGTTTGCCATATGTAAATTTACGCCCTATTCTGCCACCAGATGCCACCGATCACCAAAGCCATACCGCCGATGGTATATCCGGTTATTGGCTCCTGTGTAACAACATTCGCAATGAGAAACCCAAAGACAGGACAAAGAAACAGCCAGAAAGACGCCCGGGCGGCATCTTCTTTTAACAAATAAAGCCAGAGCTGCACGGCGCCAATGGACACCGCAATAGCCAGCCATAAGATCCCACCCATAGAAGCAGCGTTCCAGGTATTCAGCGCGGGAGAATAGGTCAATGCCGCCAGGGGCAACAAAAAAATACCGCCGGATAACACCTGCCAGCCATTGATGGTCAGCAAATGCAGCCCCTTCCATTGTATACGCGAGAAATAGAATACACCAACAGAATAAGCCAGCATCCCCGCCAGCAGGATAAGCAACCCCGCCGGCGTAGCCGTGCTGTTACGCAACAATGGCCAGGCAGCCAGGACAACCCCCGCACCGCATAACAACAGACTGAATACCGTAGACGACCGCAGCCGCTGACCCAAAAAAAGCGCCGAAAGCATATTGATAAAAACAGGATTGGTAGCCACCGCCAAAGTCCCCAATCCTGGCGACACCTGTTGCATCGCCAGCACGAACAACCCCAGATAGATGCTATTCGTCAGCAACCCATACAGCGCTATCTGCCCCCATTCCTTCCCCTGGGGCAGCCGTTTACGTAAGAAGACATGAGCGATCAGCAACATGATGACTCCTGCCAAAAAAAACCGCACCACACAAATGACAAAAGGTTGCGCGGCCCGAAGCCCTATTTTCGTCGCAGCCGATGCAGAAGCCCATAAGATGGAAAAGAGTAAGCCGGTTCCTAACGATAAAATCCTTTTTCCTACGTCCAAAGTAATTACTTAAATTTATAATATAATAATCACAGCCATGATAGTCTTGCCAAATCTCGTAAAAAAACTCAGCTTAGCTGTATTTCTTATCGTTCCTATGCTCGTCCCCGCCCAGAACAAGAAAGTAGAAAAACAGGCCTCCATCAAGGCCCTCGTCGAATCGCAGAACTACATCTTCAAAGCGCAAACCGCCATGCCGATGAGCGGCCGCACCCGCCAGCTAACGTCAGACTATGACCTGAAAGTCAGCAAAGACAATATCATCAGCTACCTGCCTTATTTCGGGCGCGCTTATACCGCCCCTATCGACCCCACCCAAGGCGGCATCCAATTCGCGACCAAAGATTTTGACTATACCCTGACGCCGGGTAAAAAAGACGGCTGGACCGCACTGATCAAACCAAAGGACAACCGGGACGTACAGCAAATGACCCTGAGCATTTCATCAGAAGGATATGCCAGCCTGCAGGTGACCAGCACCAATCGTCAGCCGATAACATTCAGCGGCATGGTCGTCGCACCCAAACAAAAATAGGGCCGGCTCAGCCAGACCCTATTCAAAAATCGTAAAAAAAATCAATCCCTCGTCACACTCCGGTACCGCGTCGGCGACATCCCCATCACTTTAGTGAACCGTTTGGAAAAATAATACGGATCGTCAAAACCCATACTCAGCGCAATATCTTTGACAGATTTATCCGTAATCCCCAAATGCTGACTGGCCTTCTGCATCTTCATCTGGATAAAATAATCAATCGGCGCATACCCCGTCCGCTGTTTAAAAAGAGAAGAAAATCGCGAAGGAGAATAATTATACCTATGACTCAATTCATTCAGGGTAATATTTTCATTGATATGCTCCTGCATAAAAAGAATGGCGCTGTCGATGCAATCTATCTTCGCCGTCGGCGACGCCACAAAATGTTTCTGATTATAAATGAACAAGGTGATGAAATGGGAAAGACACATATTGGCAAACAACAAATTGTCGATACTATACCCCAGTTCCAGCGTCTTATATATCTTTGAGAAAAGAGACATCATTTCATTGCTGCTACGCACCGCATGAGGCTTGAAATGTTGTTGAATAATGGGCAGGGCATTGAAATTAGGCAAAAGACTCCCACCAAAATGCAGCCAGTAAATTGTCCAGGGCGTATCCTCCGAACTACCATAGGCATGTTCGATATTTTGAGGCAACAGAAAACATTCATTTGGCCCCACCTCATACTGCTTGTCACCAATCTTATACCAGCCATGCCCATCGACACAATAGAACAGAAAATTTTCCGGCAACCCCTTCTTCCGATACGTATAATGATTGGTTGCCCTGGGATAATAACCCAGACCGCAGATGTACATTTGGCGCAGCAGTACGTTGTTCTGAATACGTGATTTAAGTACGGATTTCGGTATCTCGATACGCTGCCGCCCAATGCCGTGCCAGATATTCTTGTGAGACCCTACTTTATTCTGTTCCATTATCGTAATTTAGTCTAACTTCTCCCTAAGGAATAGTTAATTCCATGGGTAAATATAAGCATGCTTTCGATACGTATATACCTGTATATTATCCATACCTCTCTCTTTTGTTTCGGCCTTTTTTGCGGCGCCGCCGCCCTCGCCCAAGCCCCCCCCTTCGACCCGCACTCACCCACCGCACACGCCCTCATCTACCAGGACAATATCACCTGGACCAGCCCCAGCCTAAATTCGGGAGGATCCATGCCCTGCGGCGGCGGCGACATCGGCCTGAATGTCTGGGTGGAAAAAGGGGACCTGCTATTCTATTTCGCCCGCAGCGGCAGTTTTGACGAGAACAACGCCCTGCTGAAAGGCGGCCGGGTACGGATACGATTGACCCCCAATCCCCTGCAGGGAAACCATTTCCGCCAAACCCTCTCCTTAAACAACGGATCTGTATTTATTGCGGACACCGCCGGCGGCATCAACGTATCTATTCATGTCTGGGTCGACGTCTACCGCCCAGCAATACATGTCGAAATAGAAAGCTCCGCACCAATGAAGGCAGAAGCTGTTTATGAAAGCTGGCGAACGGATCATCGCGAAATGACAGGCAGGGCCAATAATGCCAACTCCTATAAATGGGGCTATAAACGCGCCCCCGATGGAAAGGTGATCACCCGCCGGGACAGCATCCGCTTCCAGGATGACGCAGTCATATTCTATCATCGCAACCGGCCCGGCAATACCGTTTTCGATGTAACGGTACGACAACAGGGACTCGATTCGGTAAAATCGCTCTTAACCAACCCCTTAAAAGATCTCACTTTCGGCGGACTGATGCAGGGAACAAAAATGTCACCCGCCGGCACCGTCAGCGGCCGCTACCTCGACACCGACTTCAACGGCTGGCGGCTGGCAAGTAAACAGACATCGCGCAGGTTCGACATCTTACTGGCACTGACGACAGCACAAACGGCAAGTCCCGAAGACTGGGAGGATAGCCTGCAACACACCTTACAGGATGTCAACATACATAAGACCTCTGCCTTTTTGGCTACAGCCTCCTGGTGGCGAGCTTACTGGCAACGAAGTTTTATCTATATATTCCCCGCCAACTCACCACAGTGGCAGGCCGGCCGCAACTACCAGCTATTCCGCTACATGCTCGGCTGCAATGCCTTCAGCCACTGGCCCACCAAATTCAACGGCGGCCTTTTCACATACGACCCTTCCCTGACAGATCCCTCCATGCCCTACACTCCCGACTTCCGCAACTGGGGCGGCGGAACGATGACCGCACAAAATCAGCGGCTGGTCTATTTCCCCCTGATACGCAGCGGAGACTTCGATGTCCAAAAACCCCAACTCGATTACTATCTTCGCCTCCTGCCCGCCGCCGAACTACGCAGTAAAGTCTACTGGAAACACGCCGGAGCCAGCTTCACCGAACAACTCGAAAACTTCGGCCTGCCCAACCCCGCCGAATATGGATGGGACATGCCCGCCGGTCACGACAAGGGCGTGGAGTACAACGCCTGGCTGGAATATGAATGGGATACCGTTCTGGAGTTCTGTCTGATGATGCTCGAACGCGAGCGCTACACCGGCGCCGACATCCACGAGTACCTGCCCTTCATCCACAGCTGCCTCACCTTTTTCAACGAACACTACCAATATCTCGCCCTACAACGCGGCCGCCACGCCCTCGATGGCTCCGGTCACCTGATCCTCTATCCCGGTTCCAGTGCCGAGACCTACAAAATGGCCTATAATTCCACTTCCACGATAGCAGGCTTACGCACGATCCTCACCCGCCTCCTCGAACTACCATCTGGCTATCTCAACGATTCCGCCCGGAATGAATATACAACCCTGCTGCACCGGCTTCCCCCTTTATCATTCCGCTCTTTCGATGGCCATCCCACCATTTCCCCGGCAATCACCTGGGAGCGGATCAACAACAAAGAATGCCCGCAGTTATATCCCGTCTTCCCCTGGGGCCTGTACGGCATAGGCAAACCCGGCCTCGACACCGCCCTTAACACCTGGAAATATGACACGGATGCCGTACGTTTCCGATCGTATATAGGCTGGAAACAAGATAATATTTTCGCCGCGCGGCTAGGGCTAGCCGACGAAGCAGCTACACTCACCGTCGAAAAACTTCGCGACTCCAGGCGGCGTTTCCCAGCCTTCTGGGGACCGGGATTCGACTGGACCCCCGATCTCAACTGGGGCGGCTCGGGCGCCATCGGATTACAGGAAATGCTGCTACAGACCGACGGAAAAAAAATATTTCTATTCCCCGCCTGGCCCCGTGACTGGGATGTACACTTCAAACTATATGCACCTTATTCCACTACGGTAGAAGCAGTTCTTCAACACGGAAAACTCACCTCCCTCAAAGTCGAACCCGTCAGCCGGAAAAAAGATATACTTAGCGCCTTCTAAAAACCCGCGCCGCCGGCCTACCTCTTATACACCTCCGGATCAACCACCTCCATATACTTCTCCGGACTCGCCACCGACTCCCACCCAAACTTACGGTACAATTCATGCGCATCCCTCGTCAACAACACCCACCGCCGCAACCCCTTCAGCTCCGCATACCCCATGATCTCCCCGACCAACCATTTGGAAAGCCCCTTCCCCCGATGCTCAGGCAGAATATATACATCTCCCAGATATGCGATCGTTGCACAGTCCGTGATCACCCGCGCAAACCCCACCTGATCATCACCGTGATAAACCCCAAAACAAAGGGAGCCCTCCACCGCCCGCTTAACCGTCTCCATCGGTATCCCCAGACACCAATACGCCTCGGTAGACAAAAATGCATGAATAGCAGCCAGATCGAGCCTCCCCTTATCCGTAGAAATAGTATACCTGTCTTTCGTTACCGTCATAATATAGAATTTAAAGCATATTTAACAATAGCCGTAGCATGAATCGCCCCATCCCCCACGCCGCCAAATTGTCCAGAAATAACACGCATGATATTGGCTCCCAGGAACAAGAACCACCGACGTCCTGCCCTGGTCTTTGACATCGTTGTTCTTTTTAATATCTGCATAATTAAAGATACACTCCGCTGCATCGCCTCCTCCCAATATCTTGTCAACATTCCCGTTAATATACCGGTAGCACAAAAATATCTATTTATTAGCTATATTGCTTATAGTACATCCGTGCAAAAAAAGAACAAAACCTGAGTCCAAATCTAAAACACATCATTCTACTCCTGCTCGCCGGTTTATTTTGTACAGCCGGCCTGTGCCAGACAAGGACGATCACCGGGGTGGTGACGGATTCGCTTTCCCATACGGCTCTGGCCAACATCAGCGTCCGCATACATAACGGAAATCACGGGGTGTTGACCGATGCACAAGGTAAATTCAGTATCCGCGTCGGCCCAAACGCACAAAAACTTAGTTTCAGCACCGCCGCCTATCAGTCGCTCACCGTCAGCATTCCCGCCACTGACGAACCAATGACCGTATTACTCTCCAAATCTTATTCAACACTAAAGGATGTCATCGTTACCACCCGTAGAAGAGCACACTATCGCAACAAAGGGAATCCCGCGGTAGAGCTCATCCGCGAAGTGATCGCCCATAAACCCATGAACGCACCCGGCGCCGATGAGTATACGAGTTTTTCCCAATATGAAAAGACCCGCCTGTTATTGGATAGAGCGCCAAAGATCGTCGTCGACAACAGATTGCTCAAACGCTATCACTTTATGTTCGAGAACAGGGATACTACCATCCTGCCGGGCAGATCACTTATCCCCGTCTACATAGAAGAAGTATACTCCAACAATTATTTCCGCAAACAACCAAAAAAGAATAAAAAGGTCATCGTAGGACGGAAAGGCGTAGACTATGGCGAATACATCGATATGAGGGGTATCAGCACTATCCTCAACCGGATGTATGAAGATATAAACATCTACGACAATACGATCACGGTCTTTACCATGCAATTCGTCAGCCCCCTTGCCGAGCTGGCGCCCACTTTTTATATGTATTTCATCCGGGACACCATCGTAGAGAATGGGGAGCGGCTGGTGCAATTGTATTTTTCGCCCCGCAATCCTGAAGACCTTCTTTTCCGGGGAACAATGTATGTCACGCTCGATGGCAATTATGCGATCCGCAGGGTCGAGCTGGGGACCAGCAAACACGTCAACCTCAACTTTGTCCGGGAACTCAATGTCAAACAGGATTTTGAAAAAGGCCCCAACAACCGTTACCACCTGTCTAATTCGGACGTGATCGCCACCTTCAGTCCTTTTCCGAGAACACCAGGAGTAGTAGGCGAACGTATCATTACCATCGACCAGTTTAAAGCCAACCCCGTGCCGGACACCCTTTTCCACGGGCCAGCCATCGACACCCTCGTACAAGCCGGATTACAGGTGGACAGCTTCTGGACCGAAAGCCGCCCTTCCCCGCTCAGCAGGACAGAGGCTAAGACCTATTCCAATACCGACAGCCTGGTAAAAATGCGCTCTTACCGTAGATTGATGGATTATATCACCGTCTTTACCGCCGGATATAAGTCGGCCGGCAAAGTGGATATCGGTCCCATCGGCAATTTCTATACCTTCAACCCCATCGAAGGCCAACGCTTTAGCTTTGGCGGACGGACTAATACCAAACTAAGCACGCGTTATTATGGCAATGGATATATAGCCTATGGAGAAAAAGACCGTCGCTGGAAATATTCCGTCAGCGCATCCTATGCCTTTAACAATAAATCCATCTACACTTTCCCACTCCACTATCTGCAACTCAGCTACCAGGATGATGTGAAGCCTCTGGGCGCAGAAGGTGCGTTTGCTTCAGCCAGTAACTTCTTTACTTCCTTCAGCCATGGAGATAATTCCAAATGGCTCTACAATCATATCGCCCGGGCATCCTATGTCCACGAATTCGCAAACCACCTCACTTTTACCCTGGGCACTAAATACTGGGACCAAAAACCCACAGGTTCGCTGCAATATATTTACAAGATGTTCAGCGACAAGACGGATACCCTGCGAAAGATCACCACCGGCGAACTCTCCGCTACCTTCCGCTGGGCGCCCAATGAACAATTCTTCCAGAACAAAGCCGCCCGGGTCAATGTCATCAATAAATACCCTATCGTCACACTGCAATACACACGGGGCATACGCGGACTATACGGCGGCGATTATAATTCCGATGCGCTGCATCTCAACGTTTACAAACGCTGTTATATCGCGCCACTCGGCTTTACAGATGTTTATTTCGATGCCGGTTATCTCGGAGGCACCCTGCCCTTCCCGCTGCTGACCATCCACCCGGCCAATACCTCTTATTTTTATAGCTTACGCGCCTACAACCTGATGAATGTCGGGGAATTCGTCAGCGACCACTACGCCAGCCTCAATGCCGACCATTTCTTTAATGGCTTTTTCTTCAACAAAGTACCCGGACTGAAAAGGCTTCGGCTTAGAGAGGTCATCGGCGGCAAGATCCTTTACGGAGGACTACGCGACGAGAACAACCCCAATATCAACCCCGCTCAAATGAAGTTTCCCCTCACAAAGGGAGCGACCTCCACTTTTGTATTGGGCGCAAAACCTTATATGGAAGCCAGCGTCGGCATCTATAATATTTTCTCCGTTTTCCGGATAGACCTTGTCAAACGCTTCACCTATTTAAACAACCCCAACGTCTCTTCAACGGGCATACGCGTCAGCTCGAATTTTAACTTCTAACCCTCGGCATCCGGCAGCACTGATACCTCCGGTACCCGAAGACGCACTGACACCGCAGGATCTGACGATCAAACAACAGCTGGTCCGGTTAACCAACCCGCCCCTTACCCAACGTCCGGCTCATTACCCAAATGCATATTACACTTCATTAATGCCGGATATAAACGGGACCCAGCAAACCCGCCGGCAGCAAACTGCCATCCGAATGCCAGGGTGAGGTCGTCCACGTACCACGCCTGGCCTCCGGCAGTCGCTGATCACCGGTAAGCCGGTTAGCCCAGGTATTGCTCACCACAATGCGCAACCGATTCGTGCCTGTACGGACAGCCTTCGTAATGTCGAGACCATTCGACGTCCATACCGTCCCACAGTCGATATCATTGACATACACCGTAGCGATATCGGCAACGCGCCCCAGATCGAGATAAACAGACATGCCCGGGGTATAGCCCTCAAAAGTATTCGTGTAGACAGCCGTTCCGGAATAATACCGGATCGCACTGTCCGGATGTTTACTCCAATCTGTCAGCGTGTCGAAGCGAACGGGCTGAAAAGGCCCGCCGTATGCCGTATCAAACCCTACCTGCCAGGGACCCGGCAGTCTCGTCGCACGAGAGGACAACAACCCAGCCCCACCGGGCGCCACAGGCGGAGCCGCAGCCCGGCGGAACATTACAAAAACAGACCCGCTGGCGCCGAGGCTAAGATCAAAACAGGTACGCCCCCCGCGAACCGACCACCTCTCCAATGAAGATACCGCCCCAGTCACGGGGTCCCACAACTCAGGCTGCCGACCGCTTACCCGTACCGAAACGGGGAAACGATTGGGCCTGTCCAATTGATTCGAAAGAAAGTAAATATCGAAGTCGGGGCCAAAACGATGTGTATACGTGACACCCGCAGCCCCTGCAATAAGATCACGCGGCACGCCGATAGCATCGAGCGTGGAATCATGATAAGGACCTTTTAATACATGCCCATTGCCAAGCCCCGAATTACTCAACAAACGCCGGAAGACCCCACGGACGGTCTTGTCATCGGCCGCAGAATGAAAAAGCCCGGTCGAATGATACGCAACCGCCGGATCGATAAGCACCGTCGCCCCCTCCTGCACCAATTGCAACAGACGCTGCGCCACAGCCGCACTCACCGCACCCGGATCCGGCGACATGCCACTGATGCCCGGCAACACCAGCAACGCATAGCTGGCCCCGCCCGGCAGAACGACACGGCCATCCCGAACACGCGCCAGCCGTAACAATACATCCGGATTAAAAGAGTCAAAAGCATATCCCCGCAGCGGATCGATCCAGTCCGCCGGATCCGCCATATTCGCCGAATGGACAACACCCGAAGGCACCCTCGTCACAGGCACACCTGCATTCTGCAGACGCAACGCTTCATCCCGAACACGCTGCGCACCAAAAAGCCCAGGCAATACTCCCACCAGCCTTTCCGGCAACACCGCACGACGGGGGATCTCCTCACCAGTGAATACGGCTATATCCGCTACCGGCGTCCCTTGTTGCAACAGCCACTGACATCGTGCCGTATAGTCGATCCATCCCTTGCTTTGCGCCCACCAGGTCTGATCCCGTTGAAAAAAATTACCCACTCCGCCCAGGGTCATACCCGGCTTGCGATCCATCCAGGGATTGTGTGTGAAGACATGAAAGACCATTCGATTGATACCCAGCGCATAGTTTCGGTCCTGCAGGGCTTTCAGCATCCCCGGGTGCTCATCCCAACTCAAACGCAGCTCGGTGAACGCCTCCGCCTGCACCAGCGGCTTTCCATATACATGCGCGCCGGATATCGCGTCGAGCATATCATTGGGTTTATCATGCGTAGGGCTCCGCAACCAGAACTCGCCCATGGGAATATCGGCCTGTGCAAATTGCAACATACCGTCACTGGTCATGGTCGGCGCTATACTCTCTGCGCTGAAACTACACCCCTTCTCATGCGCCAGCCTCGCCAGGGTCACAAAAAATTCATCGTGTATCAGCTCGCTGATGGTCTGACGTATATCATGAAGAAAACGTTCGGAACTATCTGCCGATGCCAGCGGTATACCCGCCATCACCGGCAGCCAGCGCAAAAGATCATACCCCCGCCGGCGACGAAACTCCTCCCGGAACAACGGCGACCAGTTCTGACTGCCACATTCCCAACTGTCAACATGGAATAGCTTGAGCACCCGCCCTGCCAGCTCCGGCCCCGCCTGACGGATCGCCTCCCCAAACCAGCGGTCGAACTGCATTTCCACCACGCGCGCGTCCAGCTTATCGCATTCCAATCCCTTGCCTCCGCCACCCGTAATATTCTTATGACCGGTGGACGTATGACCGACACGCAATATCGTCCAATGCCCCGCAGGCGCCCGCCAGCTAAGATGACCAGCGCTATCCGTCTTAGCAGTAAGATCGATGATTGTCGCCGGATCGATACACGATGAATCAGGCACCTGACCCACACTCGTCGGCCGGCTAACCCTCCATACCTCTCCATTCTTCCCCTCAAATTGATCCACCACAGGCATCGCCGACAAGTAAATACCACCCACCTTTAAAGAAGGCTTCCACTTAGCCGCATCGAGGTCCTCGGCGCCAGGCTCAGCCCCCTCCTTGCTATATACAAAACGGAAATAACGGGCAGTGACAGCCGCGATAGCATGCGTAACATCTGCATCCCCATCCTGCCAGCCATGCCGCGGCGGCACGAGCCGGGTCACCCGCCGAAAATGTATCCCGTCGGCGCTCACTTCAACGATCAACCGCTGCGCCTGATAATTATTCGCAGCATGGATAACGATGCTCCGGCAGGTAAATGGCCGGTCAAAAGCATATTCTATCCAACAACTATCCTCACTTTTAAAAGATTCCTTCGTACCCGGCTGCACGAGGTATTGAGCAGACGCGCCGGTAGAGGTCGTCACACGGGGGATCGCCGTCTGCGTAGATTGCTCCCAGCCTGCCGGCGTAGGAAAAGCAAGAACCGCAATATCCCGGTAATAACCCTCATTCGTCTCCGGCTGCGCCAACCGAAGATCCACCAACCGCCCGCCATCTACCGCTGTCCGCGCCCACACCACTTTCTGCATAGACATCTCCGGCGTGATCCATGGCCCCCCGGCCAATGCAAACCCATCACAGACATGCATAGCCAGCTGCAGCCCCAGACTGTCTGCCTGTTGCATGGCATAGCGAACCATCTCCCACCAGACAGGACTCAGTTGCTCCGCCACCGGCGTATATATCGGCGGATTAGCGGCGCCATTGATAGGCATCAGATAGGCGCCCCCGATACCCGCATCTTTCATAGCCTTTAGATCAGCCCGTATACCCACTTTCGAAACGGCCGCCTGCATCCAATACCAGAAGACCCACGGCCTAGCAACAGCCGGCGGACGAAGAAAGGCCGCGCTGTCCGGTTGCGCTGCCGCCATCAGCGCCGTAAACAATAAAATAAAAGTTATTTTAATCCACAGCAACATAATTCACCGAATACTCTTTATTACCCTCTAACATGATCTCATATCTATCCCCGACCACAATACGAACGATCCCCTCCTTACAAACAGGCCGCCACCGGCTCCTGAACCGCAACACCCCCTCCCCTTCTACCGCCCGCACCCGGATACGCGTTGGACTGCAATATACTTTTATATTCCCACGGGGAGTAGGCACCTCTCCTTCCATCCATTGCAGACCACCCAAAACCGGGGCCACCTCATATCTTACATACCCCGGCGACAGCGGCCTTACTCCTAAATAATATTTCCCCAGCAGATAGATCGGGCTGGCCCCCCACGCATGACAAAGACTACGCCCAAACGGCCGCCCATACATGGCATAATGCTGAACACCCTTCTCTGCCGGATCATATTTCTCCCAGAAAGAGGTTGCCCCCAGCGAAAGCATGCCTCCCCAATAATCTTTCATCTCTTTTAATACACGCGCCTGATCCCCCATCGCACACAAGGCCTCTAACTCATAGAAACGCATATACGGAGTAGTGATCTTTTGAATACTATCATTTAGCAATACACGTCGTTTCACCGCCTCCTGCTGCTGCGCATCGAAATACCCGAAAAATATCCCGAACATATTGGTATACCTCGTGATCTTACTCCCGGCAGCCCCCTCTTCCCGCGCATGCACAAAAGCCTGCCGCCGCTCATCCCAAAAATCCCTAAATAACCGCTCCCGCAAGACAGCCGCCTCATCCCGATACCCCGCCGCCGCACCGGTCTCTCCAACTACCCCGGCACACAACGCCATCGTCTCCAGGCTACGGACATATAATAACTGCTCGAAACTTACTTCCCCTTTTTTCGTCAATCCATCAGCCCAGTCGATAAACAACCAGTCCCCCGGCAACCCCTCCAGCCAACCCCTCTTATTACGCCGCGACCGGATATAGTCCATCAGACTGACCATCCTGGGATAACACAGCCGGATAAAACTGGCGTCCCCCGTATATTGATAGTAATCATAGATACCCAGGAACCAATAGAAACTATAATCCATGATGGTATTGATATGACTGCTCACCGGATCCTTACCCCGCAACGCCCAAAGAGTACGGGTGACGGGCGCCGAATCAAAAAAGAGATAATAGTTCATCAGATAACTCTGATAGGCGTCTCCCGACCATATCCATCGATCCCGTTTGATGCCATCGATAAAGAATTCCCTGGTATTAAGATGGAAGGTGTAGGCAGCGACATCCCATATCTTATTGATCTCCCCATCCGAACATCGAAAACGGCCCTTATTGACCACCGGCAGATATTCGAACAATAACGACGCCGAATCCAATCGCATCCCCTCCTCCCATTGAATATTTACATAACGGAATGCTCGCGAACCGGGCAACACCGAATCCCCTGACACCGGTCTGTCAATATCCAGATGATCCAATACCTCACAGCTATCTGTCGACAACGCCTCCTCTCTGGACTCTCCATAATAAAGCGATAATTTGCCCTTCCCCTTCAACCCATGCAATACAACATATCCAAATGACTCCCTTCCAAAATCCACCAACAACGACTGTCTCCCACTTTCCGAACGAACGGCACTCCGGGGTTCCGTAGCCAGCCGCCAACGCGACGGCGGCACCCCCAACGACAAGGCCTCCGCCGGCAGCCATACAGTACCCGATTTATCAGAAGCCTTACCCGATGCATCGATCCATTCTTTGTCTTCAAAGGTCACCTGCCAGGAGCTATCCGAAACAAGGTCCCTTCCCCTGACATACAGGGCCGGCGGAGAGGCCTGGTTATAAACCTTCAGTTCGAGGGTATGACTCCCGCGTAACAAATGCAGCCGCTTAGGCGCCCCGCTCACTATCTTCCCGTCCAGCTTACAATTGTATTGCCCCTCGGCCGACAACTCGATATCCTCGTCAGCCGGCAGGTCAAATTGCCGGCGAAAATCGATCAGCACATAATGATTATCCAATTTCCAAAAAGGCGGAAAGAAAGTTCCCCGCTCCGTACGCCGGTTTTGCACCTGGTTGCCCAGCCAGACTTCAAAGTCACCCGGATACGTGATCCACGCCGCAGCGGGCGATTTCGCAGATAGCTCCTGCGCCGTCGCACTATGCCCGTTAAATAGAATATACAACACGATCATCACTACGCTGAGCAACACCCACAACAACTTCACCCTGCGCGTCGGAGACGCCTGCACAAGTCTCAGCGCCGCAAGCGGTTTCCGCCGGTCGGCCAACGAAAAAAGAATGGCCCCCAGCGTAATGATCACAAAGATGTAAAAGGACAAAAGCAAAAAATGCGGCCAGGGATATCGCGACGAAGGAAACACCCATAGATAAAATACGCCAACCCCTACGCTAAAAGCCGTACCCACGATCAACACGCCATTGATCGCCCGGGCCGTCGTCCCCTTCCACAACACCCCTAACAAAAAAGCCACCGACATCGGCGGAGCCAGAAAACCCAGCACGGACTGAAAAACGTCAAAAAGATTCAGCCCTTTAATATTGTCAATAGCCAGCGTGATCAGCACGGAGACGACCGCCCCAGCCACCGTGATCCAACGGCCTATCCGGATAATATCGGCATTGGTCGCCTGCGGACGGTATTTTTTTATATAGATGTCCATGGTAAATACGGTACTGACAGAATTAAGAGAAGACCCGATATTCCCCACCAACGCCGCGATGAGCACAACGATGATCAGCCCCCGCATACCCGGCGGGAACAAGCGCGTCACCAGTGTAAGATAGGCTTCATCAGGATTGGATAGGTGCGGATAAAGGATATAACACAACACTCCCGGAAGAATGAACAAGGGCACATCGAGTATCTTCAGCCACCCGATGAAATTAGCGCCTAATTGCCCCTGTTCCAGACTACGCGCTCCCAATACCGATTGCACCATCGACTGCTCCGTACACCAAAACCAGACTCCCATGATGGGATACCCCAACACTATCGCAGGCCAGGGATACCCCTTATCACCAGAAGGCAAAAACAAATTCCAATACGTATGTGGCGTCCTCGAATACAACGCGGACACCCCACCGATCTTCGTGATCCCCATCCACACCAGACAAGCCGACACCACGATCAGCAATAACATCTGAAAAACATTCGTATAAGCAATGGCCTTCAATCCCCCCGCAGCCGTAAAAAAAGTCGCCAGCACCACCATGCTGATGACGGACAACCACATGGGCATTCCCAACAGCTGCCGCACCAGCACCCCGCCGGCAAACAACCCCAGCGACAGCCACGATATCAATATCGTGATGAGAGTGTACCAGGCCAGTATACTCCGGGTAGACTCACCAAAACGGCGACCCATGTACTCGGGTAAGGTCGACACTTTCGCCCCCAGATACCGCGGCGCAAACACCACCGCCAGCAACAGGATAAAGATAAAGGCATACCAGGCAAAATTGCCGGCGACGATACCCGTGGTATACCCAATGCTGGCCGAGGCGATCAACATGGAAGGACCGACATTGGTGCCCCACATATTCAGCCCGATACTGGCCCAGCCCAACGACCGTTCAGCCAAAAAAAGATTTTCGCCGGCTTTCTTTTTCCGGACAAAACTCACCCAATAGCCGATCCCCAACAAAGCCAACAGATAGACTACGACAATGATAAAGTCCACCGGCTGCAGAAAATTATAAATCATATTTCTCCTTTATTCTATCGACTTTCACCGGCTGACCCGTCGCCAGCGACTCCTCCATCGCCTTCAGCAAACAAATAGTACCAATACCCTCGGAAGCATCCGGATACGCCACTACCCCACTCTCCAGACAATCGTGGAAATACTCCAAATAATTTTGATATTCCCCCGCATGATGACTCTTGCCTTCAAACCGGAAATAATGTTTCAGCTTGTGCTCCCAGGTGATCACCTGCTCTTCTCCCGTATTGGTCGTAACGGCATACCGCAGATCCATATAATCGGCCTGACTGCACCCCTCGGTAGCCCGAAGGATACAACTCATTTCACTGTCGCGGATAACAGGCTGTACCGGGCCTGTATAGGCTCCACTCACCCGGGCCACCCTGCCATCCCTCGCCTTGAAGATAAAATGCATCGTATCTTCATGATGTAATCCCCCCTTTCTCCCATTGGCACTCAACATCCCATACCCCATGACTTCCGCTATATCCGGCAGATACCACCGGATAAGGTCCACGGGATGACTAAGTCCCCCATACAGCCATTTAAAAGCATTCTCTAAAGACCAGCCCTTCTCCAGGAACCAACGATGATCCGCATGATAATAGGCCTCGATCGTGATCAGTTCGCCGATGAGCCCTGCTTCGTAATCAGCCCGCTGTCTTTTCATGGGCTCAAAAAACCGGCTGCTCTGACCGACAAATACCTTTTTTCCCGTCGCCCCGCTGAGCCGCACGATCTCCTTCGCCTCGCTCAGGTCATCAATAAACGGCTTTGTACAAACAACATGTTTCCCATGCGACAACGCTGCCTTAACGTGCGTCGCATGCCATTTATCCGGCGTATAGATACCGATGACGTCGATGCCCGGGTCATCGAGCAACTCCTGGTAATTCAACGTATAAAAAGGAAAATCGAACTCCGTTGCCCGATGCCGGCAAAGCTCTTCGTTGAGATCACATATTTTCTTTAGTTGCCATTTCGGACTATTCAGGGCTGCGGACATCGTGCTCCGCCCCTCGCCCAGTCCCAATATTCCAAGTCTTAACATATTAATAGGTTTTCATTCCTGCGGTTTCTTTGATGTCTTCGGCGACCATTGGGCCATTGTTTTCCCATACGTTCCCTGGTCCATTCGCATTTTTCATGAATTTCTCCTCCGGACACCAGTTATTCCGGATGGTGATATAAGAGGACCCTTCGTCAAAATAAAAATAGAACCAGTGTTTAGGATCATGCGCATAAACGGGATGATAGATCGAGTCGATACGGTTCTCCTCGATCAAGGTTCCCGGCTGTGCCGACAAGGTATAAATACCCCCGACGTCAAACATATGTTTGGCATAATGATGCACATAGTTGCCGATGATCCGGTTATTACGCATACAGTTCACCGTCTTCGTCCATCCCCACCCTACACATATCCCCGAATACGACACTTCGCTCACTTCATTTCGCTCTATATGGATATCATGCACATACCCCGCGCTGATGCCCACGCAGCCCCAATCCTCGTTGGCGCAATCCCGCAACATATTATTGCCGATGTATTCGTCATGGCTTAGCTCCCGCGCATCGGCAGGATCATATGGCAAATGCGTTTCGAAGGACGGGTCAGAATAAACACCCACTTGTATCCCCGTCCCCCCTACATCCTGAAAAAGACACCTGCTAACGCTATCCCGCGAGGTGCCCCTTACAAGATCGAGCCCCGTAGATGCCAGATGCGTAAAGCGGCATCCAAAGAACCAAAGGTTATGCGCATACTCAGCCTCCACAGCGCCCGGCGGCCTTCCGATCCACGCCTGGTTCTCCAATCCTTTTTTATCCGGCGTTCCCGGTGTCTTTAGCTTATAGGCATCCAACAGGTACATCCCCGCCTGCAACGGCACATGCCCCTGCTCCGAAGGCCGCATCCAGGTGGTATAGGAGAATTCAATTCCACTAAACCCTATATGACTCACCGGCCGGTCTATCGTACCCTGCAATTGAACCAGCGTAGTCAACACCGGAGCCACTACCTTCACTTTGTTCATGTCTTCTCCTTCCCGTGGCCAATAATAAATCTTCCCTTTCTGCACATCCTCATACCATTCTCCCGGCTGATCCAGCAACGCGAGGGCATTGGTAAGAAAATACGCTGAATTGCCATTTTGCTTATGCGCACTATCCATCACCGGCGCCGGCCAGGGATGTTCAAATTCGATATGACTCTCCGGTTCCCAAAAGGTCAGCTTCAGCCTGTCCCCCACTCTATCCATCGTTTTCACCCGCAACACCGCAATAGCCCACATCTGATGGATCACCATTTCCAACTGCCCGACGGTCTTCGGCACCACTCCACTCGCCGGCACCCAGATTGCCTGATCCTTTTTATCCACTGCCAATATGCGCCGCATATCATCATCCTTCTCCACATCCCGCGCACGCAGCGCTTTCCTCCCATCCACCCATAGCTGCCGGAAAGCGAGCCAGCGCCCACCCACGACAGGCGCATCCGCCTCCCAGAAATTTTTCCCCGGCGCTTTTTTCCAGTTTACAACAGCCGCCCCCCCACTAAACACCGGCGGCGGCCCGGGCTCAGCTTGTATCACCGTAGGGCTGGTCCCGGTTCCCGAATCTTCCGGCCGGAGAAACAACGGTTCCGATAACAAATATTCCCCACCCTTCACCCGGATATGAATACCATCGGCAACCGAGGCATCATGCAGCCGACGCAACTCCCGAGCTTTCCTGATCGCCGCCCCCACCGTAGCCAGCGGAGCCTCCTTCGTTCCCACAGCCTGATCGTCGCCGTCAGGCGCAACCCAGATATCTGCAGCATCCACCCGCAGATTCAGCAGCAGCAACGAAACCAACAACCAAACGAATAACAAGCTCCCTCTCATTGAAAAACCGATTTAACATACCGGGTATTGGCCCCAAAATTTGATTTCACATTGTGCACGTCTTTGGCATCCCGCGACCGCTCCACCACCAGCCACCCTCTCCATCCCATCTCATCCAGCGTCGCCCTCACCTTCCTCATATCGATGGCCGTATCATTCTGCAACCACACCCCATCGGTATTGGTACAATGTATCTGACAGATACGATCCTTCCCAAGCACCCGAAGCTCCTGGCACAGATCCCTCTTCGCATCCAACGCATTGGCAAAATTGAAATAACTCTTAACAGCCGGCGACCCGATATCCTCTAACAACCGCACCTCCTCCACAGCCGGCAGCGTCGTCTCGATCCCTATGACAACCCCAGCCTCCTGCGCCATCTTCCCGGCTATACGAAGCCGCTCGACCACCGCCGCCCGTAACTCCGGCTTTTTCCCCGGATCGGCATTGACCCCCAACGGCAAAAAAGCAATATGCACATTCATCTTCTTCATCGTCGCAATGCAATCCCCCACCATCCGCTGCCAGGTAGGACGCTCAGCAAAAGACTGGGAATAAAACCCGGTCATCGCAAGCGAACAGATATCCAAACCCAACCGACGCGCAGTATCCATAAAACGCCCCCGCACCGAATCATTCGCCAACGCATTGTCAAAAGTTTCCCGGTCACCCAATCCCCCCATATCCACTTCGACGCCATCCGCATCAACCGCTTTTGCCAACGGAAAAGCCCCCAGCCGCTGTCTCTTGATCAACATCAGATCAACAACAGCCACCTTATATCGCTGCTGCCCCGCAAATACCCGCTCCAGGTTGGCAAACCCCATGATCGCATTCGCCGGCAGCCTCTCCCCATGCCCCCCAAACACATACAGCGCCGAATCCGGCTCGACCGTACAGGTCGACTCATCTATATCCCCATCCTTACCGGCTATCGCATTAATATTCAACCCCAGATGTTTCGCCATAAAACGATACATCGGCCTGCGCTTGGACAACCCATAGTCATGCACGTCGGAAGGCAAATGCACATTCTCTACATTGGCCGTCACCCCATAATACCCATACATATGCTGTAAATAAGGAAAATCATGCTCGGGCATATGATCCGTCCAGTCATGCCCATCCGAAATGACCAGCTGCGGCCGCGGCGCCGCCATCGCCGCCAATTCAACATTATCCGTGCCGCCGGCACAGGCATGCACCGGCATCCCGCTCTCACAAGGACAGCCCCCATAGAAATAGGCCGACAGCGAAACGACCGGCACACTTACCTTGATCCGGTCATCCAATGCCGTCATCAACACGGTCTGGGTGCCTCCGCCCGATCCACCGGTGATACCCACCCGTTCCTTATCAGCCGCAGGTAATGACAACAAATAATCCAGGATCCGGATCCCGCCCAGCAATTGCACCGTCATCGCCAGACTACGACGATGATCCTCCGGCTTAAACTGCAGCAAGGACTCCCCCCAGGCAAAAAGATCATAACTAAAAGCCATAGCCCCCATCCGGGCCAGCGCAGCACAACGGATCTGACAGTCGGCGCGATACCGATGCCGCTCCCAATGTCCATCCGGATTGAGGATCACCGGTATCTTTCCCTTTATTTTTAATGGCCGGTAAAGTGAACCGTTGACATACAAACCCGGTAATAATTCAATAGCGACATTGCACACTTCATATCCATCCATCTTGCGCCAGGACGTAGTTATAGGAGCCGACCCCGGACTGGCGGGCAACGGAGACAATCCCAACGCACTGTAAAGACAGGGAAGGATCGATGCTTTGCGGCTCTCCCACTCGGCTTTGTTATGATACAGACCAGCCAGATGATCAAGGGTCGCCGCCCCCTCTTCATAACTACGCCGCCAGTACTCATAAAATTTCAGCTTATAGGCTTTATCACCTGTCTTGTTGACATCCATATCCAATGGAGCCAGCACATTCTTTAAAGTGGTGTCGACATTATCCCGAAATCTCCATTGCGCATAGTTGACATAGCGGTCTTTGACCATGTCATCTGAATATTTAATGACAACCCCATAACGGGTCTTTATCTGCTCTAACACTTCCTTCAATGGCTGCCGGTACTGCCCATCCGACGTATTCTGCGCCTTTGCCCCTATTCCCAACACCAACAACGCCGCCACAGGCGCAAGTCTCCGCGCCTTCCTCCACCCGCTGAACAATAAATTGGGGTCTATCGAAGGTCTGGGAAAAAACAAGCTCGCCGAATAACCGACTACCATCACCACCAGGTGACTATACACGCCCAACATCAGCTTGTGTTGTGTAAAATTATACCGCCCCATATCCAGCAACAGCGTCTTCTGTTCCCCCACCCCTAGCTGCGTCGATGTCAGAAAAGCATAGGTAGTAAAAAGAATACAGGCGATGATCCCGATATTCAACCCCTGCCGGTTGGTTCGTGAACTGAACAGACCCAGCAAAAATATCCCCGAGATACCGCCGGAGAAGATAGCATAAAGCGTAAACACGATCCCCAATACGCCATCGCTGCCTGCCTTGACATATAACATGGCTATAAGAATGGAGACAATTCCCGCCACCACTACGATCAGCTTACCCGCCCGTAAATAGATCTTATCCTCGCGGCCCGGTCTCGCTTTCCTATAGTAGTCCTCTACACCCACCGCCCCCAGCGAATTAAGATCAGCGCTCATACTACAAATAGCAGCCGATATCATAGCCGAGAGAATAAAACCCACAAGCCCCGTCGGCAATTTGGTCATGATAAAATAAGGGAATACCGCCTCCGCCCGAAGATCCACAGACACCGGATGCATTTTATAATATACGAACAGGCCGGTACCAATAAACATAAACAAGGTCCACACAGGCACGGTCAACAACACTCCCATCAGGGAAGCACGAACCGCCGCCTTATCGGTCTTTGCCGTCAGATACCGCTGAACTACCGTCTGGTCGGTGCCATATTTTTGGATGGAATAAAATATGCCATTAATAGCCATGACTATAAAAGTTAGTTTTGAAAAATTTATATCGTAAGGGCCAAAACCGGTATGATGATTCTCCTTTGCTATGCGCCAAACTTCACCGGGACTGCCCGCGGCAGAAAAAATAAGTATAGCCAGACAAATGATCCCACTGGCAAAAAGCAAAAAACCCTGAAAAACATCCAGCCAGATGACAGCCTCGATCCCACCCAGCAGATTGATGACGATGATAAGGGTGCCGATAACGACTATCATCAGCGTGGTATTATACCCCGTCATATTACTCAACGCCAGCGCCAATAAATAGAAGATGGTCCCCATAGCAGAGAACTGACGCAGCACAAACGCCAGCGAACTATAATATCTCGCAAACGACCCAAATCGCTTTTCAAAATACTCATAGGTGCTGAGCCCGATAATTTTCCGGTATAAGGGAACGACAAACCAGATGATCCCCAGCAATACCACCGGCACCATCAACCCCTGCACCAGCAGTATCCAGTTGGAAGAATACCCCTCGCCCGGATAAGCCAGAAAAGTAACGCTGCTGATCATGCTGGATAACAACGACATGCCAATGGCCCAGGCGGGTATCTTCCCCTTTGCCAGGAAATAAGACTGCGTAGACTGCCTCTTTCGCGCAAAACGCAGACCTAAATACAATGTCAGCGCCAAAAACACAACGATAATGATAATGTCGGGAAGATGTAAGGTCTTATTCATATGGTCAATTCGTTAGATTAATAGCGTATAGACTCCGGCCAGTTGTAACTGCCGGGTTTGACGGTAACATGCAAACCAGGCACATCCGGCACGGCCATCCGCACAATCCCCTGGGCCAGCTCTTCCTGGGGTACAAAACGATGGAGTCCTGCCGTCTCCAGGATAGCATAGGCCGTCGACCCTCCTTCGATGATCAGTTCGCCAACGCTGACTTCCCTCAACAAACGGCCGATCACAAGGGCCATACTCGTCCGTAGCTGCAGTGCGCTCATCCCCTCCGCAACTGCCCCCACCGCAACGATAAGTTTTCCCCTGCGCAACAAGACAACCGCTTCCCCGATCCATCCTTCATCCGGGGTAGCAGGCATATACAATACCGGCCCTCCTTCTTCATATAGCTGCCGGATACGCGCACGGCTGCTGTCGAAAGTAGTCCCGCTGACATACAACACCACTCCCTTCCTCCGCTCCAACAAAGAAGAAAAAAATCCCGAAGCCCCCGCCAGCAATGTCCCAGGCTCAACCCGCTCCGCCCACCTGCGCAGATCATCCATCGATGCCGCCTCCCCCACAATGATCCCCGTAGCAGGCAAAGCCTCGAAAGACTTCTTCACCTCTACCCCGGACGCATGTAACATCTTCCGCACATCACTACTCCGCACGGGAAATTCCGGATCGCTGGCAAAAGACGTCTCATCCACCGCAACCCCATTCACAAAATAATGCCCGTCGACAATCGCACGCCCCAATCCCGGGTTCGCCGGCACCAATAAGGCCCGTTGAAAACCTAGCACCTCAAGATGTACTCTCAACTCAGCAACAACATGCCCCCGCAACACAGAATCTGCTTTTTTATATATCCACTCCGGCTGCAACCGCTGTAATTCCCGCGTAATACGAAACATGTCCCCGATAGCCGACGCCTCGCTTATCGATCTCGTGTCAGCAGCAATGACCAGCAGCCCCGCCTTCGTGTCGGAAGGCACAACACTGCTCACCTCGGTCACCAGCCCGTGACGAAGACCGATACCGCCCAATTCCGCGGCGCCCGTAAAATCATCTGCTATCACTGCGATCATCTATAATAACTATTTAGTATTCTTATTCAATTGCACGGCCGCCTCGATGGCCAATATCATAGCATCGGCGCTGGCAATGCCCTTGCCCGCTATTTCGAATGCCGTACCATGGTCTACGGATGTCCGGATAATAGGCAGCCCCATGGTAATGTTCACGCCTTTAACACTGTCCATACGCTGTTTCTCCGCATTCCACTTAAACCCGTTCAGCTTGAAAGGAATATGCCCCTGATCGTGATACATGGCTACCACCCCCCCATAATGCCCCCTTGCCGCCTTGGCAAACAAGGTATCCGGCGGCACGGGTCCATCCACATCGTAGCCCAATTGACGCGCTTCAGCCACTGCCGGCAATATCTCCAGATCATCTTCGGTGCCGAATAACCCCGAATCCCCCGCATGCGGATTAAGACCAGCCACCCCGATCTTTAAATTCTTTTCCCCTAATTTGATCAACCCATCCTGTAACAATCCGATCACTGCCAGCACCCGGTCTTTTTTCACCAGGTCACAAGCCTGCCTTAACGAGACATGCGTAGAAACATGGATCACTTTTAGATTGTCTTCCACTAACAACATCCCATATTTCGCCGTACCGGTATAATGTGCGTAGATCTCCGTATGACCAGCGAAATGATGACCCGCATCGTTGATGGACTTCTTGTTGATCGGACCGGTAACCGTTGCGTCGATCGCCCCGGCCATCGCCAGCTCGATCACCTTCCGCACCGCTTCAAAAGCAGCATGCCCCGCCATGGCCGACACTTCCCCCCAGACCAGCCGCTTCAGAACCACGGTCTTCATATCCAGCACATCGATCGTTCCGGGCTGGAACAAAGCTCCCTTCACATCACTTACGGGCCTGATCTTTACCTCCCAGTTAAAATGTCTGGCCGTATAAGCCAGCGTAGCCGCATCTCCAACCACCAGTGGACGACAGATGTCTTGAACTTTTTCCGTCAGCAATGCTTTGATGGCGATCTCCGGTCCGATACTGGCCGGATCGCCCATGGTGATCCCTATAATTGGTTTGTTTGACATCTGCTTATTTTTTTACAAAGGAGGCATCATATACGCCTGGCAAAGCCGCTCTTTTTGCATTATCGTTTTTAACACAGCCAAAGATTCTCCCAGCGTCCTCCCGGCCTGATAGGAATTCCCCAGCGCGTCGGATAGTTGCTGCAGTTCATCCACCTTCCCGCTATCACCACGTTCGGCCGCCTTCACCATATCGCTATAAACAGCCGGAGCAAAATTGGCCGTGCTGGGAACTAATCCATCCCCGCCATTCAACAAGGCAAAACCCGACTTTGCTGCCCAACCCAAAAAATAACTGAAATCCTTTCGCCCCGACCACAACTGCAAGGAAGCCTTCAGCCGTTCTTCATTCCGCTCGGAGTCTTTTATCCCTGCAAAATTCGGATGATGGCTCAGCTTATCGATGATAGATAAAGGAATAGAATGATGCGTCGTAGCAGGAATATTGTAAATGATCAATGGCCCCCCTGCCCGCTGGACCAGTTGCTCGAAATAGTTGAGCATCTGTAGCTCTGTCAGCGTATAGTACGAAGGTAAAGTAGCCACCACGACATCGGCGCCTTCTCCAAAAGCGTAACGGGCGGCCTCCACAGCATCGGACAGGCAATTGGATGAAATACCGGCATACAGGACTTCCCCGGGCTGTTTGATCTGACCCGCCACCCGGATATATTTCTCCTTGAGCGCAGCCGGCAGGGATGGAGCTTCGCCGGTGGTGCCCAGGATAAAGGGCTGCATGCCATGTCGCCGGAATAACAGGAATAATCGTTCCACAGCAACGACGTCCAGCGTGCGATCGGCATTCAGCGGCGTGATCACCGGTACAATAATGCCGCGGTATTTCTTTGGCATCGATTTCATATAGGTGGATCAAGCGGCATTTTTGCCTTTACCAGTTTACCCGTCTGCACAGGCTGAATACCCAGCCGTTCACACCAGACCAAAAAACTATAATGAATATCATCCAGCGTCTGCTTCTGCTGCACCGTGAGCTCCAGCGCATGCGCCCTGCTGATCGTTCGAACAGGCAGTCCCCGTTTCTGCAAAAAGTATTTGGCGCTCATGGGATAAGCAACATGTATCAGCGGATCGACCCGGCTTAATTCCCCTTGCAGCCAACGAACATCTTCCTGCCGGTCAGGATCATTCGCATGATCGCACATCCAGACCAGTATCTCGGGATAAAAATTACCCGAGATGGACGACATGCCCTTAGCCCCCATCTGCAGGGAATACATGGCATTGGGCGTATGCGCATCATAGAATTCTAATGCGTGATCGTTCTGGTGCAGCACTTCCAGCTTGGCCATTACCCTTTCCAGCTCGATAGACGTATCCTTGTGATAGACGAGACGACCCGTATCCAAAAGGGTCTTAAATACTTCAGGTGTAATGATCCTTTTATATGGAGCCGGACATTCATATAGCCCCATGGGAATATCCCGCGTCAGCCGGAACATCTTATCGAAATTTCGCAGCAATATCCCGTCGTTGTCTTCTACATTGGCAAAGTGACCGGTGATCAAAATGACGGCGTCGATGCCCGTATCATAGATCCGGCCGGCAAAATCCGCCTTGTCATCGATAGTCAACCCAAACGAACCCGTAGCCACTATCGGCGCCCGGCCATCTACCGCCCGAACCACATGCCGGGTCAGTTCAAGCCTTTCGTCCTCGCTGATGCTGTACATTTCACTGCTGAGACAGTTGGCAAAAAATCCTTTGACACCCGCCGCCAGGTAGAATTCCACCAGGGTGGAGACGGCATCCAGATCCACTTTCGCCTTCAGATTGAAGGGAGTGATCATTACCGGGACAAATTTTTTTTCCATCGTAGCCATAAGACCTCCTTTTTATTTTGTTACTGATGCTGGCCAGCTACCGTTTTCAATTTTTTTCGTATTCAGTTTGGACGGATCTATCTCGACATATTTTATTTTCTTCCGATGCCAGGTATAGATGATATGTACCATTCCATTCGCCGACTGAATGACGGATGGATACGAATACTGACCCGTATGGTCGTCTTCCAGTACAACAGCGGCATACCAGTTCCTGCCATCGGGCGAGACCGCCACATTGAGCGGCGAACGCTCCCCCTTGGATTCACCCGCCGGCGGCAGGACATGATTATATACCAATAGTTGACGGCCATCCGCAAGGGTCACCCCATCGAGCCCCGAGTTGTTATTGGGCAGACCCGCAGGCTCCAGCGGCGACCAGCTGATCCCGCCGTCTTTCGACTCGGTACTGAGTATGACCCTGTTCTTACTGCGACTCAACGCCTGAATGGTTCCATTTTTATGCAAAAGAATAGTGGGCTGGATCGCCTGGTAGTCCGCCGGCGCCGGCACAACCCCACCCATACAAAAGGTCCTTCCGCCGTCTGAGGCCAATTCAAAATGGATCTTCCACCCATCCCCCTCGACACTGGAAGGACATATCAATGTACCATTACCCAATGCCACCGGTTTGTTTTTAACAGGTCCCAAAAATCCTTCCGGGAAAGCCTCCGGCTTCGACCAGCTCACACCTCCGTCTTTCGATCGGATCAGCCATCCCTTCCATTTCGCCGGGCTGGGCCCTACCTTATAGAACAGTAACAGTTCCCCTCCCGGCACCTGGTATAACACCGGATTCCAACACGCATAACGCAAAGTATCGTTCTGAATGCCATTGGCCACATTCACCGGCGAAGACCACTTCCGGGCCCCCTGGTCTTTACGGCTGACATAAATACACACATCGGGGTTCCTCTCCTTTGTTCCCCCAAAATAGGCAGAGACCAATCCTCTGGGTGTCTCTGCGATCGTAGCCGCGTGACATTCGGGGAAAGAAGCCGTATCATACAGGAATTCGGCAGCCACAACAGGCCCTTGCCCCCTCACCATCACTCCCATAAAAAGCACCAACACCAGCTGCGCAAATTTCATATCGTTGTTTTTACTTCAAAATGATACGTACCTGATCCGACTTCCGTTGTTTTCCCATCCGGCAGCACCACCTGCGCCCCGCAGTTCGGCGGAATGACAATGTCCCAGGCTATCCCATCGGCCCCCCGCCGCCAGTTGCTGCGCACCTCTCCATACGGCGTCCTGTAAGAAGCCTCCACAAAATTCAGGCCCGCCGGGAACACCGGCTTCATCAATATCTTCTTAAAACCCGGCTCCGCCGGCGCTATCCCCGCAAGATCCTCGAAATACCAGGTTATCAGATCACCCAGCAACATCACATGATTCTGTGAGTTCATCGCCGGATCGGCCGTATTGCCATTCCACAGCTCCCATATCGTAGTTGCTCCCTGTTTCACCATATACCCCCAGCCCGGATAATCCGTATTCGAAGCTATTCGGTAGGCCAGGTCCGCCCTGCCAAACCTGGTCAAACCCCGCATCAGCCACTGCGTTCCGATAACCCCAGTACTGATATGCCCCCCATCCACTTTCTCGATCCTGTCTGTAATATGTTTGAATACCACCTCCGCCTTACCATCCGGCACCATACCAAAATATAAAGGCAGCAGATTGGCTGTTACCGTATTGTTGGAATAAAACCCGCCGGCCTTGTCGAAAAACTTTTCATTGAACGCCAGCCGCACCACCTCCGCCTTGTCCGAAAATAGCTTCCCCTCGGTGCCCAGATTCAAAATCCCCGCAAACTCTTCCATCAGCCGCAACAAATGATAATAATACGCGGTCGCGATCAGCTGCCCATCCGTGATCCGCGTCGAATCCCGGGAATGGATCAGTTCGGGCGACTCCGGCGGCACACACCAGTCCCCATACTTGTCCCTGGTCATGATCCCGTTCTTCTCATAATTGCTGCTCATATACTCCAACCATTTCTTCATCGAAGCATAATGCTTCCGGATCGGCATTGTATCCGCAAACTGCCGGTATAGCATATCCGCCACAAGAATGTACACTCCCGGCCAGGTCATATTGTCGCTGTAATAATTCCAGTAAGCCGGCGCCACATCCGGCAGCTGCCCGTCCGGCCTCTGAGAATCTTCTATATCATCCAGCCACTTGGCATAAAATGTCCCAATGTTAAAAAGATAGCTCTCCCCCAGCGAACCCGTCGCCCTGTCCCCCAGCCAGGGCATCCGCTCATTCCGCTGCGGACAATCGATGGGCATCCCCTTATAGTTGGAAAGAATCCCCCACCAGGCATTCGTATAAATTTTATTCAGCAAGGTATCTGACGTACGGAAGGTGCCGGACTGCAGTAGATCATCGGATATGGGCTGCCCCCCGAAATCATAAAGCGAAGGTTTATCCGTCATACCACTGATCTCTACATACCGGAATCCATGAAAGACAAAGGACGGCTGCCATATCTCCTCCCCTTCCCCGCGTAAGGTGTAGCTATCCGTCACTTTCGCATCCCGAAGATTGGCAGTATACAGCTCGCCATCGGCTTGCAAAGTCTCCGCATACCGTAAAGTAACTTTCTGTCCCCGCAAACCCCTCACCTTCAGTTGCAACCATCCGGCCATATTCTGCCCCATATCCAGCAACCATCTGCCTCCGGGCCGCTCGTGGATGGACTCAGGCCATCTTGGGGCCAGCCCTGCCATTGTCGGATTCATCTGCGCCTTCAGACGCCCCCCGGGCGCCCCCACCAATTGCGGTCTCAGCCAACGACTATCGTCATACCCCGAAGAATCCCAACCGGTCAACTCTTTGGTGGCATCATATTCCTCCCCGTCATATTCATTGTTCGTCCGTATCGGGCCATCCGCCGTAAATCGCCAACTGGTATCACTGACGATCATCCGCCTGCGCCCATCGGCATCGACTATTTCCAATTGAAACAACATTTTCGGAAAACCGAATTCTTTTATCTTCTGCGGCTTATAACGCGGCCTCATGGTGAAGAAACGGCCATTCCCCAATACCACCCCCAAAACATTCTCACCGGTACGGCAAGCCTTCGTCACATCAAACGTTTTGTACAACACCGATCTTGTATAGTCTGTCGGCGCCTGCGCCAACACCTGGTTTTGAACAGACCTTCCGTTCATCGTCAGCTCATAATGCCCAAGACCTATGATATAGATCGTCGCACTCTTTATGTCTTTACCCACAGGAAAGCTCTTTCGAAAATAACGGGCCGACAATCGCGAAAACCTGGAAATACTGTCCCAGGAAAATCCTTGATCATATCCTACCCACTTCGCCTTCCAGTCACCCGGATCCAACAGTCCCATCGACCAGTACGAAGTCCGGCTCCAGGTGCTGACACCGGATGTTGTCCACACTTTCACCTTCCAATAACAAACCAGCCTGCTTTTTAATGCCACTCCCCCGTAAGGAACCAGCCAGCTTTGATCACCCGCCACCTTCCCGGAATTCCAAAGATCACCCTTGTCGGCAGCCAGTCCTTTTTCCGATGATGCAACGATCACCTGCCAGGCCGTTTGCCTGACACTCTGACCACCGCCCTCGATCCGCCAACTCAACCGGGGACGACGGGTATCTATGCCCAGCGGATTTACCAGCTGTTCACAGGATAGCCCTTCCACCCATTGCGCAGACGCCGATCCCGAGGTCAGCAAAAAAAGAATGATATAGTAGCACCTGCGCCGCATATTATTTTCCCGAAAAATCAAAATATAATGTGATGATCTTCGCATAGTCCTTACTTCTCCCATAGTCATAATACATATTCTTCCCGCCCGAAGGCCCTAATTTCTCCGGCCGCTGCGATTTGGTACCGATGGCCGGTATTCCCTGCATAAAGGAAATGTTCCCCCCAGGAAAAGGTGGCGCTACATTATAGGTCTTCACCGGATCCCCGGGCCTGAACAACCGAAGATATACATCTTCGTTAGCACATACCACAGTAAAAGGCTGTCTGGCCGTCTCCATCCTCATCCAATAAAAATTGGAGAAATACCCCTTGAATTCCGGATAGATACAATCCCCCTCTCCCGTGATGGTATTGTTATACGCTTTATCCCATACACCCAGCGTAACCCCCTGCATCCTGTTCTTCCAGACACGATACGGTCCATTACCCATCCAGCGGATGCCGGTAACGGCATCGCCCCCCTTTTCAGGATAAGAGAAATTAATACCCAACAAAGGATATTCATAGTCGGGCGCGAAATAATGTATCTCCATCTTCAGCCAACCCGACGGGTACATCGTCCATTTCAATTGCTGAACAAGACTTTGTTTGGTATACGTAGCCTCGAGCACCGCATTTTTACCTTCCTGCCGCTGTTGCAATTGCTGAAACTCACCCGCCCCTGCCGCCAGCGCAGGGCCATCCGCAAAAGGAATAATCCCCTTCTCATTCTGCACCCGCCGCAACAAACCCGACCCCTTCCCAAAAAAAGCCCGGACTCCGCCTGCGGCCAACATATAAGTGCTATCGGTATCCGTAATCGCCGCCGCCGCCATTCCCACTGTATCCACCACCCGCTCCGCAACTCCCGCCGGCCTTACGATCGGCCAGGTCCAGGTATATATCTCGCGGCCAAAGGGGTCGGTAGCCGTCAACGAAAGAATATCATACTGCCGCCAATTAGCCGGCAGTGACAATGTCAACGCCCCCCGCTGCCCCGGCGCAACATCCGGCGCAAATACAGCCCCCGCGACACCAGGCACCGCCATCGCAAAAGGCCCCTTTGTCTGTGTCAGCCGCCAGGAAAAACGACAAGCACTCAAATTCGTATACAAAAACCTGTTCTCAACGGCCAGCCGCGAATCAAAGCCCGCCGTCACCTCCCGCCGGTCGATCTTCACCGGCGCCCACACCTCTTTCACCGTATAATAGCTTCCCTCCTTTTCCCGGCGCGGCCCAAGAATACCATCCGGACCGTGATCTTTGTCTGTATCCAGCTCGCCATTACGATCTGTCCTTACTACCGCCTCGTCTGAGAAATCCCATAAAAATCCGCCCGCAGACAATGGCTCATGATACATCAACTCCCAGAAATCCCCTAACCCTGCTCCATGACCGCCATCGTAAAGACCATGCAGGAACTCTGTTGGAAAAATGATATCATGCCCATGCCAATAGGTTCCATTGCCATAGTCATAGTTGATATAATGTTGTGTATCGGTATGCCGGAATACAGCCCAGGGATGTATCAAAGGCCTACGCTGTATATCCAGCTCATCGAACAATTCATCGAGATCGAAATTGAATCCGCCTTCGTTGCCATTGTCCCAGACGACAATAGCCGGATGATTGACGTCTTTTTCGATCATCTCCCTCACCAGGATCGATCCCACCTGCGTATCATAAGCATGATGCCAGCCCGTCAGTTCATCCAGCACAAATAACCCCAGCGAATCACAGACATCCAGGAAATGATCGTCGGGCGGATAATGCGACATCCGGACCGCATTCATATTCATATCTTTCATCAGTTGCACATCCAGGATACTCAGCTCCTTACTCAGCGCACGACCCGTCTCCGGCCAGAATGAATGACGACAGATGCCCTTGAATTTTATCTTTACGCCATTCACATAGATGCCATCCCGCTCACGCAACTCTACCGTACGGAAACCAAAACGCTGCTCGACCCTATGCACGGGTTTCCCCGCCGCAGACAAAGTATATATCACCTTATATAGATTGGGACTCTCCGGCGTCCAGGTCTTCGGTGAAACAAACGCCGTCTGCAGCCGGACCAATGTATCGCCCCAATGAACAGGCACTGAAAATTCTTCACCCACCTTTCCCCCCACGGTATATACCTGCGCTGTCAACCTATCGGCCCCGGCCACCCCCGCCAGCTTCACCACCGCTGCAAACTTCCCGTCCGCCTTCGCATCTATCGACTGAGCGCTGATATGCTGGGCCGGCAACGCTTCCAGATACACCGGTCTGAATATGCCTCCAAAGATCCAAAAATCACAATGCCGCTCCGCCATATTCACCGACTTATTAGCCGATTCCTTCGCCACCGTCACCTCCAGCTTATTGACCTTCCCATACCGCAGCAACCCGGAGATATCGTATTTGAACCGGTAAAAAGATCCCTGATGTACCCCGCCTGCCGACCGCCCATTGATCTTTACTTCAGTATCGGTCATACTCCCGTCAAAAACAATATTCACCTGCCGCCCCTTCCAGCCCGCAGGCACCTCAAACATATACTTATACAGCCCTTTCTCATGCCCCCGGACGGAGTCTTTGTCCAATCCATAATTATACTTCCCAAACCCCTGCAATTCCCAGTTGGAAGGGACAGGAATGATCGTCCATTTGCCGGAATTCCGGCCTTCGGTGCAATAGAAATCCCAGTTCACCGTATGATCATTGCCGGTACCCGACAAAAATTGCTTTTCCGTCTCCTGCCCCCGGCTGACCACCGGAAACACAGCCGACACGATGATTGCTATCTTGAAAACTACTCTCATATTATTAAAATTGAAGGACCCGAAAAGGCATCGCCGGCAGCCCCTCTTTATTATACAAATTAGGCTGCGCCGCCTCATTCCAGCCAAAACGAACCCCCGTCGGCTTTCGAACACCCTTAGCCGTTACAATCACCGTATCCTTCCCTTCGATCGCCGCCCTGGCCCGCACGAATTTACCGTCAGCCCCTGCGATCTCGAACCAGTCCGGCGCCTGGCCATCCCGGCTGGTCAACCCGCTGCCCGTTTCCCCAAAAACAATGGCCACCCGCCGCCCTTTTACCACTGCGCTATTATACACGGGACCCGAACATATCACACCCTGTCCATAATCCTTCGCCAACGCCCACAACGCAAGCCGCCGACCGATCTCCCACTTATACGCCGGATGCAGATCCTGTAAGCTGTCCACCAGATCGGACGTAACGACCATCCCAGTATGCGGCAAGACCAGCGCCTTCTCCTGCGCTGCCCAGAAAGCAGGCTCCGACTCGGGCGTATGCGTCTGGGCGCCGCCCGTACTATGCGAATAATGATAAGGCGCTATCTGAACAAAATAAAAAGAAAGGCTATCCTTCTCCCAAAGTTGCCGCCAGCTATTGATCAGCGTCTTCATCTTTGCCGCATACCGTATCGTGTCATTCAGAAAACAATTCGTTTCCCCCTGGTACCAGCAAAAACCCCTCAACGCATACGGCGCCAACGGCTTTACCATTGTTTGATAAAACTTGCCAGTATCCGGCAAAAATGGCTCTATCGCACTCCCCGGCACCGCATTAGCAATAACCCCTATCGGTACATGCAACCGCTGATAAAGTTCCTTCGCAAAAAAATATCCCGGCGCCGAAAAATCCCGCAGCGGCGCCCCCGCAGCCGTATCCCAGGCCCTACGGATATTCAGCTCATCCGGCTTACTATAATTCGTCCTTACCAAAAAAATGCGGATATCCGGATTATTGGCCCGCTCCAATTCATTTTCCGGCCCGGCCCCATGCGCCGCCTTCTCGAATTTGCTGTTCTTCCGCATGCTATACTCCATATTGGACTGACCGCTGCAAAGCCACACTTCGCCAACCAACACATTTTTAAAACGCACGCTCTCGCCTGCCTCATCCGTAACCGTCATCTCCGCCGGTGACGCTGACGCCACCAACGGGTCAAGCTCCACCTTCCAACGACCCTGCCCATCCGCAGTCGCCTGCCGCCGCTGCGCCCCAAACTCCACCGTCACCACAGCCCCGGCAGAAGCCATCCCCCACACCGGCACCGGTACCCCCCTTTGCAAAACCATATTATCCCCAAATATCTTTGGCAGACTCAACGCCACCGGTGCAACTCCCTTCAGCCAAATAGCATAACCCCAGGCCGCCGCATTGCTATCCGGCTTATGCGCAGCATCCCTATACCACTTGCCAATATTCGCAAAAGGATACACAGGCAACGCCGCTACCCTCCCATCCCTCAGCCGCAAAGACACCTCATACCCCGGTCCCAGAATATCTTCACCCGCCGCAGCTACCTGCCGAAACGAACCAGGATCACTCAAAATATACCTCACACTATCCATCCAACCTTTCGAAAAATCCGCCGTATCTCCCTTATACCAGATATCATCCACCGCATACACCACCGGCCCCCGAACCAACGCATAAGGCGCATCATCATCCGGACTGGTCTTATATGGCTTACGGTCCGCCGTCTTTAAATAATGCTCATGCCGCACCCACTGCAATGCCATCGGCAAGTCCAGCGTAATACGATCCCCCGGATGCCACAAACGGCGGATCACAGCATAATGCCCCGCCTGCACACCCGCGACGGCAACCCCATTGACAGCCAACACCGGCGCCACGCACCATGACGGGATCCGGACATTAATAACAAAATTCGAACCCACAGCAGGGTCAACAGTGATCACCACCCTCCCCTCCTGCGGATAACCCGTCTCCTGCCGCAGCTTCACTCTCCCCAGCGTCACCGCCGAAGGAATGAACTGATTGATATAGATCGCCTCGCCCCCCGGCGCCCCCTTCGCCCCCCCCGCGCCCATCGCATAAATAAACCCCGGCAGCATCGACAACAACCGATGCCCGCTGCCCATACAACAATCCGGCTCCCGGTAATAGCCTTTCGGCGTATACCCGTTCGGCGGCGTAAAATAACGGTGCGCATCTCCATCGATAGCCTGCTCGGCAAACACCTGGTTCCAAACGATCCGCTCGATAACATCCGCATATTTCACATCCCCCGTCAGTTCAAGCAAATACTCCGACAACTGTATCCACGACATGGTAGCGCAGGTCTCCATCATCTCACCTGTCAACGGCTTGATATACTCCCGCTCATAATGCTCCCCCACACTGACCCCGCCCGTAATATACAACTGCCGCGCAGCGATATCATTCCAGGCGCCTACCACCTTACGCAGATACGACGTATCCCCGCTCACCTCGTACATCCGCAATAAACCCAAAAAATTCATTTGAAAAGTATGCGTATGTACATAAGGTTGTATCTTGTCGATACCCATCTCCCCGCTCGCCACCTTATCAAGATTGGAATAAGCATCCCAGCCGCTCCATTGATCAATATTTCCCACCACCCATTTACACCAGTCGAAATACCGGCGGTCATGGGTCAGCTGATACAGCCGCATCATAGGATCGATCAGTAAGGTTCCTTCCCAGGAGTAATGAATGCTATGGCCGGCTATATCCGAATGCATCGTCCCCTTCAACACCTTCCCTTTGTTGTCCGGATAATGCATAGGCGAAGGCCAGAACTCCGCTTTCCCTGGAGCTATATGATCCAGAAAATAATCGCCCAATCGTTTTGCCGCCCGAAGCCCCTTTGGGTCCTTCCATATCTCATAAGCCGTCAACAAAGCATGTTGCAAAAAATACAACTCATACGCATCCATTCCCCGCAACGGTTTCTCAACAGTACGAACGGAATCGCTCGTAATACCCACATACCCATCTGCCGCCTGTGAACGCAATACCCGTTGATACATGTCACGCGCTTCTTTCATTAACCCGACATCATGCGTTCGCATCGCCGTTAGTATCGCCGACTCGAGCCACTTACCAGGCTGTTCCCCCTGCCGCCAGTCCCAGGCCGTAAAACGCCGGCCCTCTACCATCCGTATATAATCATCGATGGGAAACTTCTTTATATAATTCTGCATGTTCTTCTCCAACCGGCCACCCACAAAACCGCCAACATCCTTCACCGCTACAGCAGACACAGCACGCTGCTGCTCCGCCGCCGGAAGTACAGCCACCCCAGTCGTCTTCAGATAGTGAATAGTAAAAGTCGCCGCAGACGTCTTATCGCCCGCATGCGGCTTATCTTCTGTTTCCTCCGCCGGCGACTCCGCTGTCGGATAATGCCGCGCCTCCCCGGTACGGAAGACAATATGCCCAAAGCTCTGCACCGGCGCAAAAAACAACTGCGTCAGCACATCCTTCCCATTAATATTCACAGTATACATCCGCGTATCCATGTCCAAAGCCACCCGGATAATATAGGTCTCCCCTGCGGCATACTTCAACATACTCTTTGTTCTGGCGCCGGCCTTGGCAATGAAACTGCCGTCAGGCTCAAAACTCAACCGCATCGCCGGCGCATTCTTCTCATCCTGGAACTCGATCTGCAATTGCCCATGATCCGCCTGCGCCGGAGTAATGGCAAACTCTGCCCGCATTTTCCGGCTCACTGGAAACACCCTTTCTACCTTGGCAAAATCATACGGATCCTCGTCTTTCAACACTAAACACCGGGCGCCAGCGGCAGTTTTGCCGATACTCACCGGAGCCCACATGGGACTATAGACATTCCACCACTGTAATTCTTTTCCCGCCGGCAGCTCATCAAAGACATCATTGACATCCGTCTCCACTTTATCGGTCACGGGAACGGGTATCGTCCCCACCCAGATATCTTCCTTGTTCATACTATAGGTGATCCAGATATTTCCATCCGGCGGAACACCATTCCCTTCTTCGATGCCCCGCGTATACTGCGGCCCATAACTTTTATAGTTGCCCCCATACCGGGCCGTGGATATCTCTCCCTGCACCAGCAACAGATCGGTATAATCCAATCCATCCTTGCTGGTGGAGATGGCCAATGGCCAGCGAAACTCAGAAGGATTGTAGACGACGGCATAACGCCCGTCAGACGTACGCTGCCCCCATATCTTGGCGTTGCTGTTGACAAAATGAGGCGCCCGGGTAACAGCACTCCAGCTGCGCCCTTCATCTTTACTGATACCAGTAAGCGCATTTTTCCACAACCCCACCGTACGCCCATCCGGCAGATGATAAAAATTGAAAGCCTTATAGTCTTTATGGAGGGGGATCAGCGGGTCTTTCCGGTCGGTCTCTTCCACCCACTGCATCATCATCAGCGGAGTAGCCATCAGCTCATTACAATCCTGGATAAACCCCTTGTCCCTACTCGAAGTATAAAAAGGATAGGATGTATTGGCCGGATTCCAGGCCGGATTGTAATGCAGAAAATAAACAGGCCCCCAGCTGCCGTCTGCATGTATCTCCCGAACCACCCTGCCAATACCCTTGCCATCGTTGGGATCATCATGCGGATCCAGACAGAGGCCATAAAAACCGAGAGCCAGCAAACGATGTTGTTTGGAGACATAGAACCCCATGCGCTGATGCATCACCGCAAACAAGCCCTTCGCTATCCCCGGATGACCTTCCTTCGTGGTGCCATCCGGCACCCGGTATGGCGGGAACAACACGGCCGGCTTCGACCAGGAATAGCCATCCGGCGAGGTCACGAGCAAGGTCTGGCCTGGCGGTACGCTCTCTCCTATGGAATCACTCAGGTATTCCAGGTAAAAGGTCTTATTCCAGTAAGCCAGCATGGGCGCATGGTTATAGGTCCATCCCGACCCTTCCGCCAGTTCGGGATGCTCGCGGTTGGCACGAAACACCTGGATATTATGTACACCCACCGCAGGCGCCAGTTGCCCATGATGATAGTCCACATTGGAAATAGCCGTGCCGCTATAATGCACGATGTCCTGGCTGCGGACACCCGTCACACCAACAGCCAGGACCATCAAAATATATCTTACCGTAGTGCTCATGTTTTCTCCTGTTAAACATTCACCGCCTGTATCCAGGCTTCCGCCATCAGCCTGGCGCCGGCAATACTGGGATGTACCCCATCCGGCGTCCAATAACTGCCCGGCGCAGATCTTAATGCTTTGTCATATATATCCTGATAGGGAATAAAAGCAGCCCCGTAACTCCCGGCAATTTCACGCGCAGCCTGCCGGTATTCGTCGAATGCCGGATACCATTTCTCATCCACCGCCTTCACCCCTCTGACGGCATAGGGCTCCCCGATGATCAGCTTGATATCGGGCAGTTTTTGCTTTGTCCGGTCAAGCAAGGTCTTATAATCGTCCCGATAGGTTTGTATCGTTCCCTTATACCCGTTTACCAACGTATGCCAGAAATCATTGACCCCGACTAAAATGCTTAACACCGTAGGTTTGAGGTCCAGACAGTCCGCATCCCAGCGTTCCGCCAGTTGATACACTTTATTGCCGCTGATCCCCCTGTTGTAAATTGAAAAGTTTTTTTCCGGCGCCCGCAGCAACAGCTCTGAGGCCGCCATAAATGGATAACTGATACCCAACGCGGACGCACTGTTGGGGTCTTTGTCGTCTTTTTTCCGGTGGGCATCCGTAATGGAATCCCCCTGAAAAAGAATAACATCCTCTTTTGCCAATCTCACCCTCCGCGTCTTCGCAGGGGTCGCAGCGCTGACGATCTCAGGAATGTTTACAGCCAGTAGACTTCCCAGGGAAGCCGTTTTTAAAAAATTGCGGCGCGTGTTCATTTTGTTGTGTTTTTTAACCTCTTCAACGTCCGGCGGTCGACCCTAACCACCGTGCCATGTTTATGCCCCTCAGGAACAGACACTTCTGCCGAAGCATCGGTAAAAGTTGTAAAATCAGCCGTTTTGACTGCCCCGTACTTTTTTGCCCGATAACTGTCAAAATATATATAATAGGCGCCCCCCACGGCAGCAACGGCAGGCCCTTCCGTAAACTCCGGCGTAAACGCACTGGAATCGCCATGATATGGCCCCGCCGCACGATCGCTGAACGCCACTTTGATATTACGCTGCAACCGCGTATTGTCTTTAAATACCAGGACAAAATCATGATCCCCCCGCTGGACGATCATTGCATCGATGACACTATACCCCGGATCAAAGAATAACCTCGCCGGTGAAAACCTCTTAAAATCGCGGGTGGTCGTACAATACAAACGGTGATTATTTTTCTCATCCTCTAACCCCTTTGGAAACCGGAATGGTATAGTGGTAGCCCATATGATAATAAATTGTGCGCTGTCTTTTTCATAAAATATCTCCGGCGCCCAGACATTGAACGCATCCGGCTCCTGCTGCATCACGGGAATAAACTCCTGTCTGCTCCAATGGATAAGATCCGGCGAAGAAGCATAACCAAAACCTTTATCGCCATTCCAGCCGCTGGTCCACACCAGGTGCCAGACACCATCCGCACCTTGTGCCATCGAGGGATCACGCATCAACTTTTTCTCACCGACTTCCGGTTTCAACCACGAACCACCCAGATCGGTCCAATGCCGCCCATCCATACTGAAAAGAAAATAGAGCCCATCCGTTGCAGGCTCGCGGAATGACGTGAACAGATATGCATTTTTTGCCGGTGAGCATGAAGCCAGCAATAACAAAAGGACCCAATATCGAAAACTGCTTTTCATTTTCTATTGATGTTTATCCAATACCAACACCCAGTCATTACCCGGTGCCGGCTCCCCCGGCGGGTCAACCGTCAACACTCCCTTCCCCGGAAATAAACCGATCTTTTTCCAGCTCCCATCCCTTGGACTATACCAGGAAGCTTCCACCTGCGTAGCGCCAAGCACCGCCGGATTGACTTTCAAACGTCTCCCCGTATAGGTATAGATAAAGGCATAACCTACCCCCCTCGTCGCCAATAAATATTCATATTTTTTACCGGGGTCGACGATAAGAGATTGATCAGGCACCCGCTCAAAATAGGGCCTCGATAATAACAACTTTTTCAAATACCCCATCTGGCCCGCCCCCGCATCGTTAATGGCATCATACCAGAACGCCTTCGCTCCATAAGCACTTCCCTTATCCGTCGGACGCAGCATCTGCATGACAGAATTATCCCCATAAGTATATCCGCAGGCGCCTGCAAAAACACTCCAATAACCATACCGGCGGACATCATCGGCCGTCCAACGAGGCTGTAGAGTATCGTGCAGACCATGCGGTATCTGTTCGTAAGAAGGCTCCGCATCCAATACAGGCCGCACAGGCCTCTTTTGATAGTCGGCGCTGACATATCTCCAATTATCTTCCCCATAATGCGGATCACCCGCCGAAGTATCCTGGGCATAAGCCCGATGCCCAGACTGTATACTGTTAAAATCCAGCCAGGGCTGCCGTTGAAACCAAAAAGAAGAAGAAGCCCTTCCCCGCGGATGAAAAGTGATAAGATGCCCCGGGTCCTGCTCCCGCAAAGTCATCCCGATCGCATTCCAGGTATCCTGAAATTCCGCGCCCCTAATATCTCCCCCATTCATCCAGATGATATTCGGCCTGTTCTTATAGCGTCCCGCTAAAAAGCTCGCATAGGCCTTCCCGACAGCAGGTCCGATCTTCGCCTTCTTCACTACACTGCCCCAGACAGGCACCAGCGCCATATAGATACCTTTCTCCGCCGCCTTATCTACAATATAATCCAGGTGGCCCCAATAACCACCCGATGCCACCTTCGGCATAGCCAGACTCTTCCCCGTCAACGCCGAATCCCCATACACATCGGTATCATCCAATTCATGCACCACCATCACCTGGATAACATTGAATCCCTTTTCACGCCGGTCTTCCAGGTACATCTCCACCTGCTCACGCGTCAATTTGGTCAGCAACAGCCAACCCGTATCCCCCAGCCAGAAAAAAGGTTCCCCCTTCGCCGCCCGGAAGAACCGGCCATTCTCCGACACCCGCAAGCCTGCCATCTCAGGCTCTTTCATTATCCATAGTACCGCGCCTCCCTTTACCTCCACGACCTTTCCCCCCTCTATACTTGTCCCCTTATCTATCGCCCCACTCACCGGATCAACCCTCCGCACCACAAACGTTCCTTTCTCATCACTCATATCCACCTTTACCGTTGCACTGTCCGCCGCATATATAATATATCCTTTTCCTTTTTCTCCCAACACATACTGCCCCGCAGCGCTCCCCGGCAGAGCCACCGGCCGCATCCCCGCCGCCGCTGACAAAAACTTCGCATCACTCACCGGAATATTCGCCAGCGACCCGCCCCCCATAAACACAGCCCAGCCAAAATTATCTCCCCCCTCCGCCGAATACATCACCGCCTTGGAAGGATATCGCAGCCGGTATTCACGCACCGCCCGATACACCTGTTCAAAAGAGCTCCTCTTAGGTTTCAGCAACCGCTCATGCTGACGAGGCGCCAGATCCTCTCCGCCCGGCGGCGCATACACTTTCCCATCCTGCTGGTAGTACCAATACCGGATATCGATAACATCGATGACCGCAGCCCGGTCGGCATCCCCCAAAATAGCATCCTGCACATCCTTTGTAGTACTCAGGCCGATCACCTCCCGGCGCCCTTTGGAGGTCTCCCATTGCCGGATGTTGTCGATCCAGAATTGTACGAAATGTAACGGACCTGTAAACTCTGCCCCGATCAATTGTATCACACCCGTATTACCGGAGAAGTTATCCAGACACTGCCGTATAAACGCACGATGCAGATCGTGACGCACCGGATGTATCGTATCATAAAACTGCTCCGCCATAAAGATCCGCTTGTCGCCCGCAAAAGGCGGCGGCTCAGGAAAACCCGTATTATTGATATTATTAGCCGGACGCCACGGAAAGTCGGCATAGTGAGCGCCCGCCTCGATGATATTGTGCTGAAAATAATTCTGATGGATCAACACCAGTCCTTTCTGATCAGCCAGGTCGGCATACCGTTTTAACCGGCCCCAGTACCATCTGTTGTATTTGGTGAGATCATATTTGCTAAGTCCGTCCCAGGCCGTATCCTTACCGCTGCGCGCAAAAGGCAGCTCATAGAATGGGGGCCACACATCCCCGTCCAGACGGCGAATACGCTCATGATCATCCCTGCGCCGGTCGTACCAAAGCCCATAGTTATGATCCATGGCAACCACCCGGCCCGCTTTCATCTCGTCTGTCAAACTATCCAGATCATCTGTCAAACCCATCCCCGTCCGGCCCGGAACATAACGCGTGATGGCCGGCTTCGTTTCGGTCAACCCATAAGGACGCACCGTACCCATCCACCAGGGTTCATAATGACGGCGACCAGCCAATACAGCCCCGCCACGGACCAGCCAGCCATTCACCAATTGCATAGGCCCGGCCATAGCCGAAGCTACCGGCGCCCTATACCCTATCTTATCAATACTGGACGCCCCCGCACCATCCACAGGTATTGGATGGCGCAAGCCCGCCTGGTCGATCCATTCGGTCATTTGCACCCGCGGCTTTTTAGACTGTGCCGTAAGAGCCGCCGCCTGTTCTACAGTGGGACTGCTCGACGCCTCGGTCTCCATCGGTAATATATCACCGCGTTCTCCGCCATTCCCCCCCAGCCTGTCCGCCAGCTGAGCATAATAAAAACTTCGCGGCTGAACAGTAGCGTTCGACTCGTTCCAATACCCATCCCCCCCAAACTGCGCCCAGGACCCATAAGCCCAGTTCTGCGCGCCAGGCGGACGATAACAGTTGATACGCGCCGCCGTACAATTCCAGAAAAGACTATTGGCGGCGCACCAGCCCGCCCCCTGGGCATCCTGTTCACGATTGGCAAAACTCAACACCTGCGCATCGACGTTGACGACATCGAAAAGAATGCCGGAAGCCCAGCTGTCGATAGCACCACTGATATTATAAGGATAGTAAGACTGACATTGTACAAATGCATTGGGACCCGGCGCGCAATAACCCACAGAAAAATCATGAAACGCCTTCTCCGAATAAAGCCGCTGAAATAAGGTCTGCCCACCGGATGTAAAAAAGGCATTCCGGCGCTGGCCCCCTATCTCGCTGACAGGAGCCAGGTATTTAACATCTTCAACGGTCACCCGGCTGGCCGTCTCGAGCACCGCCACCGCCGAACCGGCAAAATGCTCTACGATGACCTGTCTTACCCAGGCGTCACAGACATTCTCCAGGGTAATGGCCATCCAGCTATGCGCTTCATCTTTTGGATTATGTTCATCGTATACACTCCGGCAACGCAGATTTTCGACACCCACATTTTCAATACGCCCCGGCCAACGATACACAGCCACCCTTCCTCCGCCATAGGCCGTATCCAGCGCCGTAGTCAGCGGCGCATCCAGCGTAACTTCTTCTGCATCTGCCGAAACGATCCTCCTGTCCCAATAAATATCTCTTTGGCCGGGTTTCCACCCCAATGCGGAGATCCCGCCGCCAAAGGTTTCCATCCCTAGTAATTTGATCCATTCCGCCGTCGAAGGACGATGAACCAGCACCCTGTCCCCGACATGAAAAGCCCCCGCCGTCCCCCCCTTCCCCACAACACGCAAACGCCGCGCATTCACCGGCACATATCCATCCGCCACCTCCATCTCCGCGTCGACCACCCGGTCATTCACCCCCGCCACCCGGATCAACGTTCGCCTATCCATGCCCGTTGCAAGCACAACAGTTCCCCCCTCGCCCATCCCACTGCCCCGCAGCACTACCCCCGAACGACGAATAACAAGGCTCCCCGACACTTCATAGACCCCTTTTTCAAGTAACACGGCCCCCCGCCCACCCTGCGGCAACGAACCCACATAGTCCAGCGCCGCCTGAATACGCAAAGTCGCGTCACCAGCCCGCAACGGGACAATGACGCGAACAGGCACATCGGGAAGGGCTGAATCGCCCCCCTTATATCCACTGTAAGAAAAGTCAGGTATCCTGTCTCCCCTATCATCCGGCGCATACACCAGATGCCCTCCCTTCCAGGCCACAGGCGACGGCGGCTCCTGGGCCTTTGTCTTCTTCTGAGCCATCGCAGGGCAGGACAATAATATAACGGCTAAAAAAGCACCCGTAATTTGCATACATGGATCCTATTTTGTTGGTTTCTCTCCTTTCAGGGCCAGGGTGTTGAGATAAACTTCAATGTTAGCATACCCGCTGCCATCAGCGGCAGGACGGGCGGAATCTTCGGGGTTCTTCGGGTTCAGACCATGTTTGATCTCCCACTCATCAGGTAAACCGTCATTGTCCGAATCTTTATACGGCGTCCCTTTGTACTCCGGATAACCGCCGACTTCATAAATCTCGGTGACGATGCCTTGTTTGTAAGAATCCTTGGGCAATTTACGAACATGGAACTGAGGCAGCGTATCCGTATTCACTTCTTTGTAAGTTATTTTTCCCGTCCTCACCTGCTCGACCACCCGGGCATCGACAGCATCCCGTTTGGGCAGGGTAGCCCCAACATTGGCGATCACATAGTCAAAGGCCTGCTGCGCAGACAATATCCGTTTGACGGGCGCCATCGGGAAAGGCTTGTCTACTTTCATATAATCCTTATAGGGGCCCGCATCATTTAACTCTTCCACCTGGACACCGCCGGCCCAGTTGTCTTTCGTCACCTCCGGATACCCCTCCATAATATTGCCGTTGACATAACACCTGCCGAAATACTTCGTCTTTAACTTGCTCCGGCCACTCTCCGGTTTGAGGATGCGATGCCCCACCGCCTGATCTTTCGGTGTTACAGGACCGGGTTTGAAATAATTGTTGATGATATTGAACAGACTGGTATAGTCACCCCCATCCATCGACCGATGATGCCAGTTGAACACTACGTTGTTGACAAAATTGAAGATGCCATTCCAACCCACAGAAGGATTCCGGCCCGTATTATCCGCCCAGAGATTGCGTATGAGCATACAGTTCTCCCCACCCATCGTGGTTCCAAAAGCATGATTCCACGTATCCAGCGATTCGGCAGAGATACAATTCTGGAAGGTAATGTTGACAGTGCCCAGCTTCTCCTCTTTGGATCCATCCATCGGATCATACATATGCCGGTACATGGACATGTTCTCGTCAAGTCCCCAACTGGTGGAGACGTGGTCAATAATGATATTGCCCACAGGATTACCGCCAAGCGCGTCATCACGACGGCCTACATTGGTCTCTCCCCGGCGAAAACGCATATACCGGATGATGACGTCATGCGTGTTTACCCAGAAAGACTCGCCGGCTACACAGATGCCATCCCCCGGAGCAGACTGCCCTTCGATGGTGATATAAGGCGCACGGACGATCACTGGGCTCTTCAAATGGATGATACCCGCTACATTGAAGACCACGATCCGGGCACCGCCCTGCTCACAGGCCCAACGCAAGGTACCCGGTCCCGAATCCTCCAGACTGGTCACTACATACACCTTACCTCCATGACCGCCATAACTATGCGCCCCGCCGCCCTCAGCCCCGGGAAACGCTAAGATAGGAGACTGCGGCAGATCGGTAGGCCGCGCCGCCCAGGGAATATAAGGCTTACCATGTTTGGCGTCATTGTCGACAATTGGAAAAGCGATCTCCCACGCCGAGTCCGACCGGCGGGCGGTTTCTTTCATCAAAACTTCTGTTTGAGCTTTCACGTCGGCAGGTATATCAGGATATTGGCATAAAACGGGTTCTGTGCTCCCCAACGAAACAGCTAACGTCGCAAACAGAAAAAGTCTATTCTTCATTCGTATCAAATTTTAAAAATTTCATCACTTCGTCGGATCAAAAGTCCCCGCCGCTCCGGCAAAATTCCACCCCATCGTCTGCTGCAAAGCCGGCTGTTTCGAGATATTGCTCGAAGGAATGGCGTAAAAATAATAAATGGGCTGGAAGCTGATCGCCGACTCTCCCGTGATCGGCTTCACCGCCGTACTAAAGAACTTCGTATAACCTGGCCCATCGACATTGATGGTATCCCGCATCTTGACATTGCCGCCAATATTTCTTTCAATGTTATTCACATTATTGGCATCCGAAGCCTTGGTTGAAGAGAAATAGGGTGACTTGACGGATACGACGAGCGCATTTCGCATGCCTCCGTTCAACTGATCAAACGTACGCGTCCTGCGAAGGTCATCATAACGCTTGTCCTCGAAAGCGAACTCTATCCTTCTTTCCAGCATAATGGCGTTCTGCATATCAGCCTGCGACATACTCGCCGCCAGACCATACATATTATCCGTACCCGCCTTGATACCCGCTCTCTTCCGGATAGCGGTCAACATCGTGTAGGCCTCAGCCTGCCTGCCCGTGGCATTGGCGCACTCAGCCAGGTTAAGCATGACTTCCGCCAGACGCATTTCTATCCACCAGGTCTTGCCATAGATGGTATTGGGCGCCGTTACCGTAGTATCGATATTCCTGCGCAGATAAAAACCGGTAGTCGTAAGGTTATTGCCCTCTTCAGGGACTCCAGTGTACGTCCATTGTTTACGTCCCGCCTGCCCGCCGGTGCCATACACAGCCCCGTTATACACGATGGAAGCATAGAACCGCGGATCTCTGTTCTTCCAGTAATACACCGCATCATAGGGCGTTGTTGATGTCGCATCTGTAATAGCCTTCCCATCAGCCATCGGAAAGGCCTGCACCATCTCCCAGGTAGGATTATAACTCTTCCCGCCGCTGCCTCCCGACTGAGAGAAAGGTCTTACACTGTTCTCCCAGTTGTTGTTAAGACCATTCAGCGTCGTATTGGCATTGTAAGCCCTGAAAAGGATCGGCTCTTTGTCGGCGGCGGCGTTGTTCGCATCTAAGAATATCCTGGAATAATTGGAATATAACGCATATCCCGCATTGGTAAGCGAATCATAAGCCGTCCTGTTGGCCTGGTAAGCCGCTTCCCAGCGCGAACCATCATTACCGGGATTAAACTGGGGGCTGGCCCAATACAATAATATCCTGCCTTTAAAAGCAAGGGCGGCAACACTGGTGATCCTGCCGGCATCCGCACCGGACCAGGTGGCGGGTAAAATGGAACAATGATTAAGATCGGCCAGTAAACTGTCGATACACTGCGAAGTGGAGTTCCGTGGCAGGTTAAGACTGTCCGACTGATAGTTCAGCACCTGCGTGAGATAAGGGATCCCTCCATATACTTTCACCAGTTGAAAATAGATCCAGGCCCGCAGAAAATAAGCCTGCGCCTTGATAGGATCCGCCACACTGGGCGATAGACCGTCTTTATCTATATTCTGTAAAAGGATATTTATCTTCCTCAGATAAGGATAAGCCGAGGTAGAATTGGAGGTGAAGAAATCGCTTTCGCTTTCCGTCGTCAGCTTTCCAAAAAGCACGCTGGTATTCCCCCCATTGTTCTCATCGGAAATAAGATGGAAACCCGTCGGCAGCGAACCATTGCCGGCAGCCGTCCACCATACAGGCATGGCGATACTATACAGATTGTTGAGATAGATGTTGGTGACATTCGGGTCGGAAAACACCTGTTGCTCGGGCACACCGGCAAAATCCACTTTCTGCAATATTTTTTTGCATCCGCCAACCCCTGTCAGCCCTATGATCACTATATATATGATAAGCTTTTTCATCGTTATCGTTTTTTCGGTATGATGTTGTTACAGGTTAAGGTTAAGACCAAACGTAAAGGCCCGTAGTATCGGATAGTCCGTATATTGGTTACTACGCGGGTCCTTATACGGCGTTGGATTGATCAATGTCCAAAGATTGGTTCCGGTAACATAGGCCCTTATTTCCGGCAGATGTCTTGGCCCCGTCCAGGATACCGGCACCTGGTAGGACAGCTGCATATTGTTGATGTACATATAGGTGGCGCTGCGCAACCAGAAAGAGGAAGCCTGGTTGGCGAACGGCGCATAGATGGCCGGCAGACTGGAATTGGGATTGGCCGCCGTATAGGAATTCTTCCAGTACGACAAGGCCGAAACATCCTTGGTGGGCGGCGTAATGTCTACTTTATTAGACACCATCTGCCCTCCTATTCCCAGCGATATATTGGTGCTGAATCGCAACCCCTTCCACGAGGCCCCCAGGTTGAAACCAAAACCCATAATGGTGTTCGACCGTTTTGCTATCTGGGTCTGGTCAAGCCCATCGATGATGCCATCCCCGTTGATGTCTTCAAAATTCAGATCACCCGGCCGGAGACTGTCGCCATTGATGGTCCAATTAGGATGTTTGGCGTAGAAGGCATTCACCTCATCCCGCGTACGGACGATGCCCGTGGATTTATACCCCGAGATACCCAGGTCTTTTCTTTTGCCGATGGGGTTTTTATATCCCGTGTCTGTTCCGAGATTATAATATTGTTGTATCACCTTGTTATCGCTCCAGCTGAAATTGACAGTGGCGAATACCCGCAGATCCCTGGTGATGTCCTGCGTATACCCGATCTGCGCTTCCGTTCCCCAGGAGTTGACGATACCATAGTTGGTCGCGGCGATGGTTGCCCCATAAATATTGGGGACGACGGCCGTGGGTGGCTGTAACATATCGGTCTGATGCTTGTACCAATAGTCCAGGGCAAAATTGAATCTCCGGTTGGCAAAAGTACCATCGATGCCCAGGTCCTTATACAAAGCCCGCTCCCAGGTGATATCCGGATTAGCAACCTGGCTGGTGCTGAGACCATTGGTATACGTACTTCCATACAGATATCCATTCGCCTGCGAATAGCGCTGTATGAACCCGAATGCCGAAGTATTGTCGTTGCCGGTAAGACCTACGTTCAGCCGTATCTTCAGATCGTTCAGGAAATGGATATTGTTCATGAAGAAGTTCTCTTCGGATACCTTCCAGCCTACAGACCCCGAAGGGAAGAAACCCCACTGATGATCGTAAGGGAAGTTGGGAGAAGCGTCATTACGGAAAGAACCTTCCAGCAGGTATCTACCTTTGAAAGCATAATTCAACCGGCCCATATAGCTGACCCTACCGGTGGACGTGCTCTGACCGGAAAGGTTCAACGCTGTCCCATCCTGGCTGAACCCGAATATCTGGTCGATGCCGGGTATCACCTGGGTACTATTGGTGGTAGCGAGATAGTTGCCCGTCGTCTGGTATTGCTCACTCAGCACCGTCGCGCCGATCTCGTGGTCGCCAAACCGGTTAGCGTAATAAATACCTTCCGTGGCCTGCCAGTTGCTTGAGCCGGTATAAAAGGTCGACAGCTGGTTGCCGTTGGTGATGGCGCGGACGCTGGTATATGGCGTGTTGTACGCGATGCTTTGCGTACCCGTCGGCGCAGCGGAATTGGGATTGGGATTGACATTCGTATGACCGCCAAGCGTAACAGGGAACACGTATGTATTATAGGAAACATAATACTGCTTGCTGTAATCGCTGAGAATATTTCTTCCGTACTGCCCTTTTATGGACAGCCCCTTGATAGCGGGTATCTTATATTCCAGGCTGGCATTGAGAGAAAAATTGAACGCCTGGTCTTTATTATAGCTGCCGGAGGCGGCAAGGGCTGCCGGATGCCAGTTCAAAGGGGAATAGTAAACAGGCAGGGCGCCTGCGCCATAGTATTCCGGCACCCATCCCGGCACACCTAAAAGACCGCCGATCGTGGCATTCATCTGATCCGCCTGTTCAGCCGTGGCCGTACCTTTAGGCGCCGGTCTGTTGTTCGCGGAATTGTTGGCATTGATGACTATATCAGCGGTGAGATTGTCCAGTATCCTGGCCGTCATACCCAACTGTATGCCATATTTGTTTGCCGTCACGTCCGGCAGATTACCCATTTCATCATAATAATTGACACCGGCAAAATAGGTCAGCTTTTCGGAACCCCCGCTGACGCTGACGGTGTGTTTTTGTATATGTGCGGGACTCCAGCTGCCTTTGAACCAATTGTTGTTGAAGGCTTTCAGATTATCCAGGTCGGCCTGGGTATAGATATCACCCGCTACGGTCTTGCCGGGATTGTAATTCTCTACCCAGTTGTTCAGCAACAACGCCTGATCATACCCCGTCAACATCTGGGGCAGCTTCGCCGCATTTTCGGTCGAATAGGAACCCGCATAGCTCAGACGGGGTTTGCCCGGCCGGCCTCTTTTGGTGGTGACGAGTATTACGCCATTGGCGCCGCGCGCCCCATAGATGGTGGCGGAAGCGTCTTTCAAAAAAGTAATGCTTTCTATCTGCGAAGGATCGAGATTGTCAAAGGCCGTCTTGCCGGAAGCATCGACACCCGTACCCGTGCTGATGATAGGGGCGAGTCCGTCGATGATATACAGCGGACCGGTATAACCGCTATTCAGCGAAACAGCCCCGCGTATACTCACATTCGTCGTAGCGCCCGGTTTACCCGCCGTCTGGTTGGAGCTTACACCCGGCACCTGGTTGACCAGCGCAGAGGATAGATTCGCAAAGGGAAGATCCTCAACATCCTTAGGCCGCATCGTAGCGACAGCACCAAGAATATTCGATCTTTTCTGCGTACCATACCCGATGACGACCACATCATCCAACTTTTTATTCGCGCTTACCATCGAAATATTCACCGGTGCGCTCCCATTGGTTTTGAATTCCCTTACATCAAACCCGACATAGGAAAATACCAGGACTACCGTACCCGATCCTGGTGCCAGAGTAAGCGAGTAATTGCCCTGCTCATCGGTAGTCGTCCCCTTGTTGCTGCCTCTAAGGTTGACAGAAACACCGCGCATGGGCTCTTTGGTTACGTCGTTGACCACCTTGCCGGTGACGACGATGCTGGTCTGCGCCAGCAGAAAAGTATGTTGCAAACAAAATAGGAGTAGTACGAGAGCGCATCTCGTCAATCGTTGCAATGACATATGGCATTTAGTTTTAGGAGAGAAATTAGCAATCATTATATATTATAAAATAGAGACTTCTACTTCTTCATGTCGATCCCCTGGGAAGAAAGATAATTGTTGATCCTCCCCTTATACTTCCCAAACCACGCATGCTTCTCCTTGGACGTCCCCCCATCCATCGCGTGCTCCCTGGCCTCGGTAAGGCTGGCCAGAATATACGCCTTCTGAGCATCCGTCAGATCGGGCAACTCTTCCTGGTATACGCGATAGGTCACTTCCAGTACGTTATAGGTCATCCCATCCTTTACCTTGTCGATCTGCTGCGTGTTCAGCACCATCGCCAGCTGCCTCAGGTATGCGCTATGCAGTTGCGCCACCTGCGCATCCGCATTCTGCTGGACCAAACTCTTCACAGAGTCCACGGCATTCTTATCCGGTGCCGGCTGCTGGCTCTTCAACTGTTTGAGCCGGTCGTCCCTTTCCATATAAATGGCATTGAGATTGCGGTATTGATTAACGACAATGGTACGAACACGAAGAAATTGTGTGGAATCGGGTAAGCTCAGGCTGGCTACGATCTTGCCTGCGCGTTCAGTAACAACCCGGATATAGGCAGTGTCCTCCGGCGTAGCTCTGGCAGCAGAAACGGAAAGGACGGCAATAAGTACCAGTCCTGGTGCAAGCAAGCTTCTCTTCATGCAACTAAAGATACAGGCGACGAAAACCCCAAACAATGTAAGGTTTGACTATAATGATGGAATATTTTACTATTTTTCGTACCTTTTAGTCAATCAAAACGATTTTTATGAACAGGCTAACGATTGCTTTCCTAACTGCAATTATGACTTGCACCACTGCTTCGGCCATTGCCCAGAGCGACGCCGACATGAAAGCCATGATGGCTTATGCTACTCCCGGCGAGATCCACCAAATGCTGGCCAGATCCGTCGGTACCTGGTCGGCGGATGTGACGATGTGGATGCAGCCAGGCGCCCCTCCAATGACATCTAAGGCCGAATGTACGAGCGAAATGATCTTAGGCGGCCGATACCTCCAATCCAAAAACAAAGGCAATTTCATGGGTACTCCCTTCGAAGGCATCGGCATCGTCGGCTATGACAACGCCAAAAAAGTCTTCGTCAACTCCTGGATCGACAATATGGGAACAGGGATGATGTACCTCACCGGCACCTGGGACGCCGCCTCTAAAAGCATTACCTTCACAGGTTCAATGGTTGACCCCGTCGCCGGCGGCGACGTCAAGGTCAAGCAGGTCATGAAATTCCCCGACGACAATACCCAGATCCTGGAAATGTACTCCTACACCAACGGCAAGGAATTCAAGAATATGGAGATCAAATTCGTCAGGAAATAAATCTTCCTCACATAAAACAATCTAAATTGTCTCCGCATTGCGGAGACAATTTATCCCAAACACTCGTTTGTCCTGAAGGTTATTTCTCAAAAAATACAAGACAAAAAAAAGACCCCAAAAAGTGGGGCCTTAGATATTTTGAGCGTCGGAGTACACGTTACTTTAAGCTCTTCTTCACCTTTTTTACAAAGGCTTCTGTAACGTCAGTTAAACCGGCGATTTTGGCTATTGTAAAATCAGTATTGAGCAAAAGGTATTTGACGAAAGTTTCTTTTCCTTTCTCCATACCCTCTTTCTCCCCAAGCCTGTAGAGAATGTCTTTTTCTTTTGTTATGTAATTTGCAATGCTATCCATGATCTGTAAACTTTCTGGTGCTAAGTTACGCAATTGTGCTAATATCCGCAACTGCCGTACGTGCCTTTGCTTTGAAAAGTCTCCTTTTGAGGTGGCAATAACCTGGTTTACAATCTTTTCTATTACGCGTTCAGGATCACTACTTCCGAAGTTAGCTAAAATCGCCAATATTTTTTCCTCCGGATTTTCCGAGCGGAGTAATAACTTATAATCAACGGCCGAGAGGGCTATGAGCTGGTACTTAAAATTCATGGAAACCGAGCGGATATGGTCCGTCATAGCGGGATTGCCTGCGCCGATGTATATGACATATTGCCGCACCGGAAGCTGATATTGCCGAAGTAGCATAATGTAATATTCCGCCATCCGATAGACCATTTTCATCTCGTCCTTTACCTGGAATTCGACATGCAACACAAAGGTTTCACTGTTTTTGTCGGTCACTTTTTTCAGCACATCCGGTTTACGCTCCTTGGTATGTTGTATATCGTCCGGTAGCTCCTCGGTGTGTACGGCATGAATACCCAACAGGTTCCTGATCAGGCCAGGTAATGCTGCCTCTATATTTTCATGGAGAATTTTGTCATATTGATTGACTTGCCGGTTACCTTGTTTGTTTCTGTCAAAACCTCTCTTTATAACTCTTTTCACTTTTGCCATACTTCAAATGTAAAATTCCTCTACCCGTTAGAAAATTGAAGTTTGACAAAAGGGTTAGTACCTGATCTATTTGATAACAATTTCCAGATTCGCCGGCGCAAGCCCTTTCCCCTCAACGCGGACAAATACCTTTCCAGCCCTCTTCTTCGCCCGCACGATCGCCAGACAAAGCCCATTATACGCCCTATGCGTATTCCCCCGGAACGCCCCCAGGTCCGCCTGGTATCCATTGTCCATCCCTGCCAGCTCGCCCTCCCCACTAACACTAACCGTCAAGGCATTCGCCGCATCAGGCACCACCTGCCCCGACGCATCCGTCACCCGGATAGTAATATAAGACAGGTCCTCACCATCCGGATGGATCGTCTTCCGGTCCGCACTCAACTCGATACGAGCAGCTTTACCCGCCGTCCGGACCTCCCGGACCAACACCAATTTACCGCGAAGACGCGTTACCGCTTTCAACACACCGGGCTCCCAGGACACGCTCCAACTAACATGCAGATCCTCTCCCTGTTTTCTGCGAACACCCAGGCTGCGTCCATTGAGAAATAATTCCACTTCATCCGCCTGACTATAATAAGCCCACACATCAACCGTCTGCCCGGGCTTCCAATTCCAGTGCGGCAAAAGATGCAGCACCGGCTTAGCAGTCCATTCGGACTGGTACATATAATAGATGTCCTTCGGAAATCCCGCCAGATCCAGTATCCCAAAATAAGAACTGCGCGCCGGCCAGGAATAAGGAGTCGGCTCGCCGAGATAATCGAAGCCGCTCCAGACAAAAAGCCCCGATACCAAGGGAAGCCGCTTCACCGCCTTCCAGGTGGCTTCATGCGTCGAACCCCAGTAAGCACATACATTATCATAGGCCGATACCGTAAAGTCTGCATTACCACCCACAAGCGGTTGTTTCGCAGAAGGCGGCCAGCGGCGAAGACTGTCGGCAGGCCCGTCATAATGCCCGCGGGTTTCCAGCGCCGAAGTGGTCTCCGTAGCAATAAATGGACACCCGGGATATTTCAACGGCACGGAATCATATTTTTCATGATTATAGTTCAACCCGATGAGGTCGAGCGCCCGGGAACGATAGATGAAATTTTTCGCCGTATCCGTTTCCGTCAACGCCGAAGTGACAGGACGGGTAGGGTCCAGTTCTTTTACAATAGCAGCCAGCCGCCGCGCAATGGGAATACCCGAACTATCAAACTGCTCTCTTATCTCATTGCCAATGCTCCAGATGAAAATAGAAGGATGATTACGATCCCGCCGGATCTGATCACGCAGGTCCTGCTCGCCCCACCCCTGAAAATCCAGTGAATAATCATATTTATTCTTTTTCTTGCGCCACATGTCAAAAGCCTCGTCCATAACGATAAAACCCATTTCATCACAAAGATCAAGGAATTCTGGCGCCGGCGGGTTATGCGCCGTACGAATGCCATTACAACCCATCTCTTTCAACAACTTTAACTGACGCCGCATCGCACTGGTATTCACCGCCGCTCCCAGCGCACCAAGATCATGATGCATACAGACGCCTTTTATCTTCAACGGCCGACCATTCAGTAAAAAACCACGGCTGACATTAAAACGAAAACTTCGTATACCCACCATCATGACACAACTGTCATCAGTTGTCCGCGTCATCAGCTTATACAAATAGGGATGTTCCGGCGACCAAAGCCGCGGCCCGGATACTACAAGTTCCTTCTCCCCGGCTGCTACCCTTTTCCCCGTCGCATCATAGAGAATATTCCGAACGTTCTGCCCTTCGGTATTGACCCGTATAACGGCATGATGTTCGTTCACCTCCGGGGTCGTTACAAAAATGCCCCATTGCCCAAAACCTCCTTTCGATCCTGCCCAAACATGCCTGTATATACCCGAACCCGAATACCAGCGCGAATTGGGCTGCTGGCTATTATCCACTCTCACCGCCACCACATTCTCTCCATCCTTCACCCATGGTCCCACCTCACAGCGAAAAGAAATATATCCATTCGGCCGTTTTCCCATATAATGTCCGTTGATCCACACTTCACTATTCCGATAGACACCGTCAAAGTCGATATGATCTACACGCCCGCGAAACTTTTTCCTATACCACCCCACACCCGCCGGCAACCCGCCTTCTCCCTGCCCGGTCGTATTATGGGCATCAAAACTCCCTTCAATGCTCCAGTCATGCGGCAGATCGAGGCTCCGCCAGGACGAATCATTATATCCAATATCCGAAGCCGCCGGATCATCGCCCAATAAGAATTTCCAACCGGCATCAAAATTTTGCCGATGCGGGGCCCGCGCCGGCACCCGCGAGTCCCCCGAAAAAACCAACCCGCTCCTCCCCTTGTCCACCGACGTCGCCACCGCGATCCCCCGATTGCCCTTTTTATCTACCCCACAATAAAAATGATATACCACTCCTTTGTGATTTAGGACAAAGGATTTGTGCGCAAACACTTCATCATAGGGTTCCGAAGACCCGATCAGATCAGGTCCCGTCCAATCCGTCCAGTGCACCAGATCATAAGAACACGCAAATCTGTTAAAAGCTCCTCCCTTCCCCTGCCAGAAGGCGCCAAAATAGAACATCACGTACAGATCACCCATCTTCTGGATATACGGATCACCCGTAATACCGGTCAAATGATCCAACACCGGATCACGACGCAGCCGCTTCCAATGGACCATATCTTCCGACACCGCCATACCGATGCGCTCCGCACCCCTGCGTTTGTCCAGGCTATCTCCATTGGCATTATAATAGAGAATAAAAGGATGACCGGTGAGCCTGCTTTTATCCCAAAGAACCCAGCTTTTATACATGGTATGATTATCCCACCAGGCCACGTCGGGGTCCTTTATCGTCAGGATAGGCTTGGGCAACCGCTGCCATTCATGCACCGTAGAAGGGTCCTTAGCAGTAAAAGCCATCCCCTCTGACAAAACACCCGCTTCATATCCCCTCGTATTACCACCAAAATAAGACATCCAATACTTCCCCTTATACGGCTGCAGCTGATAACTCCCTCCCCAGGTATGATCCTCCAGAGCCGCATAACCCGCCTTCTGACTTCCATCCCAGGCAGCACTATCCGCCGAAGTACTATCGGCAAACGATAGTATCCGGCCCTGGGTCGACCAGTGTAGCAGATCGGGGCTCTTCGCCAGCCAGGTCTCATATCCGCGTCCATCAAAAAGAATATATATCATATGCCATTCCCCCCCTTTCCAAAAAACACTCGGACAATCCATTTTCTTCGACTTATCCGGCGGCACCAGCACCAGTCCATATTTATAAGGTGTTTTTATCTGTTCATAGACCGCCGCCATCTTCTTTTCCGACACAGCATTCCCCGTCACAGCCCGGAAAATATACGTGCCCGAACCCAGCTCGAAAATAGCCATCCCCTTATCCCGGCGCACAAGCCGGACGTCTTTTCTGCCTTCAATAGCCTTCCACCCTTCGGTGATAACCGCACTCGAAGACGCAGGCAGATACACCGTAGCCGTGGTATTACCGGGAATAGTCACACTAAGATCAAATACTCCATCAACCCTTTTCCAATGTGAAGAGACAGGACCATACGGAGAATGATAATCAGCCTGCGCCCATTGAATATCACCCGCCGGCTGCGGCCGGATGATGCTATGATGAAAAGCCACAACGCTATCGGGCATTGTTATCCCCGCCAGCCCATCGTAGAACCATTCCAGGATATGCCCCAGCATCAAATGATTATTCGACACCGAAGGATAGGCCTGCCAGGATTCGGTCAAGGCCGTTGCCCCCCTGGCCAGTTGATACCCATACCCCGGCACGTCGGTACGGCTGTTCATGTCAAAGATCACATCCGACCGCCCCTGCTGATCTAATACTTTCAGCAGATAGCGGAAACCAATATCACCTGCCGTCAAACTATTGTTACGCAGCCGCAGGTCTCTGACGATATTCGCCAACACGGAATCTTTATATCCCTCCGGAACGAGTCCCATATATAAAGCCATCGCATTGGCGGTCTGACTGCCGCTGGCTGTCTGCCCCGTTTTCCTATTGAAGAAAGTATCCGTAAAAGCCGTCTTAACCGCACCCGCCTGTGAAACATATTGCGCACTTTCATCCGGATGCCCGAGCAACAAAGCGATCCTGGCCAAAATAGAAAGATCATAATAATAGATAGCTGTCGCTGTCACTCCTTTTGGCGTCAGTTGCGAGACACCCGGACGCTCAGGACCGATATCGTACCAGTCACCCAAACCCTGTGAAAGAATATGCCCCTGCGCCTGACCATCCAGGTACCGGACATACCGCTTCATCATGGTATAGCTCGCCGCCAGCGTCTCTGTATCGCCATACCATTGATAAAGATACCAGGGCACCAGGATACAGCTGCTGCCCCATTCCGGCGAATCCCGGAAAGGCACGCCAAACACGGTAAACTCAGGAGCGATCTCAGGAATAAGCCCCTCCTCCGTCTGCGCATCGATCATGTCGTAGACGATCTTACGATAAAGACTGGCGACATCATAGCTGTAACGCATCGAACTACCCATCAGATGCGCCTCTTCCAGCCAACCCAGCTTTTCCCGATGCGGACAATCCGTAAACACGCTCGCGATATTACTTTTTATCGCCCATCCGATGAGCGTATCGGTCCGGTTGAACAACGGGTTGGAACAGCGGAATTTACCCGCCGTCTCCATGGCATTACGTGTATGCAATCCGGTAAGCCCGACAACCTCGGCATTGCCATTTACCTGAAGATACCGGAACCCATAGTAAGTAAACCGCGGCTCCCAGGTCTCCACTCCCTCCCCCTTTAATATATATTCCCAATAATAAGGCTTACCCGTTGCCCTTTGATCCACTGTACTGTCTTTGCCAACCAGCTCGGCAGGCGTCACCCGCACCACTGCCCCCCTTGGCCCCCTCACCTGTATCCGGACAATGCCGGAAGCATTCTGCCCAAGATCATACACCACCGTATCGTCACTTTTTTGATAAAGCCGCCGGGCGGGGAATTGTTCAAACACCTTCAACGGCTCTTCCGGCTGTGCTTCCAGCCGGGGAGGCCCCTTCACTATTACCGGCACACGCCAGCTGGCATCGTTAAAGCGCGGGCTGTCCCAACCAGCTTGCTCCAGCCGGGCATCATAGTCTTCGCCGCCATAGATACTCGAGAACAACACCGGACCCGCAGCCGTCCTCCATGAATTGTCACTCACGATATTCTCCTCCGATCCATCCTGGTATTCCAATACGATCCGAGCTATCATCTTCGGATATCCATAAGCGGTTGTCAGCTTATGATACCGCTCCCGGGGAATATAATAAAAACCATTCCCCAGCATTACGCCAATGGCATTCGCCCCCTGCCGCAACTGATGGGTAATATCAAAAGCCACATACAGCGCTTTTTTATCGTAGGCCACCCAACCCGCATCGAGAAAATGATCTCCCGTCTTTTTCCCATTACAATGCATCTCAAAATGCCCCAGCCCGCTAATAAAAACAGTAGCCCTCACTAAAGGTTTCTCCACCATAAATTCTTTACGCAACAAAGGCAACATATCCCGGCCCGGCCCACTCTTCTTCACCCCTTTCACCGGCAGCGCCGGAATCTGCACGGCGGAATCCGGCAGCTCCTCATATCCTATCCAGCGCGCGCCCTTCCAATCCGCGGCAGTCAAAAGCCCGGTCTGCCAAAACCCAACATGACTCCAACGCGAACTATCATTCCGCCCCGCATCCCAAACCATCACTTTCCAATAATAGGTCTTCCCCGGAGCAAGCGCCGCGCCCGCATACAACACACCTATCGAAACATCGGAAAAACGCTTCTCCGAATCCCAGACAAGATCAACACCCTTTGAAAGACTGACACTATCCTCTGCTACCAATATCCGATAGGCGGATTGCACAACACCACGTCGCGAAGATTGCAGTTCCCAGCTAAGACGCGGCGTTAAGGTGCCGATGCCAATAGGATTGGTGCGGTATTCACAACGCAGACCCGACAATTTGATCTCCTGGGCAGAGACACCCAAAGAGAGAAACACCAAAAGAATAAAAACCAGCCTGTTCATACCCGATTAATTTATTGTACCTGCAACTCATCAACCACCACAGGTGCTATAAACCTCACTTTATAATGTCCCGCATTGATCATCGTGCCGGTAGAAGTCGTAAAAAAGTTCCATTTGTTTGCTGCCGTCGTCAACAATCGGACAGGCTCTTCTTTAATCAGTAGCCCGTCTTCCATCCGCACTTCCAACTTTCCGGCGCCGGCACCCGCGGGAAGATAACGGTACTTCACCGTCAGCGAATACGTATCGCCCACTCCCACCGCTATATCCCATTCGGTCGTATCCCCCGCCACCCGTGCATTACCCATCTTGTACGCCGTCACCGGTTTGGAATCATAAGCCGGTTCCAGCTTCGTCGCAGCCGTCACAAACACCGGCCCCGTCTTCACATCCACCCTGGCTCCCGCAGGAAAACGCCGCCGAAAGAGCTCAATGACGCTGTCCCCAACTATATTCGTATGCGTATCTTCATAGCCTTCAGCGGCTGCCGTTACGAAAACATCCGCGTCGGCAGTAAGCCGAAACCCAACTCCCGCCCCCTTCGACCCGGCTATCCATTCCGCCCCATACAGATTCGGCGGCAGCGAGACCCAATCCCCCGTATCCAGCCAATACCTCACTCCCTCCCCCTCTATCAACCCAGCCGAAGGCGGCACCGGCCTCAACGAAGTATCCAGCGTAGCCACGGCCAAAGCACAGATAACAGCCTGCCCCGTCGCCACATGCGGAAAAGACACCGTAAGCCTCCCCCCGGTGATATGCACATTCACTGTTTTTTTTAACGCCCTGCTATACCCTGCCTCTTTCCAGATATCAAGATCCCTGATCACCACCGACCCATTCACCGCCACATCAAAACAACGCCAGCCGGTACAATCCAGCCCCCCGCCCCTGCCCAGCCAGGGCTCGCTAAAATACAATTCCAGCCGGTAATCACCATCCTGTACCGGGAAGGTATATGCGAGCTTATCGAGTCCATAACGGAATGTCTGGAATAAGGGCCAATCAGCCGTTCCCCTGACAGGGTCGCAGGCATTCGTCCGCTGACTGGCAAAAAAAGCCGGAAACCCCGGATAGTCATCGGTCCAACTACGCGAACCCCAGCCCCCTTCCGCCAAATGCCGGTCAGCCATCCAGACACTCCCCTGACGATCTCTATAATCCGGTCCGCCGCAATTCACCCGATAGAGATAATTATAGCCCGCGGTCGGCGCCATAAGCGTAGTCTTATCAACCAATTTTTCAAAATGCGGCGCCGACGGCAAATGATGCAAAACGATTACATCCCTGGCTACCGCCTTCCCCCCAACATAACCCACGGCATACAGCACGTTATACTGAACGTCGACATCATCCCATTGAAAATGCGTACCCACCCCGTTTTTCCTTCGCCCACCAAGAGAAAGCTCCCCAACATCATTGAACAACTCCACAGAATCACAATTGGAATACACCATGATCCCGCTCTTCTTCCCCGGCCTGGTCCACCGGTCCGGCCAGGTATGAGAAACAATATAAACCATCGGGCCAGCGCTGGCCGGAACAAAATTGCTGCGATAGAGATAATACAGATCCAACGGCTCTTCCCAGGAAGTAAGCAGCCCCTTGTAGTTGACAGGACCAATACGATCCAACTCCCGCCACCCCTCCCCCGACTGCATACGCCCCGGATTGTCATGGGAGGAATAAAGCCAGGCAAAATGCCCGGCTACCTGGTCTTTGACACTGTCGGCCAGCCTTATCTTGTCTTCCATGATCCTGTCTATACGATCTTCGCTAAACACAGTCCCCCGGTGCGACGTCTCCTCCGTATGCAACCCCAGTGTCCGCCAGGCGCCATATTCGCCCACCAACACCTGTCGCCGGAGATCAGCAGCATAGGTAGCGGGATCGCCCCCATAGGTACCCGTCCAGTTTTGCGGCACGTCCCAGTCCGTTCCTGAACCGCCATTGCAGGTAGTGATCCTGCGCTGGTCAACAGCAGTAGGATCAAGCTGCCGGATCAATGCCACACATTCCCGCGCAAAATCCCCGGGCAGCTTACTTTCATTCTGCAAACCCCATAAAACAACGGACGGACTATTGCGTCTTTCCTTTATCCACTCGGTCAATAAAATTTTAAAATTGCGTCTGAATTCCGGCGAATCATACCACACATGCGCCGACAATTGCGGCCACCAAAGAATACCAAGACTATCCCAATAATGCTGGTAACGCAAATTATGCGGTTGATGCGCATCCCGGAAGGCATTGAAACCCGCAGCCACGATCTGCCCCGCGCGCGCCTTTATCTCCGCATCGGAAAAAGCATGACTCGCTCCCATCCGGTGCTCATATTCCGCAATGCCATTGATAAATACCGGCTTGCCATTCAACAAAAAGGGATGCCCGCCGGCAGCAGTAAGATCAGGCCAGCGGATGCTCCGGACGCCATAAGGCATGGTAACCCGATCGACCACCTTTCCCCCGGAAACGATCTCCGTCACTACCGTATACAGATACGGGTCACTGGTGGACCATAAGGTAAAATGATCAGCCGTCAATCGCTGACGCAGAGTCACCGTTGTTCCCGATCCAACCGCCAGCGCCGCACTGGCCGTCGCCACCTCTCTTCCTTCCTGGTTGACCAACCGTTGCACCACTTTACCCTCCAAAACCGCCCCACTATAATTTTTGATCTCCGTCTCGAGATAAAGCACAGATACCGTCGTATCATTCCATATATGCACGCCAAAAGGCTCTATACGTGTAGATGCGGTCGTTACCAGATGCACAGGCCGGAATATACCCATCGGCTGCGACCCTTCAGAAAAGCCCCGGTCAAGATCATTAGAGCATGCGCCGCACACCCACGGCAGGTCCCGGATAAAAGCAGGATGATCGGCCCTTACTTCAAGCATATTTGCCCCTTCGTGCAAAACCCCGCTCACATCTATAGTAAAACTAGTCCTGCCCCCGGCATGATACCCCACACGCTTCCCATTCACCCACACGGTAGCATAAGACCCCACCCCCTCGAACCACAAAAAATAACTCTTCCCCTTTTGCAGCCTGTCCACCGCGAAATATTTTCGATACATCGCGTACCCATGCAAATTCCCATGTCTCAGCCGCCGATAGCCCCCATAGGCATCCCAGTTATGCGGCACATCAACCGTCACCCATTTATCATCACCATTCAACGCTGTCTGCCATCCTTTGTCAAGAGAAATATCCCGGCGCACCGGCTGTTTCAATTGGTCATCGAATGTATAGACCTTCCCTTTCTGCGTAACCAGCCGGATGGTCTTATCCTTATAACGCAACACCAGCTCCCCGCCCACACGCGACAACAGCGACACCCGCTGCAATACGCCCTGCTCCCAGCGAAAGTCAAGCACAAAACCTCCACGCGCGCAGATCCCTTTGACGGCGCCGGAAGTCAGCACGGTTGGCAACGCCGGCAAAATATCGATAACACTATCCTGGCTTTGCAATAACAATTCGGCAATGCCCGCGGCGCCCCCGAAATTGCCGTCTATCTGAAAAGGAGGATGTGCATCAAACAGATTGGGATATACACCGCCCTTTTCTCCGCCCTGGGTCCCGGCCGCATCGGACAAAAGTTTATTGACAAGCCGCAACGCATGATCACCATCCCTGAAACGCGCCCAGCAGTTCACCTTCCAGGCCAGACTCCAACCCGTGCCCTCATCCCCCCGGTAAAGTAATGACTGCCGGGCCGCCTTCATGAACGCCGGGTCATTCCATGTAATGTCCGTACCCGGATATACGCCCCAGAGATGAGAGATATGCCGATGCCTGTCCGCCGTATCATCCTTGTCTTCCAGCCATTCCTGCAGTTGACCGTATTTACCGATTTGATTTGGCGCTATCTTTCGATATTGCCCGGCTAACTCGTTCGAAAATTCCGGATACATACTCAACACGCGTGACGCCACCATGCAGTTTTTGAACAGATCCCGTATGATCTGGTGGTCCATAGTCGGACCGGCCACCAACCCGCCATGTTCGGGCGAATTGGAAGGCGTACTGGTCAGCCAGCCCGTGCGGTCATCTTTCACCAGGAAGTCCGCAAAGAAAGTCGCCGCGCCTCTCATCACCGGATAATAAGCCTTCAAAAAAGCACGATCCTTTGTATATGTATAATGCTCCCATATCTGGTGACAAAGCCATGCCCCTCCCGTCACCCATATCCCATGATTAGACGCATTGACAGGAGCCGTGCCCCGCCAGATATCGGTATTGTGATGCAGGACCCAGCCATAGGCATCGTAATTTCGTTTCGCCGTTTCCTGGCCCGTTATGGACAGATCACGGATCATCCGGAACAAAGGTTCCGAACAGTCGGAGAGATTCAGCGTCTCCGCCGGCCAGTAATTCATTTCGAGATTGATATTGGTCGTGAATTTACTTCCCCAGGGCGGCGACAACAGATCGTTCCAGATGCCCTGCAGATTCGCAGGCAGCGGCGAAGACGGACGGGAAGAGGATATCAGCAGATAACGGCCATACTGCATATACAGAGCCAGCAGACCCGGGTCATTTTCAGGACTATACTGAACGATCCTTTCATTGGTGGGATGGGTAGAAGAGATACCCAGATCGATGGAGAAACGCCGGAAATATTGTGTATACTCTTTAACATGCGCGGCACGAATAGCCGCATAACCCCGCCCGTTCAACGCGGCGATCACCGCCCTGCACTTCCCCTCCGCGTCACCTGTAACATTTTTATAGTTGACAAAATTCGTCGCAGCCGCCAGATAAAACACGACGTCATCCGCTCCACGCACCACGATCTTATTATCCGTCACCGTCACCTTGCCATGTAAAGCGGCTACATGCAAATAGCTTGTCCCTTTGAGTACCCCATTCCGCAGCTTCAGCGACAACGCCAACGTATGATCATCCACCCGGCTCACCGTGAACAACCGGTGCACCGTACCCAGCGAAGCCTCGACATTGATGGCCCCGGCCTTGTCCGCCCCGATATGTGAAACGATCACCTGCTGCGGCACACTCGCAAAATATTCCCGTTTGTACCGTACTCCGTCGGCCGTATACGATACCGTAGCCACAGCATTGGAAATATCCAGTTGGCGGCGATAGTCCGTAATATCCCCCAACCCTGACATGCGAAGATAAAGATCACCGAAAGGCTGGTAATCCGCCTGATATTTCGGCAATAGCGGTGCCCCGGCATCCTGAATTTTATATTTCCATTTCTCCGGCAAGGCAAATGAAACGTCGGTACCGCCAGCCTGCCGGACCAACAGCTTATCACGTCCCTTTACACCCGTTAGCCCTCCCTTGTCATCAAAATTGATCACCTGTATGGCGATGACATTGTGCTGCGGCCGCAACAACGATGCCTTCACGGTATAATATCTCTTCTTGCTGATCCCTTCTTCGGACCCAACCAGGACGCCGTTGACATAGGTATAGTCCATATCCCGGATACGGCCCAGATCGAGTACAATATCTTTACCCTCCCACCCGGCCGGCACATCGAAACCAACACGAAACCAAACAGCCCCGTCGATCCCCTGCAGCCCTGCCGCCTCCCATCCTTCCAACGTAGGGATATTCATTTCTTTCCAATTCTCTG